>Ga0364900_10090_pt1 | contig 39134 bp, 34 predicted proteins | sample ExccelJu500002D3_FD_206974 | JGI IMG/M metagenome (GOLD analysis project Ga0364900, IMG submission 206974) | Enriched cells from Trout Bog Lake Hypolimnion, Wisconsin, USA - BchlTB.July09.5000.02.D3 | ecosystem: Environmental > Aquatic > Freshwater > Lake > Hypolimnion/Profundal zone | place: USA...
TTCTCATAGTGTCTCGATTGACGCACTGCTTCAGAAAGAGGCAGATGAGGGTGAAAGCCAAACCGACCTCGTCATGCTCACCCACGAAACCAAAGAGAAAAATATGTTGGCTGCGATTCAAGAGATTCAGAGCTTGAAAACAGTGGCAGGCGAAGTCATTAAGATTCGTTTAGAAAACTTATCCTAGTATTTAAAGAGATGCGTTATCAATCGACTCGCGGCAATAGTCCGCAACAATCCTTTTTAGAGATTCTCTTAGGTGGGTTAGCACCAGATGGTGGCTTATATTTGCCCACGCACTATCCACAAATTACTCGAGCTCAACTCGATAGTTGGCGTGGGATCTCATACGCTGATCTTGCCTATGAGATCCTGAGTCTCTACTGTGACGATATTCCGGAGGCCGATTTGCGTGCTTTGTTGCGCAAGACCTATACGCCTCAGGTCTATTGCAATGGGCGCTCAACGGACCCAGCGCAAGACATCACCCCGATTCATTGGCTGGGCGAAGAGCAGGGCACCCGTATTGGCTTATTGAGCCTCTCCAATGGACCCACCTTAGCCTTTAAAGATATGGCTATGCAATTGCTGGGCAATTTATTTGAGTACGCACTCAAAAGAGCCGGTCAGCAGCTCAATATCCTGGGGGCAACTTCTGGAGATACCGGCAGTGCAGCCGAATATGCGATGCGCGGCAAAGAGGGTGTGACAGTATTTATGTTATCTCCTCGCGGCAAGATGAGCGCCTTCCAGTCGGCCCAAATGTACTCATTGCAGGATCCGAATATTTTTAACTTGGCAGTAGGTGGCGTGTTTGATGACTGCCAAGATATTGTCAAAGCCGTGAGTAATGATCTGCCCTTTAAAGCCAAGAACCAAATCGGCACTGTGAACTCGATTAACTGGGGAAGGGTAGTAGCGCAAGTTATCTATTATTTCCAAGGTTATCTCTTAGCCACAAAATCCAGTACTGAAAAAGTTTCTTTTACTGTACCTTCTGGCAACTTCGGCAATGTATGTGCTGGACACATAGCTCGAATGATGGGTTTGCCGATTGCGCATTTGGTGGTTGCTACCAATGAGAATGATGTGCTCGATGAGTTTTATAAGACTGGGGTCTATCGGGCGCGTAAGTCCGCAGAGACCTTGCATACTTCAAGCCCGTCGATGGATATCTCCAAAGCTAGTAATTTTGAACGCTTTGTCTTTGACTTAATGTCGCAAGATGGCAAGGCAACTGCAGAGCTCTTTCAGCAAGTAGAGAGCCAAGGTGGTTTTGATCTCTCAAAAGATGCTGTCTATCAAACAATGACGAAGTATGGTTTTCAGTCAGGTCGCAGTACTCATGAAAACCGGATTGCAACTATTCGAGATATTGATCAACGCTATGGTGTGGTTATTGATACCCATACTGCTGATGGTGTGAAGGTCGCTCGCGAGCACCTGCAAGCTGGGATTCCGATGCTAGTTCTAGAAACTGCGCTACCTATCAAGTTTGAAGAAACGATATTAGAGGCCCTTGGCCGTCCGGCTGACTGCCCCAAAGGATTGGAAGGCATTAAGTCACTTCCACAACGCGTCGTCAATATCGATGCTGATGTCGGTCAAGTGAAGTCTTTTATCACTGATCACGTTCATTAATTCATTTTTTAAGCTGCTATGAATAAGCCACCCATGCTGACTGCCGAGCAGGCACTTGAGCATTTGCTCAGTCCTGCAAGAGCAGTTTCAGAAACAGAGCACGTCGCTATGCAATCCGCTCTTGGAAGAGTTCTTGCTGAAGATGTCAATAGCTTAGTAGATGTGCCGCCGCTAGATAACACTTCAATGGATGGCTATGCAGTGCGAACTGCTGACATCACTAAAGAGGGTGCAGTGCTAAAAGTGAACCAGCGGATTCCGGCAGGTTCGGTAGGAAAGCCTTTAGAAGCAGGATGTGCTGCAAGAATTTTTACAGGGGCACCTATTCCACCCAATGCGGATGCGATCATCATTCAGGAAGACACCACTCTGGTTGAAGGTCAAGCCGATCAAGTGCAAGTGAATTACATCCCTAAAGTAGGTCAATGGATTCGTCGTCGCGGTGAGGATCTCAGCGCTGGAAAAGTGGCGCTTCATGCTGGAACGTTTCTGCGCCCCCAAGAATTGGGTGTTGCTGCTTCAGCTGGTTTAACCCATTTAAATGTGAAACGACGAGTACGGGTTGCTGCATTTTTTACTGGTGATGAATTAGCACTACCCGGTGAACCCTTAAAGCCAGGCGGCATCTACAACTCTAATCGCGACACATTATTAGCCTGCTTACGTTCTTTAGGGTGTGATGCGACGGATTTAGGAATCATTCCCGATCGCCTCGACGCAACTCGCGAGGCTTTGCGTAAAGCTAGCAAAGATCATGATTTGATCATCACTTCTGGTGGAGTATCCGTTGGTGAAGAGGATCACATTAAACCTGCAGTGACTGCAGAGGGACATCTAGATTTATGGCAAATTGCGATTAAGCCTGGTAAGCCTTTGGCATTTGGGGCGGTTCGCAAATCAGAACAAGCAGGGGCAGGTGAGGCTTGGTTTATTGGTTTACCCGGTAACCCCGTATCTAGTTTTGTCACTTTTCTATTATTTGTCCGCCCATTTATTCTCAAATTACAAGGCCGTGCTTCAGGGTCGATTCCCAGTTACTTAATGCGGGCTGATTTTGCTTGGCCTAAAGCGGATCGCCGTAATGAATTCTTGCGCGTTAAAGTCAATCGCCAGGGCGGACTAGATTTATTTCCCAATCAAAGTTCAGGTGTTTTAACCAGTGCTTCCTGGGGTGATGGCTTGATTGACTGTCCAGCAGGTCAAGCCTTTGAGGCTGGTAGCATGGTCAAATACATTCCTTTTAGTGCACTACTGACTTAGCCCATGCAGATTCAACTACGCTTCTTTGCTGCTCTCCGTGAGCAATTGGGTGTTTCTGAAGAGACCATTGATGTTTCTGATGACATTAAAACCATCGATGATCTCAAAAACGATCTTTGCAAACGAAATGCGCTTTGGTCTGAAGCCCTATCAGGCAATCAAGTCATCCGTTGCGCATTAAATCAAGTCATGGTTGATGCAAGTGCCGCCTTGAGCGATGGTGCTGAAGTGGCTTTCTTTCCACCGGTAACCGGAGGATAAAAAATGATTCGCATACAAGAAGCCGACTTTGATCTCAGCACAGAGATTACCAATCTGCGTAAGGGCGATTTGCAAGTAGGCGCCGTTGTCTCATTTCTAGGAACGGTCCGCGATCTAAACGAGGGCAGTGAGGTGCGCTCGATGACCCTTGAGCACTACCCTGGTATGACTGAGAAAGCGCTGGAGGTAATTGTTTCTCAAGCTAAAGCACGTTGGGATATCCGGGATACTTTGATTATTCACCGCGTAGGACCGCTGAAGCCAGAGGACCAAATCGTTTTGGTTGCAGTCACTAGCGCTCATCGGGCCGAGGCTTTTGCTGCCTGCGAGTTCATGATGGATTACCTCAAAACAGCCGCCCCCTTCTGGAAAAAAGAAGAGACTGCTGGTGGCGGACGTTGGGTTGATGCCAGAGTAGCTGATGATGCTGCTATGGCACGTTGGAAGAAAACCTAAAGTTTCTGTAATTCGGAGTGTGTTGGCTAAAGTAGCGATAATGCTGCCATGGCTCTAATCGTACTCACTGATGCAAAATTGGCTTTTGGCCACGTTGATCTACTTGCAAACACTGCTTTTTCTCTTGAATCGGGCGAACGTGTCGGCCTAATTGGCCGTAATGGCACTGGTAAATCTTCTTTATTGAAGATTCTGGCTGGTATTGAAAAAATGGACGACGGTCTTTTGCAATATCAGCAAGGCTTACGCATTGCTTATGTGCCCCAAGAGCCCCTCTTCGAAGCGAATGAAAGTATCTTTGAGGCAGTCTCTAAAGGAGTCGCTAAAGCAAAAGCCTTACGTGAAGAATATGAGGCACTGAGCGTTGGAGAGTGGGATGATGCTTCCCATCATTGCCTTGATGAAGTCCAGTCTCAATTAGAAGCCCTCAGTGGTTGGAATTGGGAGCAGCGCGTTCACGAGACGCTCGATCGCTTACATCTTGATGCAGAAGCGAAGATTAATACTTTGTCTGGCGGCACGAAGAAGCGGGTTGCGCTGGCAAGAGCCCTAGTGGAAGTACCTGATGTCTTGTTATTAGATGAGCCTACCAACCATTTAGATCTAGATTCCATTTCTTGGCTCGAGGAGTTACTCAAAGAGTATCAGGGTTCAGTGATTCTGATTACCCATGATCGTGCCTTCTTAGACAATGTCTGCACCCAAATCGTGGAGCTGGATCGCGGTATTTTGAGATCCTATCCTGGTAATTTCTCTGCCTACGAAGTATTGAAGGATCAAGAGTTAAATGCAGAGTCGCTAGCTAATGCGCGAGCCGATAAATTACTGGCACAAGAAGAGGTATGGATTCGGAAGGGCGTTGAGGCTAGAAGAACCCGGAGTGTCGCTCGCATCGCTCGACTAGAAAAATTACGTACTAGTCGCAGTGAGCGTCGTGACGCTATTGGTCAAGTTAAATTAGCTGTCTCTGCTGGTGATCGCAGTGGCAAGATCGTTGCTGATCTCCAGAATGTTTCTAAAACCTATGATCGCCCAATCGTGAAAGATTTCACGGCAACTATTTTGCGTGGCGATAAGGTCGGCTTATTGGGGCCTAATGGGGCGGGTAAGACTACTTTGCTCAAGTTGATTTTGGGATCGATTCAGCCAGACTCAGGCACCGCCACAATGGGCACCCGTATTGAAGTAGCTTACTTTGATCAAATGCGCGAAGGTCTTGATCTCAATGCTTCTCTAGAGGACTACATTAGTCCGGGCAGTGAGTGGGTTGAGATCAATGGCAATAAAAAACACGTCAAGAGTTATTTGAGTGATTTTCTGTTTGCACCAGAACGCACCAATTCCCCAGTGAGCACTTTATCGGGTGGTGAACGCAATCGGTTGCTCTTAGCCCGCTTGTTTGCAAGACCCGCTAATGTCTTAGTGCTGGATGAGCCAACCAATGACCTGGATATTGATACTCTGGATTTATTGGAACAGTTATTACAAGATTACAAGGGCACAGTATTTTTAGTAAGCCATGATCGTTATTTTCTGGATAACGTCGTGACAAGCATTATTGCCAACGAGGGTGATGGCTTCTGGCGCGAGTATGAAGGTGGCTATGAAGATTGGAAGATTCAAAAAGCACGCTCTGACAAAATTCGCGCTAGCAAGACTCCTGTAAAGGTAGAGGCAAAACCAGCAACTCAGCCAGAGATAAAGTCGAGTAAGAGTGAGAGCAAGGTACAAAAGCTCAACGGTAAAGAGCGTCAAGAGCTAGAGCAATTACCGTTGCAAATTGAAGCGCTAGAGGCAGAGCAGACAGAGATTGGTATTACGATGAGTAAGCCAGAGCTGTATCAGACTGAGCCCGAGTTATTGGCGAGCTTACAAGCCCGCCTCAATGAGGTTAATACTGAGTTAGATCAAAAAATGCAGCGCTGGGAATTGCTGCTCGCGAAGTCAGAATCTTAGTCTGGCCCATTTAAGCGCGATAACTCTGCGCGTAATCGACTGATTTGATCCATGAGATCCAGGGCTAGCGCAAGACCAGGAGTGTTGATTTCAAAATCCCGAGTCAGACGCGCCGCTGTTTTGGCTCGCTTTAAAGAGTCGCCACTAAAGCGCCAATCTTGAGGACTGCTTCCTGCCGGACTCAGAACACCCTCTGAGACCCAATCCATGATGAGTTCCTCAGGAGTACTGGCTGCGTGAGATAGTTCCACGATCGTCATATGGACTTCATCTTCCACGATAGTGCTTTCAATCCAAGTGATATTGGTTTGGCTCATACGCTTATCCCTTCAAATGAGATCTAGGCTTGAAATCAAAAGCTTTTTCTAGCTCTTGATAGGCTGCTTTTTGTGCATCGCTTTGTGCTTCAGGTAAAACAATATTAGGTACGACATAAAAATCACCTGGCTCTTTGCTGGGTATCCCTTTACCTTTGAGGCGCATTTTGCGGCCCGATTTGGTGTTGGGGGGTATGGTTAATTCGAGGGTATTGCCAGCTGGGGTAGGAATATTGACGCTCGTACCTAGCGCAGCCTCCCAGGGGGCTAAGGGTAAATCGAGATAAACATCTTTACCATCGACTTTGTATAACGCATTAGGGTGAAAATCAATTTCCAGATAGAGATCACCGGCGCCACCATCACCCATACCGGGACCACCTTGGCCACTAAGACGCAGGTTCTGCCCAGCCTTAATTCCTTTTGGAATATTGACATCCAATTTACGCTCTTGCGTAATCACATGCCCTTCGGCATCTTGTGTTGGCATATGCAAAGAGATTGTTCGCTTGGCCCCGTTATAGGCATCCGCTAAATCAATCAGAATCTTGGCGTGATGGTCTTGCCCTTTGAAGTGCATCCCTTGTCGGGCATTCGAGCTGCGTCCGCCTTGACGATGTCTGCCGCGACCAAATAAAGATTCAAAGAACTCGCTTTGATCGCCGTCGTAGCCACCACCATATCCGCCAAAACCAGCATTCGGATCATCAGAAAATTCAAAACCGGCATTCCAATTAGGCGGAGGGCTAAAGTCTTGACCTTGCTTCCAATTGCTACCCATTTGATCGTAGGCTGCCCGTTTTTCTGTATCTTTGAGAACGGAGTAGGCCTCGCCGATCTCTTTGAAGCGCTCTTCCGCATCCTTCTCTTTGTTTACATCGGGATGGTATTTGCGGGCAAGCTTGCGATAAGCCTTTTTAATTTCTGCTTCGGTTGCACCACGTGCAACACCGAGTGTTTCGTAATAGTCCCGAAATTTCATGAGTCTAGCGTGATCCCTGTTGAATATTGACCTCAATAAAGGGATTCTACAGCCCTTCGTATTTCAATTAGGCTAAGGTATCGGCCCAAATATTATGGGCCCAGCCCCAAGCGTAACTTCCTTCTAGAGCAGAAGACTCTGAAGAGAGGCCACCAGCTCCCGGAACGGATTTAAAAGTTTTTGCTTGGGCATCGTATTGGTGAACGCTGGCGATATGAACCGCAGCCTGGTCGTTCACAAAGCTATAGCAAGTGTTATTCACTACCGGTGCTGGATTGATCGGCCAGTCATTGAGTTGCGCAATGATGGCTGCTGCTGCGACCTTTGCGTGTTGATTGGCCATATGACCCGATTTAGGCATCAGTGGTGCTGTCTGAATCGCATCTCCGAGCACATGAATATCTTTAGTGGCCGTAGCTTCAAAATTCAAGAAGTCAACATTAACCCAGCGTCCGTTCGCATTGGCAAGCCCAGTCTTGATGGCAATTTCGCCGGCACTCATCGCAGGTAAAACGTTGAGTACGTCGGCTCGCACATCGTCTTGTACTTCAAAGCGTAGTGTTTTGGTTTTAGCATCGATACCAGCAACGTTGTGTGAGGGACGATATTCAATCAAACCTGCATATTGTTCTGCCCAAGCTTTTTTAAAGAGTGCACCTTTTGAGGTGAGATCTTGATTGGCATCCAAAATCAATACTTTGGATTTGGGTTTATGTTGCTTTAGATAATGAGCTACTAGACTGGCGCGTTCATAAGGCCCGGGAGGGCATCGATAGGGCGCCTCCGGAATGCTGATCGCAAACACGCCACCGTCTCGCATAGCAGCCAATTGTTTATAGAGCATCAGCGTTTCAGGGCCGGCCTTCCAAGCTTGTAATGTGATTCCGGCTTGATTGGCTTTGGCGAGCCCTTCGATGGAATTCATCATCAGACTGATGCCAGGGGATAGAACCACTTTGTCATAGCTCAAGGTGCTACCTGAGGCTAGAGTCACCATCTTCTTCTCAGGATCGATGGTGCTGACACTATCGCGAATCAGTTTGATGCCATGATGTTTAGTCAGGCTTTCATAAGGTGATGTGATGTCTGCCATCGTGCGCATCCCTGCTACAACAAAATTAGACATGGGGCAAGATAAGAAGCTGGCATTTGGCTCAATCAATGTGACATTGGCCGTATTGTTAGAAAACAAGCGCAGATATTTAGCGGCTGTTGCACCGCCAAAGCCGCCACCAATTACTAAGATACGGGCTTTGCTCAGATTCGCTTGTGCATGCCGAGAGAATCCTCCCAATAAGCTCAGGCCTGCAACACTTTGAGCTAGAAAGTGACGGCGATTCATTACGGCTTTTTCCCTAACTGGTTTGCAATACTTTCAAGCTGAGCATCTGTATAGCCTTTTGCTAACTGCGGCATGAGTGTGCCAGGTCGTGTTCCAGACTGATAGGCCAAAAGTTGGGCAAGCAATTCCTCACTACTGAGTTGATTGATTAGAGGAATACTTTGATTGGGCAGACCCTTGCCATTAGTGCCGTGGCAATTAGCGCAAGTAGCAGCCAAACCCTGTTGATAGAGTTGATCAACTGTCGATACTTGTGCCAAGCAAGAGCTGCTCAGGCCAATAAGTAGCCAAAGACTGAATGCAAGGGATTTCACTTGAGGACTCTCTGATACATGGAGTCATTTTATCCCTCCTAATCAAAACCGATAAACTATAGAGATGCAAGGCACCTTTACTCTCCGTAGCGCGTTTCTCATCCTGTTATTGGCAATTACCAGCTATTTTTATGGATTAGATAGTCGCTTTGCCCCCAAGAACGGGGACGAGTATCCCTATATGCACATCGTGCGCCTTACTGCGGACTCTGGCCATTGGCTGCCATTACAGTCTGAGATGGAAGGGTTAAAGAATACCAAGCCCCCTTTATTGTTTTGGCAAGGGATCGCTAGTTCCTCTTGGGCAAGTCAGTGGACTTTATGGAATCTTCGCTGGCCCAATCTTCTCTATACCGGTTTGACTGCGCTCTGCTTATTCTTGGCAGTACGATGTTTCACTACTCAAACAAAGACAGGGATATTGGCTGCAGTAGTATGGCTAGCTTTTTTCTCGACCTATCGTTATGGCCGACCTTTTTTAACCGATCCCGCAGAAGTTTTTTTCTTGAGTCTTCCGTTTATAGGATTGCTATATTGGGGTAAGTCGGCCCTGGATTCCAGATTACTTTTTCCATTATTTGCAGCCCTGTGTTTTGGCCTAGCATTGCTCGCAAAATCGTTTGCCTACATCGTGCCAGCCACCTTTGCTTTAACGCTGTATTACTGGCGATGGCGTGAGTGGAGTTTATCCAAATTCATTGCACGCGATCTCTTGAAGTTAGTCTTCATTGTGATTGTGGCACTGGGCGTATTCTCGATTTGGTTCTTGCTAGATCCAGCACCAGAGGCAATTTGGAAAGAATTTGTTCTAGGTGAGAACGCAGGTAAGTTCCAGGCAAGAAGTTCTAACTATGTGTTCGATCTCTTCCGAGGTGGCGACAGTATTTGGATGCTGATTCTCACAACGCTCGCCAACACTGGACTATTGATTGCGGTATTGATCAACACGCTTTGGCAATGTTGGCGTGAGCGACGCTTTCTATCGATTGAAGAAAGTCTATTACTGCTATTGATTGGCGCTTTCTTCATTGTTTTCAGCATCCCAAGTCAGCGTTCTGGAAGATATCTGTTACCTGTAATGCCAGCCTTTGCCGCATTGATTGCAATGCATTGGCAGCGCTTATCGCTTTGGGGCTTCCGGTTTGCTTTAGTCATTCAGCTCATCATCCTGACGGTTTTGACTTGGGTCGGATTCAAGCTCCAAGCTGAAAACCCACTCTGGCATTACTCAGTAGCACATTGGTTATTAATGGCAGTTGGTATCACATTGATATTCATGGGTCTGATCAAAAGTGCATGGTGTAAATCACTGACATTGGCTATTTGCTTCATATCCTATTGCGCTTTAAATAGCAGTCTCGCGCCATTGGAGGGATCGCTGGGTCGTTATGATGTGCAGACGATTGAAGCCGTTCAAGGAAAGGCAGTATGGATTCCTTGTGACTATCGCGCTAAGGATGAAGAGTATCGCTTGCTATTACCAGGCACAGACTTACATGGCTATCCATCTCAACAGGCAAACGATATAACCGGCTTGTTGGGGCAATATCCTTTGGTGGCAGTCCAGGCGCCATTAAGCTCATCCATCGACGAGAGCTTAGTAACTTGCCCCTCATGCAATATCATTGGCCACCGCATGGAAATGCGTGCAAGGCAAACACCCCAAGAGATTGAGGCGATACTTAGGGGGCATATTGGAGAATATCTTTTTGTGAATGAATATTTAATCGCGGGCCCCGCAATGGTTCCAAGCCCGGAACTCAATACTCAGTTGAGCAATGAACTTCGTAAGGATGCGTGTAGATGATTCGGGTTGTAGCGCTCTGCTGTTTATTACTAGCGACAGTTTTAGGCTTTTTGCACCTTGATAGTCATCCAGGCTGGGCGCCGTTTCAAGCCCAAGAAATGGTGAGCACTGAGTCTGAGTCAAGTCACAATGCCAAAGCCGCATTGATTCAACCAAAGCCAAACTGGTTGCCAGATACTGGTGCAGCCTCGGTACATGCAGCCTCTTTGATTGCCCTAAAAGATGATTCATTGCGCGCCTTTTGGTTTGCAGGCAGCCGAGAGGGTGCAGCAGATGTAGTGATTAACAGCGCGGTATTTGATCCACATACGAATTCTTGGGGCGAGCCATCGGTTGTCATTGATCGCATTACCGCTGAAAAATCTCTAGCCCGCTATATCGCTAAATTAGGCAACCCCGTTCCAGCCAGAACTGCTGATGGACGTCTGCAACTCTTTTTTGTAACGGTATCAATCGGAGGATGGGCGGGGAGCTCTATTTCTACGATGATTTCCAGTGATGAGGGCTTGACTTGGAGTAAACCGCAACGTTTAATTACTTCGCCGTTTACTAATTTAAGTACTCTAGTAAAAACACCCGCAATTGTTTTTGCAGATAGTCGACTGGGCTTGCCCGCTTACCATGAGTGGATTGGTAAGTTTGGGGAGCTGCTACGTATTGATGGCGACCAAGTGATTGATAAACGCCGCATGAGCTCTGGTCGCAGTGCGATTCAGCCTTTGGTATTAGTGGATGCTCCAGAGAAAGCCGAGGCCTACTTTCGTCAGACCCGAAGCAGTTCAAAGCCACATCAAATTCCTGTTAGCGAAACGCAAAATGCAGGTCAGTCATGGCAAGTGCAAGCAGATCTTCCTATTGCCAATCCCAATGCCGCTATCGCTGGCGTACTGTTATCCAATGGCTTACGTGTTTTGGTGGTCAATGATTTAGAGGCAGGTCGTAGTCGTTTAGTGATGCTCGCAAAAGATCATTCAGATACGCAATGGCAAACCATTGCAGTGCTTGAAGATGATGAAGCTTTAGCACCAGAACAACGTCGTGAATTTTCCTATCCATACATGATTGCTAATGGCACTCAAGTAGATTTAGTCTATACCTGGGATCGTAAAAAGATTCGGCATATTCGCTTTGATAGTAATTGGATTAAGCAGGCTTACAGCAATGCCCAAGCGAAGACAGTTAGCAGCGAGGAAGTTAAGCAATGAAAAATCTCATGCAAACCATCGCCTTGTTAGAGATGGCGCTCACTTGTGGCACCCTTTTAGTTTGGTTGCTCCAAAGAAACTTTGAGGCGCAAATTCCTGTTGCAGTCCGAATCATCCTAGCCTTACTTTTGGCTAACCTGTTTTATTGGCCGCTCGGCATGTTTATGGAGTTGCCGCTAGCAGCTTATATCCGTGGTGTCACAGGTGATCTGAGCGTGGTCTCACTGCTATTACTTTGGTCGAGTGTCTTACTGGATCGAATCGATCCCCGCAATACCGAGGCACATTTTGTACCCATAGGGTTTAAGGTATCAATCGTTCTCATCGCTTTCAGTTTTTATCCTTTTGCACTAGGTCTCGGCATGCTTGATCCCTATGGATGGGGTTATGCAAGCATTGGCTTCTTGATTGCCGTATCAATATATGCGGCCATCCTAGCAATCGCAAACTGGAGTAAGGGCACTTTCATTATTGCCTTGGCTATCCTGGCATGGTCCATTCATTGGCATGAGTCTGCGAACTTATGGGATTACTTACTGGATCCTTTCTTGATGCTTTGGGCTCTGCTGGCCTGTATTAGCTCGGTGAGACGTAAAAGACGGGAACGTTTGCAGTCGGGGTTCTTGTTTAGAGCGGGGTAAGTCTTCGCCATAAGAAAAAAGCCAGCGCGATGCTGGCTTTTTCATTAATGGGCTTGTGTCAGACGTTTAATCTGCATACGCTCCAGCTTTACGAATCACTGGACCCCATTTATTAATTTCAGAGTCGAGCTGATTCTTCAGAGACTCAGAGGTTACTTTGCTCATAGGTACGACTTCAATATTGGACTCACCTAAGCGCGCTTTGACCTCGGGATTATTCAGTGCCACTCTCAATGCCTTATTGATTTTGGCTAGCACTTCTGGTGGAGTCCCTTTGGGTGCATACAGACCATGCCAGGCTTTGACTTCAAATCCTTTCAAGCCTTGTTCATCGAGAGTTGGAATGGAAGGCAGTCCTGGCAGACGCTTGAGGGTTGTGACGCCATAGGCTTTAACGAGATTATCTTTAATGTAAGGAACAGTCTGAGTTGTTTGGTCGCACAATAAATCGACTTGGCCACCGAGTAGATCAGTTAAAGCTGGACCGGTTCCTTTGTAAGGAACGGTTGTGAGTTCAACGCCTTCACGAGACATCAACAAGAGACCGCATAGTTGAGAGACTGAACCAGGCCCTGCGTTTGCAATCGTCACCTTTTCTTTGTTGACCTTGATATAGGCTTCAAGTTCCTTAAAGTTGTTCGCTGGAAAGTTTTTACGACCGAGAAGGACCATCGGCACATCAACCACTTGGCCAATATATTCAAAATCCTTCATAGGGTCGAAGGGGAGCTTTTTATACAAAGCTGGCGCAGTCGCCATCCCCATATGGTGCAGATACAAAATGTAGCCATCCGGAGCAGCGCGGGCTACACGGGTGGTAGCAATCGTGCCGCCAGCACCAACAGTGTTTTCAACAATGACTGTTTGGCCAAGATCTTTACCCATAGGGACTGCAATTAAACGGGCCACCGCATCGGTAGGTCCGCCAGCAGAGAATGGCACTATTAATGTAATGGGTTTATTAGGGTAGGCATCCGCAGCAACTGCAGGCGTCATAGACAAATAACTACCAGCAATCATTGTGAAGAGTCCTACGAATAGGGATGCGCGCAGCTTCATATGCAGTTTCATGGAGATCTCCTAGCCTAAATGGTTGTATTTATTGGGATCAGGATAGCAGAATCGATGCCCAAAAGCAGAGCAAGCCTGCAAAAGCGGCGCCAGCTATTACGGTAATGACTCCGCGCTGGTATTTAAATAGGGCAATAGCCGATAGCAGGCAAATGAGGATTGAAGTCCAAGAGATTGATCCGCTTAAGCCAGTAGGAAAGAACACATGAAACGCAAAAAATATTCCTAGATTGGCAATCACACCAACGACCGCGGCGGTGATGGCAGTTAAGGGGGCGGTAAATCCTAGCTTGCCATGGGTCGATTCAATGAGGGGGCCTCCCACCACAATGAAAAAGAAAGAGGGCAGAAAGGTAAACCAAGTAGCCACTAGAGCGCCTAGGGCACCGAACCAAAAAGGATTGAGGTTATCAGTCAGATGAGAGAGATGGCCTGCGAGATAACCGACAAATGCAACCACCATGATTAATGGGCCTGGAGTGGTTTCTCCTAAAGCAAGACCGTCAATCATTTGTCCCGCACTAAGCCACTGATAATGTTCAACTGCTCCTTGATAGACGTAAGGCAAAACGGCGTAAGCGCCGCCAAAGGTTAAGAAGGCAGCCTTCGTAAAGAATAAAGCCAGTTGAGGGTAGAGTGTTTCCCAGCCGCCCATAGCGCAAAGTAGTCCGATGGGTAAAAGCCAAAAGCAAAATGCAATCAGACTGTGACGAATGGCCTTACCAGAAGAAAATTTTGCATGCTCAGGAGTTGGGGTGTTGTCATCAATGATGGCTGGTCCAAGGTGTTCTGATTGTGTGCCATGCGATTGCTGCGTTTGAAAGTAATCAGGATACCGTTTGCTACCCCACCACCCAATCAAGGCTGTTATCACAACGATGATGGGAAAGGAAATATTGAAAAGAAATATCGCTAGAAAAGAACCGAGTGCAATGACTTGTAAAACACGATTATGAATTGTGCGTTTACCAATGCGGACAGCGGCAAAGATAACAATCGCCGTGACAGCAGGTTTGATACCAAAGAAAATCGCGGCTATCCACGGTATCTGTCCAAAAGTGAGATAGATCCAAGATAAGGCGATCAAAATCACGAGTGAAGGCAGGATAAATAAACTGCCTGCTAATAATCCACCCCAGCCACGATGCATTAACCATGCAATATAAGTCACCAACTGCTGTGCTTCAGGACCCGGCAGTAGCATGCAGTAGTTCAAAGCATGTAAAAAGCGCCGCTCAGAAATCCAGCGACGCTTCTCAACCAACTCTTGATGCAAGACTGCGATCTGTCCTGCAGGACCGCCAAAGCTAATAAAGCCTAACTTAGCCCAGAACTTGAGCGCTTCGCGAAACGGAACACTCAAGCGTCATCCATTCCGCCAACTACTTGGCTAAAACCGTTATCAACATAAATGATTTCAGCGGTGATGCCGTTCGCTAAATCAGACAGTAGAAAGGCGGCACTATTACCAACATCATCAATCGTCACGTTCCGACGCAGAGGTGCGGTTGCTTCAACGGCTTCCAAGATCTTGCCAAAGCCTTTGATACCAGAAGCAGCAAGCGTTTTAATAGGACCTGCAGAGATGCCGTTCACACGAATACCTTTGGGACCTAATGAACCTGCGAGATAGCGAACGGACGCCTCTAAGGAAGCCTTTGCTAATCCCATCGTGTTGTAGTTGGGAACATTACGCATCGAGCCTAAATACGTCAGTGTCAATAAAGCAGACTTGTCACGCAACATGGGCATCGCTTCTTTAGCCATCGCCGGAAAGCTATAGGCAGAAATATCATGTGCGATTTTGAATCCTTCACGGCTTAGACCTTCCAAGAAGTCACCGGCAATTGCCTCGCGAGGAGCAAAGCCAATAGCATGGACAAAACCATCGAATTGGGGCCAGGTTTTGGCTAAATCTTTGAAGAGTGCCGTAATTTGTTCATCGCTGCCAACGTCACAATCAAAGATGAGCTCAGTGTTAAATTCTTTAGCAAAATCGACAATGCGGTCTTTAAAGCGCTCACCTACATAGGTAAAAGCCAATTCAGCCCCTTCACGATGGCAAGCCTTGGCAATGCCATAGGCAATTGAGCGGTTAGAAAGTAGGCCGGTAATGAGGATTTTTTTGCCGGTCAGAAAGCCCATATAGTGTCCTTTGCTTCAAATGTGGTTTGCTATCTACAATTGTTACATATATGCCGATTTACTCATCCCTTCGCCGATTCCGCTTTCACCACGCCTTTTGGGTATTGGCTTGCCTTCTGAGTCTCATTAGTCTCTCCAGTTACGGATCACAGGGGATCGCGCAGTACGGCAAACCAAAATACGCGGATGGCTTTAGCCATTTTGATTACGTTAATCCCAATGCACCCAGAGGCGGAACACTGACCTTGCCTAACCCTGGGTCTAGAAGCAGTTTTGATAAGTTCAATCCTTTTACCCTCAGAGGTGTGACGGCTCCCGGTATTGAATTGATGTTTGAGTCTTTAGCAGAGGGCAGTGCAGATGAGGTGGCTAGTATCTATGGCTTATTGGCGGAGGATATTTCAGTAGCGGCAGATCGGAAGTCAGTCAGCTTCCGAATTCGTCCAGAGGCTCGTTTCTCGGATGGAAGTCCAGTGATGGCGGCAGACGTCAAATACAGTTTTGATACCTTGATGGGAGAGCAAGCCCATCCACGCTACAAGACGACGTATGGCGATATCAAACAAGCTGTCGTGGTGTCGCCACGTGAAGTGCGCTTTGATTTCAAGAACCAAAATCCAGAGTTACCACTCTTGGCTGGAACAATGCCTATCTTTTCTCGGAATTGGGGCAAGAGACCAGACGGAACTGTCATTCCCTTTGATCAACTGGCTTTCGAGGCACCCATCGGCAGCGGACCTTATCAAATTGAATCCTATAAAACTGGAAAGTCGATCATCTTTAAGCGTAATCCAGAGTACTGGGCGGATCATGTGAGTAAACCCATCAATGTGCGTGTGGGGTTTTATAACTTCGATCGCATTGTGTACAAGCTATACAGTGATGATGCGGTAAGACTCGAGGCTTTTAAGGCTGGTGAGTTCGATGCACTAGTAGAGTACCGCGCCAAGATCTGGGCTAAAGGTTATGTGGGTTCTAAATTTAATGATGGCAGCTTATTGAAGAAAGCCTTCTTAAATCACAATGGCGCCGGAATGCAGGGCTTTGCAATGAACTTACGCCGACCCATCTTTCAGGATGTGCGTGTGCGTCAGGCCTTGGGGTATGCGCTCGACTTTGAATGGCTCAATCGTCAGCTCTTTTTTGATCAATACAGTCGCATTAATAGTTATTTTACGAACAGTGATTTGAGTGCCAACTTTGATGGACCTCGCAAACCCACTGAAGCAGAGTTGAAGTTACTCAGACCCCTTAAAGAGAAGTATCCCCGTTGGGTACCTGATGCAGTCTTTGGCCCTATGCCACCAGCGCCTTCAACTGCAGCGCCAGGTAGCTTGCGCCAGAATCTGCGCAAGGCGCGTGAGTTATTGGCAGATGCGGGTTGGACCTATCGCGATGGTGCACTCAGAAACATTCAAGGCGAACCCTTTCGTTTCGAGATGGTTGAGGATGGTGGCTTCTTTCTGAGGGTGATTTCTGCCTACACTCGCAACTTAGAGAAGTTAGGCATTCAGGTGGATGTCAGAACGAGCGACTTTGCACTCCATCAAAAGCGAATGAATGAATACGATTTTGATATGACAACGATTCGTTTCCCAGATTCCCAAAGCCCTGGCAATGAATTGTGGGATCGCTTTGGCAGCCAAGCTGCTAAAGAGAAAGGTTCAGACAATGTCATCGGTATTCAGTCGCCAGTTGTAGATGCATTGGTTGGAGAAATTACCAAGGCGCAGAACCGAGAGCAACTCAGAGCAGCGAGTCGAGCGCTTGATCGGGTCCTATGGAATAGTTATTTTGTCGTACCCCAATGGTATAACCCAACACATCGAATTGCCTTCAGAAAAGAAATGCGCTATCCAGATCCTCCTTTGTATTACATGGCTGAAACTTGGATCTTGCAGAACTGGTGGAAAGCAGAGGCCCCTTAATGCAAGTTCAGATGCGTGCCTATATTGCTAAGCGTTTGCTATTAATGATTCCTACCTTATTAGGGGTGTTAACACTGACCTTTGCAGTAGTGCAATTTGTCCCGGGCGGTCCTGTAGAACAAATGGTGCTGGAGCTCAAAGGCAAAGGGAGTGGATCTGTGGGTGGTTCGGAATCGTCTGGAGCTGGGGCAACGTATCGTGGTCGTCAGGGTATCGATGAGCAGCGCTTAGCTGAGGTCAAAGCCTTGTATGGTTTTGATAAGCCACCACTAGAGCGTTACTTCATGATGTTAGGGCGTTTTGCTAGATTTGATTTAGGCCAAAGTTACTACCAGCATCAAAGTGTCTGGCATTTAGTGGTGTCTAAATTGCCAGTCTCAATCAGTATCGGTCTATGGACTTTCTTCATTACTTATTTGATTTCTATTCCTTTAGGAATCGCTAAAGCCGTTCGGGAGGGCTCTCGCTTTGATACGGTCACAAGCACGATCATCTTGGTGGGATATGCCATTCCAGGTTTTGTATTGGGAGTCTTGTTGCTCGTGCTCTTTGGAGGAGGTAGCTTCTTACAACTCTTCCCCCTGCGCGGCTTAACGTCAGACAACTGGTCGGACCTCAGCTTGATCGGCAAGATTTTGGATTATCTCTGGCATTTGGTTTTGCCTATCACTGCAATGGTACTAGGTAGCTTTGCAGTGGTTACGATGCTGACTAAAAACTCTTTTTTAGAAGAGATTCGTAAACAGTATGTGTTAACAGCAAGAGCCAAGGGTCTGAGTGAGCATCAAGTCTTGTGGAAGCATGTCTTTCGTAACGCGCTCTTACCTTTAGTAACCGGATTCCCGGCCGCCTTTATCGGTGCTTTCTTTACTGGGTCTTTGCTGATCGAGACCTTGTTCTCTCTGGATGGCTTAGGTCTCCTTTCTTATGAGTCTGTGATGCGACGCGATTACCCAGTCGTATTTGGCACTTTGTACTTATTCACCTTGATTGGTTTATTCACTAAGTTAATTTCGGACCTTTGCTACGTCTACATTGATCCACGGATTCAGTTTGGCGCAGGAGGAGGGTCGTGAGTCACTGGCAACGCTTCAAACGAAATCGCACCGGCTATATCAGCCTGTGGATTTTTATGGTGCTATTTGGAATCAGTATGTGCGCTGATTTCATCGCTAATGACAAGCCATTGATTGTTCGTTATGACGGACACTTTTATTTCCCAATTGTGCGCAATCAACCCGAAACCGTTTTTGGTGGAGACTTTGCTACACCTACTGATTTTTTGGATCCCGACATTCGTCACAACATTACGAGCGATGGTAATTGGGCAATCTATCCGCTAATTCCTTATAGCTATGAAACCCTCAATTACTTTTCACGCGTTCCTAACCCCGCGCCACCATCAGCCGAGAATTGGTTTGGAACCGACGACCGTGGGCGCGATGTTCTGTCACGCTTGATCTACGGCTTTCGGTTATCGATTCTGTTTGGTCTTGCACTCACGATTGTGGGTGTTGGCGTGGGTATCATCACTGGCTCGCTTATGGGCTTCTTTGGCGGCAAGTTTGACTTGATCTCGCAACGTCTCATTGAGATCTGGGGCTCCATGCCAGAGCTGTATCTACTAATTATCTTTGCCTCGATCTTCAATCCCAGCGTTTTACTGTTGATTGTGCTGCTAGCTGCTTTTGGTTGGATGGGCTTATCCGATTATGTGCGAGCCGAGTTTTATCGTAATCGTGCGCTCGAATATGTGCGGGCTGCTAAAGCCCTAGGTCTGACCAACTTCCAAATTATGTTGCGTCATATTCTTCCAAATAGTTTGACGCCCGTCATCACCTTTCTGCCATTTCGGATGAGCGCTGCTATTTTATCCCTGACAAGTTTAGATTTCTTGGGCTTAGGTGTACCACCAGGAACCCCCAGTCTGGGCGAGTTGCTCTCGCAGGGTAAAGGTAATTTGGATGCCTGGTGGATTTCGCTTTCTACTTTTGTGGTGTTAGTGGCAACATTGCTTCTGCTGACTTTCATGGGGGAGGCGCTACGCAATGCTTTTGATTCTCGTCAATCAGGATCAATGAGTGGGGCGCGCTCATGAACACTTTATTGCGCTACGAAGATCTGAGTATTTCATTTGGCTCAGGCCGTCGTGAAAAGTTTGCTGTCAGCCACCTTGATCTAGAGATTGGGGTCGGCGAACGAGTGGCTTTAGTGGGTGAGTCTGGCTCTGGAAAAACTTTATCAGCGCTCGCCCCATTAAGGCTCGAGCCTGAGGGTGCCAAGATGACAGGCAAAATTTGGTGGAGTGGTCAGGAAGATGCGCAGCAACAGAGTGCGACCAAACCAGTCGATTTATTGTCATTGCCTATTGAACAGATTCGCAGGATACGCGGACGTGAAATTGCCATGGTGTTTCAGGAACCAATGACGGCTCTGAATCCTTTATTCACCGTTGGCAATCAAATTGTGGAAGCAGTCCAGATCTATGAGCCTCTGATTTCCAAGGCAAATTGTTTCGCAGCAGCTGTCGATCTCTTGCGTAAGACTGGTATTCCCGAACCAGAAAAACGTTTTTATTCTTACCCTCATCAGCTATCCGGCGGGCAAAGACAGCGTGCAATGATTGCCATGGCCTTGGCCTGCAAGCCCCGTCTGTTGATTGCAGATGAGCCCACGACCGCATTGGACGTGAGTTTGCGTTTGCAGATTCTCGATTTACTCAAAGCGCTTCAGGAAGAATCTAAAGATCATGGCGGTATGGGTATTTTGTTAATTACGCATGACCTGAATTTGGTCAAACATTTCGCCCATCGCGTAGCAGTGTTAAATCAAGGTAACTTAGTTGAGGTTGGGGCGACTAAGCAAGTCTTTGAGCACCCAGAAAATCCATATACCCAAACTTTAGTGAATAGTGAGCCAGTGCGCGATCTCGCCCCGGTGATGCCGCTTGCCCCAGTCTTACTGCACACCGATAATTTATCCGTCTCGTACCCGAGTTTGGATACAGAGTCATGGTTTAAGAAAGCGCCTCGACATGCGGTATTAAAGAAAATTGGTTTTGGCTTGAAGCAAGGTCAGACCATTGGGGTGATCGGTGAGTCAGGCTCTGGTAAAACTACTTTAGGGATGGCAATCCTGGGACTCTTGAGTGACTCTGCTGCAGAGGTGACTGGTTCAGTCGACGTGCTCGGACAGGATTGGCAAACACTCACCTCCGCTGAGCGAAGAAAATTACGTGCAAGCTTGCAGGTGATTTTTCAGGATCCTTTTGGTTCTCTCTCACCGCGCATGACGGTAATGCAAATTATTGTTGAGGGATTGGATATTCATTTTCCAAAGCTGAGTAGTGCCGAGAGGGAGCAAAGGGTATTGGATATCTTGCGCGAGGTTGGGATTGATCGTTCCGCCTTAAGTCGCTATCCCCATGAATTTTCTGGTGGACAACGGCAGCGGATCGCGATTGCACGGGCACTTATTTTGCGACCCCAGATCCTTGTTCTGGATGAGCCGACTTCCGCTTTGGATGTCTCGATTCAGAAGCAAGTATTGGCTTTACTCACTGAACTGCAGAAAAAATACAATTTGGCCTACCTGATGATTAGCCATGATTTAGCTGTCATTCGAGCGATGTCTCATGAAATCATGGTGCTCAAGGGGGGCAAAATGGTTGAGTTTGGCGAGACCGAAACCCTGATTAAGCACCCCAAGCAGAGCTATACCAAAGAGCTATTCGAGGCCGCTGAAATCACCTAGCCGCCCCCATTAAATGGGCTAAATTGGTGCATTTTTTTCATAATTATCAAAAAAACTGTTTGTAAACAATGGGTTATTGATGGGCTTTGGTCTTGGTGTCGTCAAGCTTCTTTGTTACACTCGCTTGATGTCTCTTAAAAAAGCACCGCTTCAGCGCCACCCCAGCATCTTGATGTCTTTGGGGATTGCAGTGATTCTCGCCTGCGCTGGATTTGCGCATGCTGAAGAAGTCAGTGATGCTCCAAAGGAAAGTATGTTTCAGGCTGGGAAATCCTACTTCTCTCGCGCATCGGATCGTTTAGTGGATTCCGTCTCTGAAAAATCTGAGTCCTTAATTAATCAAGCCATGGCAGTCATCGGCGTGCGTTATCGCTGGAACGCTGAATTGCCGCAATCCGGTTTAGACGGCAGTAGTTTTGTGGCTTATGTTTTCAAAGATAAGTTGGGATTTTTACTTCCCAATAAGTCAACCCAAATGAGTCGGGTTGGTAAGCCGATTAATCGTGATGATCTTCAGCCTGGCGACTTGGTATTCTTTAATACGATGCGTTTGACCTTCTCGCACGTCGGTATTTATGTTGGTGATAATAAATTTATTCATTCACCTTCCAAAGGTGCGAGTGTTCGTGTGGACGATTTAGGCAGTGTGTATTGGGATCGTCGCTTTGATGGGGCTCGTCGCCTAGACGGTTCTGATTCTTTGGATGACTCTGAGCGTCGTGAACTACTCAATCAAGTAAACAATATCAAACGCAAACCTCAAAGTCTGTAGTGCAATCTCCAGTAATTACAGCTTAAGTTTTTCTTTAATGAGGGCCATTTGCTCTTGCGTGGCAACCTCTCCAGCCAAGATGGCTGCATTTCTGGATTTAAAGTCACTGCCGCTCATTTGCTTGAGTTGAGGCTGTATTGCAATGTCGGCACTTTTTAATTCATATTGATTGATGCTGTTCTGCATGATTGAAATCGTTTGTTGCAAAACCCCAAAGGTGCCACTGGCATCTTGATGCAATGGCTCGGAAGAGATGTTGACAGCGATCACCACAGTAGCGCCCATCTGTCTGGCGTAACTCACAGGTACAGGGGCTACCAAACCACCATCCACATATTCTTTACCGTTAATGGTGGCTGGTTGGAAAACTCCCGGCACGCTGCACGATGCACGAACGGCTAAGCCAGTGTTACCCGAACGAAAGAGCACGCCCTTACCGGTTTGTAATTCAGTAGCAACCACGCCAAGGGGAAGATTCATTTGTTCAATGGTTTTGTTACGCACTTCACGATTGACCATCGCCTGCAACGCTTCACCTTTAATCAAACCGCCAAAGCGTCCAGCGAAAGGCAGTCCCCAATCGGCGATAGTGGCTTCATCTAAATTCAGGGCTAGGCGATTGAGATCATTCCCAGTCGCACCGGAGGCGAGTAGGGCGGCAATCACGCTCCCGGCACTGCTTCCTACTACCAAATCAGGTCGGATACCTTGCGCTTCTAGTGCCTTAATTACCCCAATATGGGCAAAACCCCTTGCTGCACCTGCACCTAGTACTAAACCTAATACAGGCTTGCGAGACGTCAAAAGACTGCAGGCTTCGAGGCTCAAACCGCCAGCCAGCGCCAGTCCCCACCCTAAAAACCGGCGACGGGGAGTGAGGTGGGCAAATTGGGGGCAGGTATTTTGCATATGGCTATTGTATTGAGCCTACCTTATAATGACCTGACTGCTGAAAAAGGATACCTAAAATACTCTTTAGCAGCCCCGGCGTCTCTTCTCATGAGAAATCCACAGATTGACTGCCTGTTATACCGAGAGAACATCTCAAGCCCATTACTGAAATACTTTTTAAGCCTACTCAGGTTTTGCCTGGTAGCCCGACTTTATGGATGATCACAATAAACGCGTAATCGAAACTGCTCTCTTGTGCGCGCAAGAGCCATTGAGTGTTGCTGATCTTACGCGCCTGTTTGTAGAAGATGTTTCCACTACTGAGATTAAAGCGGTCTTGGATACCCTTCAAACCGAATGGCAAGATAAAGGGATGGAGTTGGTGCATATCGCCACTGGCTGGCGCTTTCAGAGTCGCTTGTCGATGCGTGAGTATTTAGATCGCTTGACGCCTGAGAAGCCACCCAAATATTCTCGTGCGGTAATGGAAACATTAGCCATCATTGCTTATCGTCAACCCGTAACCCGAGGTGAGATTGAAGAGATTCGTGGCGTTGCTGTGAGTAGTAACGTGATGAAGCAGTTAGAAGACCGTGGTTGGGTTGAAGTGATTGGCCATAAAGAAACGATTGGCCGTCCTGGCTTATATGCCACAACCAAACAGTTCTTAGACGATCTGAGCTTAACCAATTTACAAAGTCTACCAATGTTGGAAGACGTAGCACCAGCAGCTGAAGAGGTAGGTCAGGCGGTGATTGATTTCAATGTCGATAGCGCTACTGAAACGATTGCTGAAATTGTGACAGAAGAAACCACGATTGAAATGGTGGATGAGATCACCATCGAAATAACCGAAGAAAGCGATCCGTCAGACAATCCTGACGAGCAAAAATAATTATTAATGACTAGCTCTAACGAAAACGATTCATCACCAGTAGTGCATTCTTCTCAGTCTGAAGCAGCCCCATCCCCAGCGGAAGGTGCGTCTGCCGAAGCACATGAGGGTGGAGAGCGTCGTCCGCGCAGACCTGGTAAGCACCCTTTTAATAAGAAGCGTCCCTTTCATAAAGATAAGCCCCGCAGAGAAGGTGGCGATTCCAGAGGGCCTCGTGAAGGCGGTGGTCAGCTTGCTAAATTAGCTCCCAATCCCGCTGAGAGCGAAGCCTTATTTGCTTCAGTGGTTTCGGGCGAGTTTGATGCTGCTCTCGATGCCCCGGAAGTTGTCGAAGCAAAAAATCCTGACGGTATTAATGAGAATGAGATCTCGCATCAGACTGGAGCTGAGCGTCGTGCGCAACGTGTTCGCCATGATGAAGACGCGGATGCTCCCACTGAAGAAGAAATGAGTAGTTTGCAATTTGCAAACGTCGATGAATTGCCATTAAGTTTGCGTGACGAGGTCTGGTCTGATCTAGATGGCCTCGATGACGAAGCTGATGATGAAGATACCGTCAAGCTACATAAAGTTTTAGCCGATGTCGGTATGGGCTCACGCCGTGACATGGAAGATCTGATTATTCAGGGGCGGGTGTCAGTCAATGGTTTGCCCGCGCATATCGGTCAACGCATTGGACCTACTGATCAAGTACGCATCAATGGTAAACAAGTCCATCGCAAAATTCAGACCAAGCCACCGCGTGTGATTTTGTATCACAAGCCCTCTGGCGAAATCGTGAGCCAATCTGATCCCGAAGGACGTCCAACCGTATTTGATCGCTTACCTAAGCCACGTCAAGGTCGCTGGATTGCAGTCGGCCGCTTGGACTTTAATACTGAAGGCTTGTTGCTCTTTACCACCTCTGGTGAACTAGCCAATCGTTTAATGCATCCTCGCTACGGTATCGAGCGGGAATACGCTGTGCGGATTTTGGGTGAGCTCGGTCAAGAGTCGATGGCGCAATTAAAGAGTGGAATTCAGCTTGATGATGGTCAGGCTCGCTTCTTGCGCTTAACAATGGGTGGTGGTGACGGCGCCAATCGTTGGTATCACGTTGCTTTGACTGAAGGCCGAAACCGTGAAGTACGTCGGATGTTTGAAGCAGTTGGGCATACCGTATCCCGTTTGCTCAGAACTCGCTACGGCATGTTCTTATTACCTCCCAGATTAAGACGCGGTAAATGGGAAGAGGTGCCTGCTGAGGGTGTTGCAGCACTGATGCGCTCCGCTGGTTTAAAGGTTCCCCAAGCACAAGATAAAAATCGTAGCCCTAATGGCAATGGCCATCATCGCAATGCTCTGGCGGGCGGTGATCACCAGCCTGATCCAATGCAAACTTCAGTTTCGTATTGGGGTTCGCGTGATGCCTTGACATTGGCCAGTGGCCATCATGGTTTAACGCATCAAGGTAAAAATGGTCAACCGAGTGGCGGCGAAGGTCGTGGTCCCTTCCGTGGCAGAACGCAGGGCGGAAGACCTGGTCAAGGCGGTCAGGGCCAAAATCGTAACAAGGCTAAAAAAGTCCATCATGGGCAGTCTGCATTTGTGACTGGCAATCCTCAAAGTCCTGGAGATGGGCCCAAACGCAGTGCCCCTAAGGGTCGTAAGCCCTTTAACAAAGGCCCCAGAAAACCCCGTAATCCGAGCGAAAGCTTCTGATTTCTATCGGTTTTCTGTTAATTCGGCTATAATTTCGTTCTGGCAGCGGATGACCGCTGTTTTTAGTTGGACCTAAGCAGTACGTATTTCCCGGCTGATGTTGCGATCAACGTAAGCCGGCCTGTTCTGAATTCGAGAATATGGGCTTTGAAGCCCATTTTTTTTTGCCGATTCGGTATGAAGGAGTGATGTGAGAGATCAGCAGATTATTTCTGCAGAGTTGCAAAACCTAGGTTACGCGCTAGTCGATATCGAGCGCGAAGCCGGTGGATTGCTACGCGTCACAATTGAAAACCCGGATTACGAACGTTTGATTACGGTCGAGGATTGCGAAAAGGTCAGTCATCAACTGAGCTACACCTTGCCAGTTGAAAACATTCCTTATGAGCGTTTGGAGATTTCCTCTCCAGGTCTCGATCGTCCCGTGAAGTCGGCTGAAGATTTTGTTCGCTTTGCTGGCATGGAAGTGGATTTGAAGTTACGTGTTGCCGTAGGTAGTTGTAAGAATTTTCGTGGTGTGTTGCAAGGTTTGCTGAGTGGCGATATTCATTCGCCTGATGCCAAATTTGGTTTGATGTTTGAAGGCACCGATGGTGCTGAGTCGCAATTGGAGTTTTCATTAGCCGAGGTCGATAAGACCCGGTTGGTCCCTGTAATTGATTTCAAAGGAAGAAAGTCATGAGCCGAGAAGTTCTCATGTTGGCAGACGCCCTAGCGCGTGAAAAGAATGTTGATCAAGCTATTGTGTTCGAGGCGCTAGAAATGGCGTTAGCTTCGGCCACTAAGAAGCGCTATCCAAACGAGGATGTGGATATTCGTGTTTCCATCGACCGTGAGTCTGGTGAATATGAAACCTTCCGGCGTTGGTTGGTCGTCCCCAATGAAGCTGGTTTGCAAGAGCCTGATAAAGAAATTTTGCAATTCGAAGCGCAGGAGCAATTGGCTGATATGGAAGTTGGTGATTACATCGAAGAGCAAATTGAATCCTTAGCGTTTGGACGCATCGGAGCTCAAGCAGCTAAGCAAGTGATCTTGCAACGAATCCGTGATGCTGAGCGCGAGCAGATTCTGAATGATTACCTAGAGCGTGGCGAAAAAGTCATGACCGGTACCGTCAAGCGTGCAGACAAAAATGGCTTGATCATTGAATCTGGCCGGGTAGAAGCATTGCTGCGTCGGGATCAGATGATTCCTAAAGAGAATCTCCGCTCTGGTGACCGGGTTCGTGCTTACATCCTCAAAGTGGATCGTGAGGCTCGTGGCCCACAGATTGAGTTATCCCGTACTTGCCCTGATTTCTTGATCAAGTTGTTTGAGAACGAAGTCCCTGAGATGGAACAGGGCTTGCTGGAGATTAAGGGCGCGGCTCGCGATCCTGGTATCCGCGCGAAGATTGCCGTTGTTACCTATGACAAGCGGATCGATCCTATCGGCACTTGCGTTGGTGTGCGCGGTACTCGCGTCACTGCCGTTCGTAACGAAGTGGCTGGTGAGGCAGTTGATATCGTGTTGTGGTCAGAAGATCCAGCACAGTTTGTGATTGGTGCCCTGGCACCTGCTCAAGTCTCCTCCATCGTGGTTGATGAAGAGCGTCACGCTATGGACGTAGTAGTTGATGAAGAAAACTTGGCAATTGCGATTGGCCGTAGCGGACAGAACGTGCGTTTGGCGAGTGATTTGACCGGTTGGCAAATCAACATCATGACTCCAGAAGAGTCAGCAGAGAAAACAGAAAAAGAAGCTTCTTCAGTTCGTCAATTGTTTATGGACAAATTAGACGTTGACCAAGAAGTAGCCGATATTTTGATTGAAGAAGGCTTTAATACTTTGGAAGAGGTTGCTTATGTTCCTCTTTCTGAGATGTTGGAAATCGACTCATTTGATGAAGATACTGTGAACGAGTTACGTACTCGTGCCCGTGATTCTTTATTGACTATGGAGTTGGCTAAAGAAGAGCGTATTGGTGAAGTTTCCCAAGACTTGCGTTCTTTGGATGGCATGACTACTGAGTTGATTGCGAAGCTTGCTGACAATCAAGTACATACCCGTGACGACCTTGCTGAATTAGCTGTTGATGAGCTGGTTGAGGCGACACAAATTGACGAAGAAACTGCGAAAGCGCTCATCATGAAAGCGCGTGAACATTGGTTTACTTCATAAGAGGAAGCAGTGAATGGCAACAACAGTAAAAGTACTCGCTAAGGAACTTAAACGGACCTCGACTGACCTTTTGGAGCAATTAAAGGCGGCGGGGATCGAAAAGGGTTCTGAAGACGACAGCATTACCGAGAAGGACAAAAAAGTCCTGCTTGAGCATTTGCAAAAAGAGCACGGTAATGCCGATACTGGGGCTCGTAAAAAGATTACCCTGATCAAGCGCGAGAACTCTGAAATTCGTCAGGCAGATTCTGCGGGACGAACTCGTACTGTTCAAGTTGAAGTACGTAAAAAGCGTGTGCTGGTTAAGGGTGGTGAAGCCGCTGCTGCTCCCGAAGCGGAAGTAGTAAAGCCTGCTAAATCAACTGCAGCCGCTAAGCCAATTCTGTCAGAGGCAGAATTAGAAAAACGCGCTGCTGAAGCAACTCGTCAAGCCGAACTCTTGGCTCGCCAAGAAGCGGAGATGAATGCAGCTGAAGAGGCGCGTCAGAAGGAAGCAGCCTCTCTTGAATCCGTACCCAAAACTGATGATGAAGCCGCTGTTGAAAAGAAGCGTACGACTGAGAAAGCTGCAAAAGATTTAGCTGCTACTAAAGAAAAAGAACTTGCAGAAATTCGGGTTCGTCGTGCTGCTGCTGAAGCGGAAGCATTAGCGATTCGCGACATGATGAGCGCCCCAGCGCGTGTTCTCAAAGCGCCAAGCGAAACTGCTGCAGAAGAAGCTAAAAAAGGAACACTCCATAAGCCCGCTAAAGTTGAAGGTGCTGAGGATAAGAAAAAAGCCGTTAAGGTTGGTGGTAAGACTATTAAGTCCTCAGAGACCTCATCCACATGGCAAGAAGAGGGTGCTAAGCGTCCTGGTGGTCTAAAGACCCGGGGCGATACTTCGGGTGGTGTTGGTGGTTGGCGCTCAGGCGGTGGTCGCAAGAAGCAACGTCAAATTGCTGAAGCTAATGTTGATACTAATTTCCAGGTTCCTACCGAGCCAGTGGTGCGTGATGTACATGTTCCTGAAACCATTACCGTCGCTGAACTAGCGCACGCAATGGCTGTTAAGAGCGCTGAAGTGATCAAGCTATTAATGGGTATGGGCCAGATGGTCACCATCAATCAAGTGCTCGATCAAGATACTGCAATGATCATTGTCGAAGAGATGGGTCATACAGCTCATGCTGCTAAGCTCGATGATCCTGATTTGGATATCGGCGCTGAACCTCATGATGCCGAGTTGTTACCACGTCCCCCAGTTGTTACTGTGATGGGACACGTTGACCACGGTAAAACATCCTTGCTGGACAAGATTCGTTTAGCAAAAGTGGCCTCTGGCGAAGCGGGTGGTATTACTCAACACATTGGCGCTTACCATGTGGAAACCCCACGCGGCATGATTACATTCTTAGATACTCCAGGTCACGAAGCCTTTACGGCAATGCGTGCCCGCGGTGCCAAAGCAACTGACATTGTGATTCTGGTAGTGGCTGCTGATGATGGTGTGATGCCTCAGACTAAAGAAGCGATTCACCATGCCATCGCTGCCGGTGTCCCCATTGTTGTGGCGATTAATAAGATTGATAAACCTGAAGCTAACCCAGAGCGTGTCAAAACCGAATTGGTTGCTGAGCAGGTTGTGCCTGAAGAGTACGGCGGTGATGTGCCGTTTATTCCGGTATCGGCAAAAACCGGTGTTGGTATCGATGAGCTTTTAGAGAATGTCCTTCTCCAAGCAGAAGTACTAGAACTCAAAGCTCCTAAAGATGCCCCAGCTCAAGGCTTAGTCATTGAGGCTCGCCTGGATAAAGGTAAGGGGCCTGTTGCTACCATTTTGGTTCAGTCAGGCACCCTCAAGCGTGGCGATATGCTTTTGGCAGGCTCCAGTTTTGGTCGCGTACGTGCGATGTTGGATGAAAACGGCAAACCTTGTAACGAGGCTGGCCCATCCATTCCGGTGGAGATCCAAGGTTTGTCCGAAGTGCCAGCAGCTGGCGAGTCTGTACAAGTAGTGCCTGATGAGCGCAAAGCTCGTGAGATTGCACTCTTCCGTCAAGGTAAGTTCCGTGATGTGAAGTTGGCTAAACAGCAAGCTGTCAAACTAGAAACCATGATGGAAAACATGGAAGAGGGTGCTATTGAAGCGAAACTCTTGCCTTTGATCATCAAGGCTGACGTACAAGGCTCACAAGAAGCGCTCTCACAGTCCTTACAGAAGCTCTCTACTCCTGAGGTGAAGGTTCAAATCGTTCATGCCGGCGTAGGTGGTATTACAGAAACTGATGTGAACTTGGCTGTAGCCTCAAAGGCGGTAATTATTGGTTTTAACTCCCGTGCAGATGCTGCGGCTCGTAAGCTGGCAGAGAACAATGGTGTAGATATTCGATATCACAACATCATTTATGACGCGGTTGATGAAGTCAAGGCAGCCTTGAGCGGCATGTTGACACCCGATAAGAAAGAAGAGATTACTGGTATGGTGGAGATTCGCCAGGTCTTCTTGGTATCTAAAGTTGGCGCAATCGCCGGTTGCTTGGTCTTGGACGGTGTGGTGAAGCGTAATTCTAGTGTTCGTCTTCTGCGCGACAACGTTGTCGTTTGGTCTGGCGAGTTAGATTCGCTCAAGCGCTTCAAGGATGACGCTAAAGAAGTCCGTGCCGGTGTTGAGTGTGGCTTGTCATTAAAGGGCTACAACGACATTAAGGAAGGTGATCAGCTTGAGGTATTTGAAGTGACTGAAGTTGCTCGAAGCCTGTAAGTACATCACCAAGCCTTTATGCATAAAGCTAGCCCCCATCGTAACCAGCGTCTTGCTGATCAAATTCAGCGCGATCTGGCTGAGCTGATTCCAAGAGAGTTACGCAATCCGAGTCTAGGTTTAATTACCTTGCAAAGTATTGAGCTCTCCCCCGATTTAGCTCACGCTAAAGTTTTCTTCACCGTCTTAGGTGCTGAGCCTGATCACGTCTTGCAAGCTTTACAAGAAAAAGCAGGCTACTTACATTCTTTACTATTTAAGCGTTTGCATATCCACACCGTACCCACTTTGCATTTCCATTACGATAATTCTGTTGAGCACGGTATTGAGATGTCTAAACTGATTGATCAAGCGGTCGATAGTGATCATCGGGACGAAAACAAGTAATCCCATGTCAGTACGGATCGATGGAGTCGTGTTACTAGACAAGCCCGCTGGAATGAGTTCGCAAGGGGCGGTAACCGCCGTCAAGCGCGCCTTCAATGCCGATAAAGCCGGCCATACCGGTACCCTCGATCCGATGGCTACTGGTTTATTGCCGATCTGTCTAGGTGAAGCTACTAAGTACTCCCAAGATTTGCTTGACGCTGACAAGACCTATATTGCGAAGATTCAATTTGGCAGCAGAACCGATACTGGCGATGCTGAAGGCCAAGTAGTAGAAACCTTTGAACTACCCCAGTTTGCAGATCCAGCAGCAATGCAAAAAGCGCTGGACCAAGTGGTTAGCCAATTTACTGGCGCCATTAAACAAGTACCGCCAATGTATTCTGCACTCAAGCGTGACGGTAAACCTTTATATGAATACGCTCGTGCTGGTGTAGAACTCGAGCGAACACCCAGAGAAATCATCATTCATCGTATTCGTTGGACCGATATTCAGTGGCCGCAAGCCACTTTAGAAGTAAGCTGCAGCAAAGGTACTTATATTCGTGTTCTCGCTGAGGATATTGGCGCGGCACTGAACTGTGGTGCCCATTTAATTGGTCTGCGCCGAACCGAAGTAGGGCACCTCAATCTTGAGCAATCCTTTACCTTGGAGTCAATCCAAAAAAGCCTACAAGAGAGCTCGACTTACATTCTCCCAGTGGACGCCTTATTACAAACCTTGCCTCACTTAACAGTAGATGAGCAGCAGGCAAAACGTTTAGAGATGGGACAACGAGTTCCGCTGAACCTGCCTTCGATTGAAGCCTTGGTGCGCATTTACCGCGCTACTGCGGCTCCCCATAATTTCATTGGAACTGCAGATTGGCGTTCTGGGGTCTTACATCCCAAGCGCTTGATTTCTCAAGCCCATTAAACCATTTTGACTTATTTATTGATTAACCTGATTTCACTTTTACCTTAACTTTAGAAGCTTCACATGACTAAACGCGCACTCCGTAACATTGCCATCATCGCCCACGTTGACCACGGCAAAACCACTTTGGTTGACCAGCTCTTGCGTCAATCTGGCACCTTCCGTTCCAATGAAAAAATGACCGAACGCGTCATGGACTCAAACGATCTTGAAAAAGAGCGTGGCATTACCATTCTTTCGAAGAACTGTGCAGTGGAATATGACGGCACGCATATCAATATTGTTGATACACCAGGACACGCGGACTTCGGTGGTGAAGTAGAGCGGGTGCTCTCGATGGTTGATGGTGTATTGCTTTTAGTTGATGCGGTGGAAGGCCCAATGCCTCAAACCCGTTTCGTGACTAAGAAAGCTTTGGCTTTGGGATTAAAGCCCATTGTGGTCGTCAATAAGATTGACCGTCCTGGTGCACGTCCTGACTATGTGATTAACGCCACTTTTGAGCTGTTTGACAAACTCGGCGCTACGGAAGAACAGTTGGACTTCCCAATTATCTACGCGTCTGGCCTTAATGGTTTCGCTGGCTTAACCGATGATGTCCGTGAGGGCGATATGCGTCCGCTCTTTGATTCTGTTCTCAAGCATGTACCCGTGCGTGATGACAACCCAGATGGCCCATTGCAACTGCAGATCACATCGATTGAGTACAGCACCTATGTCGGCAAGATCGGCGTTGGCCGTATTAATCGCGGTACTGTAAAGCCTTTAATGGATGTCGTCTTTATGGATGGCCCAGATGGCACTGTGCGTAAAGGCCGTATTAATCAGGTTCTGAAGTTCCGCGGTCTCGAGCGTGAAATCGTCGATGAAGCAATGGCAGGCGATATTGTTCTAGTGAATGGTATTGAAGACTTGGCTATTGGGACGACAATCTGCGCCCCAGATGTCCCTGAAGCATTACCAATGCTCAAGATTGACGAGCCTACCTTAACCATGAACTTCATGGTGAACACCAGCCCCTTGGCCGGTCGTGAAGGTAAGTTTGTGACTAGCCGCCAGATTCGGGAACGTTTAGATCGTGAACTGAAATCCAATATGGCGCTGCGCGTTAAGGAAACGGATGATGACACCGTATTTGAAGTATCAGGTCGTGGTGAATTGCATCTCACCATTTTGGTGGAGACGATGCGTCGCGAAGGCTACGAGTTGGCGGTTTCCCGTCCACGTGTAGTGTTCCATGAAGAGAATGGCGTCAAGATGGAGCCATACGAGAACTTAACGGTTGACGTTGAAGATACTACCCAAGGCGCTGTGATGGAAGATTTGGGTAAACGTAAAGGTGAGCTCTTAGATATGGTGAGTGATGGTAAAGGCCGTACACGTTTAGAGTACCGTATCCCAGCACGTGGTTTGATCGGCTTCCAGGGCGACTTTATGACCATGACCCGTGGTAATGGTTTGATGAGTCATACCTTTGATGCATATGCACCGGCTAAAGACGGAATCTTGGGCGAGCGTCATAACGGCGTATTGATTAGTCAGGACGATGGCGACGCTGTTGCTTACGCTTTATGGAAACTACAAGATCGTGGCCGTATGTTTGTGAGTCCTGGCGACCCACTATACGAGGGCATGATCATTGGTATCCATAGTCGTGATAACGATTTGGTTGTGAACCCTATTAAAGGTAAGCAATTAACCAACGTCCGCGCTTCAGGAACGGATGAAGCTGTGCGTTTGGTAACTCCTATCGCCATGAATCTCGAGTACGCAGTTGAGTTTATCGATGATGATGAATTGGTTGAAGTCACGCCAAAGAGTATTCGTCTGCGCAAGCGTTACCTCAAGGAGCATGAGCGCAAGAAAGCCTCACGCGAGTAATCGCCAATCAAAAGCCACCCTCGGGTGGCTTTTTTTCAACCTTTTCCCTTAAATAACGGGGGTTTTGCGCCATCTTAATTTTGTAGTAACATTGCTACATTAAAGAGAAAGCATGGGGTTGCGCTAATGATTACTACTTTATCAAGTCGTGAATTTAATCAAGATACCAGCAGGGCTAAAAAAGCAGCTAAAACTGGACCTGTTTTAATCACCGATCGCGGAAGACCCGCACATGTCTTGATGACATTTTCTGAGTACGAAAGGGTTACAGGAAAAAGTAAAAGCATCCTAGATCTTGTGGGCATGAAAAGTGCAGGCGATATTGAGTTTGAGCCTGAGAAAATACAAAGCTTTTCTAAACCCATTGGAGATGCTTTGTAATGTATTTATTGGATACAAACGTTGTATCAGAATTTAGAAAAGCAGGTAGCGGCAGAATTAACAAGGGAGTTGAGCAGTGGGCTGAAGGAGCTTCTGCAAATTCAATGTTTATTTCTGTTATCTCGATATTTGAATTAGAGATGGGGATCTTGCAAATTGAAAGACGCGATAAGAAGCAGGGTTCGGTCTTAAGAAAATGGCTTAACAAAAATGTTATAGGAACATTTTCTGAAAGGGTTCTCCCTATTGATACGGCTGTTGCTCAGCGCTGCGCTAGCCTTCATGTGCCAAACCCAAAGTCAGAGCGCGAGGCCATGATTGCTGCAACTGCAATTGAACATCGCATGACGATTGTGACTAGAAATGTCTCAGATTTTAGTCAGTCAGGGGTAAAAATCTTCGATCCGTGGGCCTAATCTTTTTGCTACTTTCTATTCAGTCAAATAGTAAATAAATGCCCCAATGGGAAAGGCAAAGCCAATCCAAGCCACTAGACTCCAACCGCCAGTGACATAGGCCAGGCTGGCAATGCCCGAGCCAATCGCACCGCCCGCAAAGAAGATCGCCATATAGAGCGCATTTAAACGACTGCGTATATCTGCACCTAATGAGTAGATTGCGCGCTGACCTAAGACGACATTGCATTGCACACCCAAGTCGAGCAAGATACCAGCGACGACCAATGCTGGTAAAGAGCCTAAACCACCCAGCTGGGAGAGTAAGAATGCAGCTGCTACTGTCAAAAGAGAGCCTGCAGTAGCGATTTTGGTGTGACCATGGTCGGCTAGCCAGCCACCAATTGGCGCTGCTAAGGCGCCTGCAGCACCAGCTAAAGCAAAGATGGCGATTCCGAGTTGGGTTAGGGAATACATGGGACTTGCTAGCAAAACGGGAGAGATGGTCCAAAACAAAGTGAAAGAGGCAAATAGGCAGGCTTGATAAATTGCACGACGACGCAAGATCGGGGTATCTCTCAATAAAGGCCATAGCGAAGCAATGAGAGAAAAATAGTGATGGTGAGAATTGGGTTTACGAATCGGTAAGAGTAGCCACAAGATCACGGCCAGCAAAATTAGCAAGCAAGCAGAAATACCAAACACTGGGCGCCAACCAAAAGAGTGTGCAATCAAGCTGGAGACTGGGCGGGACAACATGATGCCGAGCAATAGCCCGCTCATAATGTTTCCAACTGTGCGACCTCGCTTTTCTTCTGGGGAGATGTGGGCAGCAATCGGAATGAGCATCTGCACGGCGACGGTACCAATGCCAACCAGTAAAGATCCCAGCAAGAACCAGGTTGCGTTCGGAGCCAACATCGCAATAAAGAGCGCCAAAATCGCTCCACAAATTGTGAAGAGCACCAGCTTGCGGTTTTCAACCAGGTCACCTAGCGGCACCAATAAAATGAGACCCGCACAATAACCGATCTGAGTCAATGTCACGATCAGGCTAGCTGCTGAATCACTCAAGCCAATCTCGGGAGCAATCAAACCAATTAAAGGCTGAGAGTAATAGAGATTGGCGACCATCAGCCCGCAGGCACAGGCAAAGAGAAAAACCATCCAGCCTGGCATATGGGATTGATGTGAGTCTGGAGAGTGGGGGGTGTGAGCTTGGATCATTATCAAAGTCTAGGTTAAAAAAGCGTCATAAAAGGTTTTGATAGTTAAGGCTGATACTGAAATAAAGAAGGCTGTACGTATGAAGCCATTGCCATACTTGAGCGCAATACGGCTTCCAATCTGCCCGCCAATAAAGTTGGCTACAGCCATAAAAAGACCAAGACGCCAATCAAAGAATCCCAAGTAGAAGAAAACGCACAAAGCCCCTAGATTAGAAGCAACATTCAGAAACTTAGAGGGAGCTGCAGTATTTATAAAGTCAAAACCCAAAATACGGGTATAGAGTAATTTATAGAAAGAGCCAGCTCCAGGCCCTAAGAACCCATCATAAAAACCAATGATGCTGGCACCTATTGATGCAATCGCACTTTGTTTATGGTGTTGATGACGTGGTGCATGCACTAGACCCGCACTTGATTTGAGGTTGAAAATGAGTAGGGCAGCTAAGAAAAAAGGTAGTGCACTGCGTAGCCATTGATTGGGTATCTGTGTGACTAAATAAGCGCCAGCAACTGAAGCTAAAAAAGCTGCTGTACAAGAAATGAAGACTAAGCGCCAAGGAGTCTTATTGACTCGGGTGTACTGAAGGGCTGAGCCCATCGTACCAATTACTGAGGCAATCTTATTACTCGATAGAAGCGTTGCTGGAGTCAGTCCTGGAAAGACAGCAAAAAGGGCGGGCACTTGAATCATTCCGCCGCCACCCATAATCGAGTCAATGAGGCCGGCCAGTAAAGCAGCTAGAAGGAGCGCGAAGAGATTGAATAAGGAAAGATCAAACATCATGCATCAAGAAATTGCCGCCTTAGCTTGAATGGGTAGGCCAACTTGTATTGTATAGCCCCCTTTATAATAGGGCCCTATGCGCTTGATACAGATCTTCCTCGCAGCTCTATTCGCTGTAGTAGTTTGCTACAGCATGAATACACATGCTGATCAAACTGGCACGGCGAATGCTAACCAAGCCTTCCCAGTGCAAAAGAGCCCTTACGCTCCACCGGCGCAGAATCAGACCACTACAAGGGATGTGAATCTAGACGATATCGACAAGCAAAAGAAGTCACCTAACACCAATACCTTAAACCTCAATGGTGGCAGCGGTACCAATACCAGACCAGGTGGTGCAGCGGGTACATTAAAGCATCGCTTTAGTTTTGACTGATGAGCGACTTTAATAAAAAACGTCTCGCAGTTGCACCCATGATGGAGTGGACAGATCGCCATTGCCGTTCTTTTCATCGCACGCTCAGCAAAGAAGCAGTTCTTTACACCGAGATGGTCACCACAGGTGCTTTATTGCATGGTGATGTACCACGCCATTTAGATTACTCACAAGATCAGCACCCGGTGGTGTTGCAATTGGGTGGATCAGAACCTAGCGATTTAGCTCAGTCAGCAGAACTAGCCCAGCAGTGGGGTTACGATGAGATTGATCTTAATTGTGGTTGTCCATCAGAGCGCGTACAACGTGGGGCATTTGGTGCATGCTTGATGGCAGAGCCCAATTTAGTGGCAGATTGTGTGAAGGCAATGAGAAATGCGGTCAATATTCCAATCTCAGTCAAGCACCGCTTGGGCTTAGATCACATGGATGCATCCAGGTCTCAAGCAGATTACCAATTTGCCCTCAATTTCATTTCGGCTGTCGCCGATGCAGGGGCTAGTCAAGTCACGATTCATGCGCGTAATGCAGTACTCAAAGGTTTATCACCCAAAGAGAATCGTAGCAAACCTCCTTTGCATTACGAAGTGGCTAAACAATTACGTATTGATGCCCAGAAACAATTTCCGAAGCTTAAAGTCCTCCTCAATGGCGGCTTAGAGACAAATGATCAGATTGCAGGCCATTGGCATGACTTTGATGGTTTCATGGTGGGTAGGGCAGCCTATCATTTTCCAGCGATGCTATTAGGTTGGGATGATTTGATTAATACGCATGGTGAGGCTGCAGGTTATCTCTTTAGTGAAACCGAATGGCATCGGATTCAGATTGCTTTAGTCAAACAAGTACAGAGTTGGTTTGAAGAGTGCCAAGCTAAGGGCAAGCCTTTCTATATCGGCGCCTTTACAAGACATATTTTGGGCTTAGCGCACGGTAGGGCAGGCTCACGCTACTGGCGCCAAAGACTCTCAGATCACCACGCCTTGGCTAAAGTCCAGAGCAAGGCCGCCATTGCTGATTTCTTCTTAGATGCTAGCCTAACCCTAGGAGATTGGGCTGCATTTGAGCTGGAAACCGCGTAATTTGGGGTATTTGGCAGGCTTTAAGCAAGAAGCTATAATCTCATTTCTACAACGGCGGACGTAGCTCAGTTGGTAGAGTCCCAGATTGTGATTCTGGTTGTCGCGGGTTCGAGCCCCGTCGTTCGCCCCACTCAATATGCTTCCTATCGGACTCCCCTCAGGAGTCTTTTTATTTTCCCCCATGAAACAATAGGACATGTCCTTACCCACCGCTCCAGATTCTTCAGAAATTGAGATCACCCCTGACTACCAGGCCGTGATTGATGCCATTGGACAGCAAGATCCTTATATCTTTGTGAGCGGCAAAGCCGGCACCGGCAAGACTACCTTGATTGGCTATCTCAGAGAGCAGATTGCGGGCAATGTCGTTGTCGTAGCACCTACTGGTGTTGCTGCCTTGCAGGTAAAGGGAGTCACGATTCACTCTTTCTTTAGACTACCGCCGCGCTTAATCTTTCCCGAAGAGGATATCAAGCCACTGCGTGACAAGCGACTCTATAAAGATATTCGTTTACTCATCATTGATGAGATCTCGATGGTACGAGCTGATGTGGTGGATGCCATGGATCTCTTCTTGCGAGAAAATGGTCCCCATAAAGGTAAACCGTTTGGCGGCATACAAGTGCTCTTTGTGGGTGACTTATTTCAGTTGCCGCCGGTAGTCTCTAGTGGCGATATGGAAGTGCTCTCGCAGCGTGGTTACGAAGGCCCTTATTTCTTCTATGCCATGGCCCTCCATCGTAAAGATGTCACCATGATTGAATTGAGCAAGATCTTTCGGCAAAAAGATGAACGCTTTGCTGAATTACTCAATCGCATTCGGATTAACCAAGACATCGATGAAGCCTTGGATATTCTCAATCATGAGTGTTTTACTAATGCCAAAGAGATTGATGATCAAACCATTACACTCACGACCACTAATGCACGAGCAGATCAAATTAATGGGGCAGGGCTGAGGGCACTTGAGACTGAAGTTAAAACTTATGCAAGTAAGTCAACGGGTAAGTTCAATGTGGATGAGCGCAATCTTCCTTCAGCAGCGAAGCTAGGATTAAAGGTGGGCGCGCGGGTCATGTTCACGGCCACTGATCCGACTTTTCCAAAACGCTGGGTGAATGGCACGATAGGAGTAGTTCGTGAATTGTTACCCGATAAAGTCAAAGTGCTGGTACAGAAGGGTCCCTATAGCAACACGGTTGAAGTGACGACCCACCAATGGGAATCTTATCGTTATGAGCACGACATGATGTCAGGAAAGATCTCCCCCCAGATTATTGGAACCTATGAACAAATTCCGCTGATGTTGGCATGGGCTGTCACTATTCATAAGAGTCAAGGCAAAACTTTGGATAAAGTCAAAGTGGACTTATCGTCTGGAACTTTTGCTTCTGGTCAGGTCTACGTGGCACTGAGTCGTTGCAGATCAATTGAGGGCATCACTTTACAAAGACCCATTCAA
>Ga0364900_10092_pt1 | contig 39026 bp, 31 predicted proteins | sample ExccelJu500002D3_FD_206974 | JGI IMG/M metagenome (GOLD analysis project Ga0364900, IMG submission 206974) | Enriched cells from Trout Bog Lake Hypolimnion, Wisconsin, USA - BchlTB.July09.5000.02.D3 | ecosystem: Environmental > Aquatic > Freshwater > Lake > Hypolimnion/Profundal zone | place: USA...
ATGTTGGTTCACTCGCATCACCACTAATCTTTGCAAATTCTTCGAGTAATTTGCGCTGCTCAGCAGAGAGGCTTGTTGGCACTTCAACTTGAACCTTAACCAATTGGTCGCCATGACGACCACCACGGAGATTAGGCATACCCTTATCTTTTAATCTAAAGGTTGTTCCACTTTGTGTGCCTGCAGGAATTTTAAGGACTGCTTTTCCAGAAAGTGTTGGAACTTCAATACTGCCACCCATCGTTGCTAGTGTGAATTTAATTGGAATTTCACACTGTAGATTGTCTCCCTGTCTTTCAAAGAGTTCGTGCTCTTTAACAGATATAACAACATACAAATCACCGGCAGAACCGCCACCCGTTCCTGCTTCACCGTTACCGGATGATCTCAGACGTGAACCGGTTTCAACACCTGGTGGAATGCGTAAATGGACTTTAGTATTCTTTGGAGTTCTTCCTTCGCCACGGCAGACCGTACATACTTTCTCAATTTTCTTACCCGAGCCACCGCACGTTGGACAGGTCTGTGTGAACATAATAATGCCACCAGATCTTCTGACTTGTCCTGCACCTTTACAGGTAGGACAGGTTGTTTTCTTAGAGCCTGGTTCAGCACCTGAACCGCTACAGTGATCACACTCACAGAGCTTTTTAAAAGTAATATCTTTATCAACTCCCTTAGCAGCTTCTTCGAGAGTGATCTCTAAATCGTAACGCAGGTCAGCACCGTCACTGCCTTGATCATGTCCACGGCCACCGCCACCGAACATTTCATCAAAGATTCCACCGCCGCCGCCACCACCTTGATTGAAAACTTCTCTAAAAATATCGAATGGATCATGTCCACCACCCTGGAAACCACCGCCGCCGCCAGGACCGCCACCCGGACCTTGGAACGCAGCATGACCATAGCGATCGTAAGCTGCTTTCTTATCAGGATCGTTAAGTACTTCGTAAGCTTCAGAAACTTTTTTAAACATTTCCTCGGCCTCTTTATTACCAGGATTTTTATCTGGGTGATATTGAACGGCTTTCTTACGGTAAGCTTTTTTAAGTTCTTCCGGTGAAACGTTTTTATCAACTCCGAGGAGATTATAGAAATCTTCTTTAGCCATGAATAGTGATTACGTAATTATTTTACTTCGGGACCGCTCGATACTACGACTGCGGCAGGGCGAAGAAGACGAGCATTAAGGGTGTATCCATTTCTTACTACACGAAGCACGTGCTCTGCTGGAACATCTTTACTTGGCTCGTGCGATAACGCTTCTTGCTCGTGCGGATTAAAAGGTTTTCCAAGGGGATTTAATTCCACAAGGCCATGGCTACTTAGAGCAGATTTAAATTGCTGAAGCACCATATCGATTCCACCCAAAAGGGATTTCATATCCGCATTCGGTTGTTTAGCTGCTTGTAGCGCTAAGACTAAATTATCAAGAACAGGTAAGGTATCTTCTACGATGCGGGCTCCTGCACTAACACGTAGTTCTTCTTTTTCACGAACAACGCGTCTACGAAAATTTTCTAAATCAGCGACGGATCTCAAATAGCGATCTTGAGCACTCGCTAACTCTTTTTTGAGCGCTTCAAGTTGTTGAGTAACCGTATTGTCTGCGGACGCAGTTTCAGCGGCAGCTTGAGCTGTTTCATGTGCGGCTGGTTGTTGCGGTTCTGGATTAACTTGAGGATCAGGAGATGTCATAACGAATTGCTATAATGAACCACCGAAGTACAAATCTTCAAGCGCTCCCGACGACTTAGGCTCAATATTACGTAAAGTCCTCAGTAACAATGACTATTGAAGTCGATTCTGCCGTAATTTCAAAGCTTCCGGCATAAGGTAGTAGCCCATTAGAGCCCGGCTCTAAAAGCTGACTCGTTTCTTTGCCTGATTTAGCACCTGACGTGATCGAAACCTTACCACTCACGAGACTTAAAATACGTGGCATCTCATTTGCATTAAAGGTAACAGTTTCTCCAGCACCTAAGACAAGTCGCCTAATTGAAAATTCATCGCAGTCAGCGATCACTCCAGACGTAGGGGCACCTCGCACGGGCTCTGGCTCAAAGTGATTCCAGTCAATCGATGCCAAGGACTCCTGAACATGCAGTGAACGCGGTTTCCCATCTAAGCCAACCCGTCCCCAATCATATACGCGGTACGTAGTATCTGAATTTTGCTGAATCTCTAAAGCACCACTTAAATAAGTCCCTGGCCTAGAACTCGATAGTAAGTGGGATATTACCACAAACCACACCTTACGTTTTGGATCTTTCTTAGCCACGCAAAACGCTAACACAAAAACAAATAACGCGGTATTTCCAACGGACATTAGCGGTAATCAGTCCAGCAGCACGGCATTTTGGATTCAAGATTCCCATCACCGTCTTGGATGGCTTATAGGGGTTTACGGGCAAGATGAATGGAAATTGCCTAATAATATTACGCTCAATGCAGGACTACGCTTAGATACCTCTCATGGAGCACAAAATGAGTCACAAATAAGTCCTCGTATTAACGCTGTATGGCAGAAGCGAGACGATTTAAGTTTTCATCTTGGTTATGCAAGGTACTTCACACCTCCCGCACTAGAATTGGTTGATACTCCTATTTTAGCGAAGTACACACATACAACAAACGCGACTGAAGTGCTTACGAATAGTTCAATTTCAGCAGAGAGGTCACACTACCTCGACTTCGGTTTAACGAAGCAACTCACACCAACAATAAGTCTTGAATGGGATAACTATCTAAAAAAAGCGACCCACCTACTCGACGAAGGTCAATTTGGACAGGCTGTTGTTTTTAACGCTTTTAATTATACGTACGGCGAAATTTACGGCTCAGAAATAAGTCTTAATTACACCACGAAAAAGATTACCGCTTATCTGAATGCTGCTGAAGGTAGAGCCTACGTATTCCGAGTTGTGCAAGGAGTAGCGGTTCAGCCTGAACCTGAAGTAGAAAAAACAGAAGTTGCTGTTGTAAAAGAAACGTCTGAATCAAAACCTTCTGAAGAAGTAGTTAATAAAGATCAGGCAGAGGTGGTAGAGCATAAGCCAGAACATAAAAAAGTTCACGAACAGAAACCGTCAGGTAAGAAATTACCAGAAGGCCAGGCTCTTATTGATGCAATCAAGCCGCACATGCGCAGAAATCGAGTAGGTCCAGGCTGGGGTGGCAGTTTCCAATTTTTAGCACGTGCATTCCGTTGCAAAGAAGCGGATATCTTCGAAGCCGTTAAAGGACTTAACTTAGTTCCTGCACAGTCTGCAGACACTCCGCCTGTTGAAGTTGAAATGGACGGTCACTTATGGTGGCTAAGTAAAGATCAGCGCGGTGGCACATGGATTAATGCTAAGGAAGGCGTGAAAGCACCTGCTGGTACCGAAGCACCTCAAGAGGTTAAACCAAGTGTAGAAAGCGAAAAGCCAAGTGACGTGCCTTCTACGGCTGTTCTCTCTGGGCTACGTTTACTCTTTAAGGTTACTAAGACTGGTTCTTACTCTGGTGAATTGGGACGTCTTGCCCAAAGTCTCTCAAAGTCTCCTGATGAATTAATTAATGCACTCAGTAACGTTGGGCTAAATTTACCACAGAAAGCTAAAGAGAAACCTGTCTTCATTGAGCATGCAGGTGAAATATTCTGGATTAATAAGAATGCTAAAGGTGAATTCTGGTTAAACGCGAAAGCGATCAAAACCAAGAAACAATCTGCATCGGCTACTACTTCGAAAGCTACTCAAGCTACATCGAAAACAAAGAAAACAAAAACAACGAAACGCTCTAAAGCGTAGTTCGTGCAGTTAAGCGTATCCAGGCTTCTTTGAAGAAGCCTGGATTGTCAGGATCAAGTGATAAATGTAATTCATTACATGTGAGATGTGGAGTAAGTGATAATTCATGTATATCACTTAGTATAGTACTCCAGGAATCGATATGGGTATCGATCAAATTAAGATCAATATGATGCACAAGAAATGTGCCGTAAGAATCTAATTTGTGTGAGGTGATTGACCAACGGGATTGTAATAAACTGAAGCTTTTATTGAACGTAGCTAAAGCATGTAAATGGAGTAAAAGTTCCTGCACTTTAGCTTCAGAAATAGCTGGTGTTTGAGTCTGTGTTTGAATGCGGTAACCTCTAATCTTAGAAATTGATTCTTGATTAGCTTGAGCAGAAAAAGACCACTGCGCTTGGTTCGAGTTGAGTGTAGCACACAGATCAGTGAGTTTGCCTCGACTTAATGTAGGATCGTTTAATTCAAGGGTAATCTGAATTGTATCATTAAGGATGTGTAGCGATTGGATCGTATAATTATGAGAACAGGCTTCAGCGATACTGTTTAGTACAGTATCAATTGTTTGAGGCTCACTCTGAAGAAGCGTGTAATCTCTGAGGGTAATTTCCTCGCGCGATTTTAATTCTTTTGCGTGTGTTTCCTTAGAAAGAAGTTCTGTTGCTATCGCTTCCTTTTTATTGATCTCCAAGCGTAAGTTTTTTTGTAAAATTGAACTCCGCCAAACATAGATTCCATAAGCCGCCAGGCCTAATAGTAGAACTAAACTTAGCGTTCTTAAGCTTAAGAAACTATGTGAGGCTATGCCTTCAAAGTACATGTTCCCCCATGAATAAGCTGAAAGATGCCGAGTGTTATAAAGAACATGTGAAAGCATAATTTCATTTAGACCTAGTTCTCTGCAGTTATAGATATAGGGGTTATGCTCGGATGAGGTGTCGGTAGCTAACCAGCCGGAGGGTGTACTTTCTTCTTCAAAACGTAGACGAGCGTTTTTTAATCCTGATATAGTAACTGAATCATTGGCATGAATTGGAATGGTATCACATTTCCAGTCACCACTCGCACTTGTGGTTGTAATAAGTAGCTGTTTGTCAGTGCATGCTATACAAAAACTACCCGTCTCTTGGTTTTGCTTGTTCGGTAGTGTATGCATTAAAAAAGGGAGTGGCCATATACCTTCGATCGTGTAACCTAACTTTTTTAATTCTCGAGATAACAAAATGAGTTCAGGGTCATTAATAATAGCTAAACTTGAAAAGTTGTTTGAGAGTCTTAAATCATAAGTGAGTGACCATATGCATGAGCTTTGCGCAAGTATGGGATACTCACTGGAAAGCTTGCTCTCCAGTCGCGATCGTTTGCTTTTCGATACATGTATTTTTGAAACAGGTATCTTTAAGTTTTTGATAGAATTAAGAGTTAATTTATCGGAGTAGTAGATGATTCTTACTACTTTAGTCTTATGTTTCTCACTCATCAGGTGAGATATGATACTTTCACTTGGGTGAGTGTTCTCTGCTAAGGAATGAAGATGAACTTCGCCTGACGAAAAAATCAGGCGAAGTTCATTTCCCCACCAACACAAAATCAGAGGCTCCATCTTTAGAGATTTGTTAGATAGTAATACACATCAACATATCCAACACCTGCTCCATCTTTTGCATAAGCCACAGGACCTTGGGCTTGATCGTTAGATGCAGGATTTGACGGGGTGTTTGAAGTTAAAACAGAACCATCAACATCGAGTGCGAGTTGGTAAGCATCAGCTACAGGAACATTTTTAATAATGAGGTATGCAACGCGTGAACCACTCGCGATCAAATTACCAGAACCTGTGACATTGAAAGCACATGCAGCCGCACCTGCTGATTGGCCTGTTACGCCTGGATTACTTACTCCATCACTAATCGCGCACTCTGCACGACTAACGGCAGCATAGGAAATAGTTGGTGCTGCAGTGCCTGTAAAAGTTTGTGTTGTTGGCGACCACGCAAAGCTATTTGAGTTTCCCGTAACGGAAGCTCCTTGAGTACCCATACGCATACTAATGACGCGGTCTAGTTCACCGTCTGATAAGAGCACATTATCTAATGTAGCTGCGTTAGATAATGCAGTCGTTGTTGGAGTACCTGTGCCTGTATACTGAGAGGTGAGTACGGTAGACGATCCCTCGGTAATTGGAATGGTACCTGTAGCACCTGCTTTGCTGAGAAACTGAGTAATGGCAGATTTAACAACGGTCGCCGTACCTTCGACATTTCTTATGCGACTACTTTGTAATACACGAGCAATAGCTGGTACGCCGATAGCGATCACAGCTGCAATGACGGCTAGTACAGCGAGAATTTCAATGAGTGTAAATCCGCGGGAGTTTTTATGTTTTGGCTGAGTAGATTGAGTAATAGTTTTATTCATAGTCACTTTATAGAAGCAACTATCTCGTAAGCCCCCATGGTTTTAGGATAGTTCTACAGCGGCGATTACTTCCTCTATGGTTGTTAAACCATAAGCCGCTTTAACTATTCCATCTTCAAGGAGTGTGCAAAATCCCTGAGATTTAAGTTCATTTCTTAATGGATCCAGCGAAGTACTTTTAGCAATGATACGTTCAAGTCCTACGAAGGAATAAACTTCCATAATAGAAGTGCGTCCTAGATAGCCACGTCCTGAGCAATATGAGCAGGTTGTGTTTAAGTTTATTTGCTTAAATGAAACAGGGGCATCAGGCATGCTATGTTTTGAAATCAATGACTCATATCTTTTTATTAGAAGTTCGTTATTAGGATGTATGCTAGAGCACTGTGGGCATGGTTTTCTTACAAGGCGTTGAGCAATAACACCTCGTAAAGCCGTTGAAATCATCAGTGGATCGAGCCCTATGTCGATTAGCCGAGTAATAGCACTTAGGGCATCATTGGTATGGAGAGTGCTTAAACATAAACGTCCTGTTAAGGCAGCTCTAAGGGTTATTTCAGCAGTATCTTTGTCGCGAGTTTCACCCACTAAAATAACATCTGGATCGTGACGTAGTACATGTCGAAGTAGCTCCGAAAAACTACGACCAATTTTTTCATCTACGTCTATTTGCATGAAAAATCTTCGATGTCGTACTTCTACAGGTTCTTCCAAGGTTATTATTTTTAATCCGTTAATTTTTTCCGGAGCTAAATTATGCAACATGGAATAAAGTAAAGTTGTTTTACCTGATCCTGTTGGTCCTGTGACATATATTAAGCCGTTAGGATGACTTAATAAGTTTTGTATGTGTGTTTGATCTTTTGGCCATATACCCGCTTCTGCAAAAGTTCGTAGACCTGCTCTGTCATCTATAATACGAACAACAATCGATTCACCATGGATAGTAGGTATACACGAAAAGCGTAAATGATAGTCCCTTGTTCCTAGGGAGATGTTTCCTTGTCCGTCTTGTGGTAGGCGTCGTTCCGTAATGTCAATTTTGCCGGCAATTTTTGCCGCTTGGATTAATGGTTCGCGGTATTCTTTTTCAAAGCATCTACGGTGTATGAGTATACCATCTATGCGAAGGCGTATATCAATTCGTGATTCTCTTGGTTCGATATGTATATCGCTTGCTCTTTCATTAACCGCATCTCTAAGCAGATCTGAAAATAAATCTGATGCTCCGTGAGGTAGTTTTTCTTTCCATGCTTCATCTAGTGCGCCTTGAATATCTTTTTTCGATGCGACTTCAATTTGGATAGTTGAATGTGGGAAATCTGCTTGAGCCTGACTTAATCCATATTGTGATGGATCTTCTACTGCTAAGTGAAGAGTGTTTTCTGTACGCTTAAACGGGATCGCATTTCTAAGGCGCGCCATGTTTTGTGGTATGAGCCTTATCGTATCACGGTCTACATGTTTAGGATCTAAAGAGGCTATAGAAACGTGATAGTGTAGCGCTAATAATTTAATGAGTTCACGACTATGGATAAGTCCCAATGTTTCTAATATGGAAGAGAACTTTAAGGAAGGTGTTTTACGCCATACTTGCTTAGCACTAGCTAATTGCTCTGGTGTGATTGAACCGCACTTAAGAAGCTCTTCTCCGATCCAGAATGGATTCTCTGATGCTCTATAGGTTGAATCATTAAAATTCATGGAAGTACGTCAGCGCTTAAAAATATAACTAATTCAGATTTTGTTTTAATCTGTGACGTATTTTTAAAGAGATTACCTAGGGCAGGTAGTGAGCTAAGTCCTGGCGTCTTTCTTATCATATTAGTCTCGGAATTTTGAATTAGGCCACCGATGACAATAGATTCGTTAGGGTGTATTTTAGCCATCGTAGATAGTGCTTTGATATCCATGCGTGGAGCTGTTTGTAATCCATCTGGAGATGTATCTACGCCGGTAAGTTGGGTGATCGCTGGTAGAACATCTACGGTGACTGAACCGTCGCTATTGATTTCTGGTGTAACGTATAAGACGGTGCCAATGGTGATAGCATTTTGGGTGTAGTTATTTTGTGTTGTAGCGGTTGGATTAATTCCGGTTTGTGCAATTAATCCACTAATTGACGTGGCATTAGTTAGAGAAAAGAACGTTTGTTCTGTGCCTACTTTCACAAACGCTGTTTGATTTCCTAGGGTAACAATGGAAGGATTTGATTCTGATTTGACACTACCTTGTTCATTTAGAGCTGCTACAGCCGCCGTAACCTGTCCAGAACTGAGTGTGCCGGAAATAGTTCCATGGCTTAGGGTAGGAGATAATAAGCCACTGAGTGACGTGGTTGTATTGAGATTCGTGAGTTTGAGACCATTAATTTTTTCTGCTGCAACAGACCAATCAACGCCTAGTTGATGTTGATCATCGAGATTAACTTCCAGAATTTTGGCTGTGATTCGAACCTGTCGTGAAATACGTTTATTGAGTAAAGCAATAAACTCTTTAAACATGTTCTGTCTTGGCTTGGGTGCAGAAATTAAAGCCAGACCTGCAAGTTTATTTATGGACACGGTTTCGCCGGGCTGAACTAAACTATTTAATTCGCTTAGTACATCGCTCCAGAAGTTACTTTGATTTTGTTGCTGAATGGAGAGATTGGTCTGGTCGCTCTGTGCATTAGCGCCTGCCGCTGTCTGTTGTGTTAGGTTACTTGTTCCAGCAGTATTTATACCTGGATTCGCCTGCGCACTTAGGACGACACTGCTACTGCCTTGGGCCGAGCGTGTCATTTGAGGATAATCGATTTCGTAAAAACACTGTTGTGTGTGATGCAGATGAATTAAATTACCTTCTTTTTCCCAGGATCCGCCTTGAGATTCTGAGATAGCATCGAGTACATCCCTGAGTGTAACCGATTTCATTTCGAGAGAAACAAGTCCTGTCATTAGGGGATCTGGTATAATCGTAATGGGGTAGGTACGACTTAAACTTAATAGCGCTGTAGCAACCGGCAGATGTAATGCACGGTATGATTTAACAGGCATAGCCAGAGGATCATTTTCCTGCGGAGTTGTATGCGTTAAGTGATAGGTTAAAGGAGCGGTATCTGCATGTAAATTGTGGCTTAAAAAGTATAAACAGATAGATAATCTCTTCCAACGGCTCATGTGCTATAATAGCAACTGTGTGCACTACGGCTTGTTTTGTTTGAGTAATCTGCAAGACTAACGACCATGAAAACATATACGCTAATCATCTATGCCGCACTTCTAGGTGCGAGTGGCGTGATCCTTGGTGCATTTGGAGCACATGCGCTTAAGTTTGTATTAACCCAGCATGGTATGGCTGAGGTTTGGGATACGGCAGTGCGGTATCAATTAATTCACGCAGTAGCTCTTTTAGCTTTAGGTGGATTCTACGCTAATCCTAGTGCTGCTTTAATGCGTCCTAAACTAGCATGGGTCGTTAGACTTTGGATTGCTGGAGTTTTTCTTTTCTCAGTTTCCCTGTATTTATTAGCTTTGGGTGGACCTCGTTGGTTAGGTCCTATTACTCCCCTAGGTGGAATTTCACTGATTGCCGGATGGCTTGTCTTAGGTTTAGTTGCAGTACGCAGTAATAATGACTGAAAATTTTCAGATACCAGAAGACCTCAAAGTGATGCTCGATGCACTGCGTCGTGTAGGGCGTCCGCGTTTGGTTGGTGGAGGAGTCAGGGATTGGCTACTTGGGCTTGTGCCTAAAGATTTTGATATTGAAGTAGCAGGAACAGATTTTGAATCGATGATAAGGACGCTCAGTCCTTTTGGTGTGACCGATGTTGTTGGTAGAAGCTTTGGTGTTTTAAAAGTTCGGAGTAAAGCAACACAAGCCGAGTACGATTTTAGTCTCCCTAGAAAAGAATCTAAAACAGGCGCAGGACACCGTGGGTTTATTATTACTCCGGATCCAACCCTTAATGATCATGAAGCTGCAGCGAGACGTGACTTCACACTTAATGCAATAAGTTATGATCCCTTTAGTGCTGCCCTTATCGATCCTTTTAACGGACAAGCAGACTTAAGAGCAGGAATTCTCCGGCATACAAGTGCTGCCTTTGTCGAAGACCCATTACGTGTTTTGCGTGCTATGCAGTTAGCGGCACGATTTAATTTCTCACTCGCTCACGAAACTGCACTTTTGTGCAAATCAATTGCTTCTACATATAAAGAACTTCCGGTTGAGCGCGTTTGGGGTGAATGGAATAAGTGGGCTATTAAATCAAAGGTTCCTTCCAAAGGTTTAACCGTGCTAGAACAGACGGGATGGCTTGTTCATTTTCCTGAGATAGCAAATTTACGTGGAACTCAACAAGAGCCCGAGTGGCACCCTGAGGGAGATGTTTTTACGCATACACAATATTGTTTGGATGGGTTGGTGAAACTAGAGGGATGGGAAATAGCAAATGAATCAAGACGACGTTTTTTGACATTTTCAGTTTTAGCCCACGACTTTGGTAAACCATCAACAACATCATATTCCGAAAGACGAGGAGTGATGCGCTGGATAAGTCCCGGTCACGAAGCTGCAGGCGGACCTTTCGCTGATGCTTTTTTGACGCGTATTGGTGCACCACTTGATTTACTTCCACCTGTTCGTGCATTGGTTGTGAATCATTTAATTCACCATAGCGGTAATGCATCAGAATTTAGCGAGACACAGGTTCGACGTTTAGCAAGACGACTTGTGCCTGCTACGATTCATGAACTGAGTTTAGTGATGACTGCTGATTCGTATGGACGTCCACCTAAGGATTCACCTGAAACGATTCGCTTAATTCAAAAGTTAGTTAGGTGTGCTGAAGCGCTTTCGCTTAAAGATGAAGCGCCAAAGCCAATTATGTTAGGTCGTCATTTACTTAGTCTTGGTCTCACAGCTGGACCAAACTTTAAACCATTACTTGATTCTGCCTTTGAAGCTCAAATGGACGGGATGTTCAAAGACGAGGCTGGTGGCTTGGTTTGGCTTAAGAAACAAAAGCTAGTTAAAGAATTAGGCGTGAAATGAATTTAAGTTATCAACTACCCAAGCGTGCATTTCAGTGGGATTTAGCTAGGCAAACCGAGCGTATGGATTGGCTTGTGAAGCAACTGCCAAAGTATGCAGCTTGGGGTTATCAAGAGGTGTATATTCATTTGGAGGACGCGGTTGAATTTCCAAGCCTACCTTCCGTCTCCAGAAAGAATGCGTATTCCTATAAGGCTTTTTCTGAGTTAGTAAAAACAGCTACTCGCTGTGGCATAACTGTTGTACCTATTGTTAATTTACTCGGTCACACGCAGTATTTAATCAAAGTACCTGAATTAAGACATTTAAATGAATGTCTCGATAGTAAGGGAAAGCCTCTTGATGTTGGACAACTATGTCCTCTAAAGCCTGAGACACTTAAGATCGCTGAACTGCTTATTCGAGATATGGCCCCATTTTGTACCGGTGGAAAGATCCATGTCGGTCTCGATGAATCGTATCACCTAGGTAAGCATCCTTTAAGTCGTATGGAAATCGATCGCATTGGGCTTGAAGCACACTTTGTCGGCTACGTTAATAAACTGAATTCAATCTGTAGTGATTATGGTTTAAAGCTTGGAATGTGGGCAGATATGTTAGCAATTCTTCCCAAGGCCATTAAACAGTTACCAACTGCAATCAGTGCTTATGATTGGTATTATTATCCTTTTGGAAAATTACCAAAAATTGAATTTAGAAATTTTGAGTCCTATGACATCGCTAAGTCTTTAGCAAAAGAAGGCATCGAGTATTGGGGCTGTCCAATGAGTGGACCTTTTCGCTTTGAGGTAATGCCCATTTTTAAAGAGCGTTTACAAAATTGTGTTGATTGGTGGAAACGTTGTTTAGCTACTCAGGCTTCTGGATTTTTAGTTACATCCTGGGAAACTCAGCGCATGGGTGCAGAACTTCCGCAGGTTGTCGATGCTGCCGCTGCAGGCTTATGGCTTGATGACGAGGAAGATCCAAAAAAACTTTTCGAATTAGGGTGTAAACGGGTATTTGGAAAATCCGGTTCAAATACAGCACGAGCCTTGTGGAGTGCAGATAAATATCCATTTAGTGGTTATACGCGCTGGATGATTAATTCAGATTGGAAGAATCTATCTGATATTAAATCACTTAAGCAGTTTAAAGCTGAGGAAGTATTCTTCTATAAATTAAGTGAGTCTAATTCCTTAGCAGAAGTTGCTAAACTCGCTCTTAAACTTAGAGCCTATATCGCTAAACGAGATGTTTGGGTTAGGGAAACTTCCTTACAGAGTAACGATCTTCAGAAAGCTTACTTGGTTTCGGATCATGCTACTGTTCGAAGCTTGATTAACACATTGCTAGTATCGTCGTCTCGGATGCAAAGAGAGGCAAGGCAAGCCGGAGTAGTAGCACGTAAGTTGTGGGCTAGAACACGCTACAAGTATGAGCAAGGCCCGAACGATGTTATAATTAATAACGATCTCGCTAAACTAAAGCAGTGGGTTTTGTGGTTAAAGAAGGCCAAACAAAATAATGCGAATATAAAAAAGCCTACTGTTTTTGGTTCTGTTAATAAATTATCTTTTACAATCGAAAATAAATTTCCCGCTCTTCAGCGTATCTTAGTTCAGCAGTACGATGAAAAAGAGAAGCTATGGAAAGAGTTGTTTGGAACCTTCCTTATTGAATTTAGGGAAAGAGCAGCACAGAAAAAAACAGCTTTGAAGTATGAGCTAAGCGTATCTCTTGAGGAAAATAGTACAGGTAAGAAGCCTGTGTTACGATTTGCTGCGCGAGGTTTTGGAAAATTGTTTATTAGATCGGTTACGTTATCCAACGGAATTAAGACATGGAGATTGGCTGATGGCGTAGTGTGTGTGGGACAAGATGCCCCTAGCAAAGGGTTTCCTGCCTTTGATTGGACGAAGGATAAGGGCTATCTCTATTTAAAGTAATTTCATACGCTTGCACTCACTGAAAGAATGATTAGGTTCTTACTGTATGCGTATGCGAGCCATTTTAGTTACACTGCTTCTTGCTACTACGGTAGTCTCAAGAGCTGTTACTCCACCGGTTGAAGAGAATGGATATTTAAAAATTGGTTTCGATCGTCTTGCGTCGTTTAAATTTATAACGCCCGAGTTTGATCCGGTAGCTACACCAAACGCAGTGCCGCCAACAGGTGAAAATCAAATTCCTGCAGAAGTTAAATCTTGGAGTGGTCGTAAAGCGTTAATCACTGGGTTTATGTTACCTACCAAATTGGATAATGGTAAGGCTACCGAATTTCTTATCATGGCCAATCAGATGGCGTGTTGTTTTGGAACGGTTCCGAATATGAACGATTGGGTAGTCGTGAGAATGCCTGCTGGAGTACCTGTTGTTCAGGATATCCCAGTTTCATTTTATGGCGTACTCAAAGTAGGGGCCATGTATGAAAACGGCTACATGACTGGAATTTATGCCATGGATGCCGAAAAAATGGGTGAAGTTAAGAACTGATTTTGGTTACGCTCAGCGAGAAATATCAGATTGGCTTAGTACCTTAAAGCCGCGGTTAGAGAGTGCCTGGCTTGCTACTTCTTCATCTTCTACACTCATAGCTAATGCGCCTTTAAACTGAGGACGTTTAATAAAGCTATATATGTAGTGGATATTAATTTCTGCCTCAAACAAGGCGGCAAGCACTCCGTTTAATTCTGATTCATCTACAATTTCGACAGCCACGATAGTGCATTCAGCATAAGCGAAATCGTTATTGATCATTAGTTCCCTGGCTTTATCGGGATCATCAACAACAAGACGAACGATAGCGCTATCAGTAGTATCTAGAATCGTGATAGCCATGACATGTACATTATTACGCTTTAACAGACCTGTTAAATCGTGCAAACGGCCGACTCTGTTTTCTGTGAATACAGAAAATTGAATAACGGGATCGAGGGGGCGACTTTTAATTTCGTTAGCCATTATGACGATATTAGTAAAATAATAGTTGGTTGGTCAACGGCGTGACGCTTGCGTGTAAGCAATATAATCGTCAACGTTTAGTTTAGATAACGCATGACACCTGAAACACCTGCTCATTTTGTAGCTGCACAAGATCGTGCGAATGCAGGTGCTAAACTTGTCTTTAAGGGGATACTCCTTAATGCCTTCTTGGCTATTATCAAATTTGCTGGAGGAATTTTTGGTCATACGTATGCCATGATAGCAGATGGCACGGAATCGCTTCTTGATGTACTGTCTTCTTTTCTTGTTTGGACAGGGTTCAAAGTTGCTTCCAGACCTCCTGATAAAGAACATCCTTTTGGGCACGGACGAGCAGAGCCTCTTACGGCGTTTATGGTGGCGTTATTTATTTTCGCTACAGCTGGAATTGTAGCCTGGCATGCAATCCATTTTATTATAACGCCTCACCAAGGACCGCATTGGTTTACGCTACCTCTACTGCTTAGTATTATTTTTTTAAAAATTTGGTTTGCACGTAAAACGAAAAAAGCAGGAGAGAAATCACAGAGCACAGCGCTTGGTATAGAAGCCTGGCACCATACATCAGATGCTATTACCTCAGCTGCAGCTTTTGTTGGAATATCGATCGCTGTCATCGGTGGTAAAGGATGGGAATCTGCAGACGACTGGGCGGCACTTTTTGCCTGTATTGTTGTAGGCTTTAATGGAATTGGTATTCTTAAAAAAGCGCTTGCTGAAATGATGGATGAAGCGGTTGATCCTATTCTTGAAGCTAAGGTGAGAACCATAGCCCTTGCTGTTAAAGGCGTTGGGGCATTAGATAAATGCCGTGTGCGTAAGAGTGGTCTAGTGCATATAGTTGATATTCAAATACGCGTAGATGGATCCTTAAGTGTAAGAGAAGGCCATGATATTTCACATGTAGTAAAAGACGCTCTTATAGATGCATCATTAGGTATCACTGACGTATCTGTGCATGTGGAGCCCATGCCACATTAAGAATTGTTAAGGTTAGTGTTTCTAATACACGGAATTGAGATATTTATGACTAGTCTTTAACGGTCAAATGAGATGTACTCTTTGGGTTGGTACTAGTATTTTATAAACAGTATGAGATCAGATTTATCCTCGCCCCTTAGTTCTAACGTGCATCTTTTGCAGTGGGTAAAGAAAATGGCAGACCTGTGTCAGCCAAAATCAATACACTGGGTTGATGGTTCTCAGGCAGAGTATGACGGACTTTGTTCTGAAATGGTAGAAGCAGGCACGTTTACAAAGTTAAATGAAAAATTATGGCCTGGTTGTTTTTATGCTAAGTCAGATCCAAATGACGTAGCACGTGTTGAGGATCGTACGTTTATTTGTTCCCTTTCAAAAGAAGCAGCGGGTCCAACTAATAACTGGGTTAATCCGTATGATATGCGCCGTAAGTTAAAGGGATTATTTAATGGCGTGATGAAAGGCCGTACGATGTACGTGCTTGCCTATAGCATGGGACCCGTTGGTTCTCCCATGTCAGAAATTGGTGTTCAATTAACCGACTCTCCGTATGTCGTGGTTAATATGCGTATCATGGCACGCATAGGCATTTCTGTTTTTAAAGAAATTGATAAAGACCAAAAACGTGTGGTCCCATGTATGCACACGGTTGGTATGCCGCTTACTAACGGTGTTAAGGATGTTTCTTGGCCATGTAATTCAGAAAAGTATATTGTCCACTTCCCTGAAACGCGTGAAATCTGGAGTTACGGATCTGGTTATGGTGGCAATGCACTCTTAGGTAAAAAGTGTTTCGCGCTACGTATAGCTTCAAATCTTGCCCGTGACGCAGGATGGATGGCAGAGCATATGTTAATTCTTGGAGTTGAGGATCCAAAAGGCGAAAAGACGTATGTTGCTGCGGCATTCCCGAGTGCTTGCGGTAAAACAAATTTCGCAATGATGATTCCACCTGATTCTTTTATTGAAAAGGGATGGAAGATTTGGACGGTTGGTGATGATATCGCATGGATTAAGCCAGACAGCCAAGGCCGTTTACGCGCTATTAATCCAGAAGCAGGTTTCTTCGGTGTTGCACCTGGTACGTCTGCAAAGACCAATCCTAATGCCATGGCATCGCTGGCAAAAAATACAATTTTCACAAATGTTGCTCTGACTCCAGAAGGTGGAGTGTGGTGGGAAGGAATGACGGATGAACCACCGGCATCATGTTTAGACTGGAGAGGTCAGCCATGGACTCCGCAAATTGCTAAGGATACCGGTGCTAAAGCAGCTCATCCTAATGCACGCTTTACGGCACCTGCTTCGCAATGTCCAACGATTGATCCGCAGTGGGAAGCTCCAGATGGAGTACCAATTAGTGCGATTATCTTCGGAGGTCGCCGTGCTACCACGATGCCGCTTGTGTATCAGGCCTTTAATTGGACTTCAGGTGTATATACTGGAGCAACGATGGGTTCAGAAATGACAGCTGCAGCTGCCGGAACGATTGGTAAAGTTCGCCGTGATCCTATGGCGATGTTACCGTTCTGTGGTTATCATATGGGTGACTACTTTAGGCATTGGATTGTGATGCAAAGACGTCTTACGGAAACACCACGTATTTTCCACGTGAACTGGTTTAGAAAAGATGACCAAGGTAAGTTTTTATGGCCGGGATTCCGTGAAAATATGCGCGTACTTAAATGGATCGTCGATCGCTCACGTGGTCGCGCTTTAGGACGTGAAACACCGATTGGTTGGATACCACGGTATGAAGATATCGATTGGGATGGCATGCAGTTCTCAAAAGAAAACTTCGATCAGCTCCAAGCATTTGATAAGACTGCCTGGAGACGTGAAGTGATGGATCATGAGGAACTATTCCTCGATCTTCATGACCGCTTACCAAAAGAATTAATTTACGAACGAGAGCTGCTTATCTGCAGAATGGGCTAATCGCCCATTCTTTAGAAGGTAGCTGTGAGTTCTACTTGGCTACCTGGCTCGAGTGGTGCGTGGTTTCGATTCGTTGATTCCACGTCATCGTTCTTATATAGTTTAAATGATACAGGCTTGTCTGCATCCATTGTTTCCCAACGCCATTTTCCGATCGAGACGAATTGCAGTGGAATACCTTTATCCCAACTCAAACCTGGTCCTTCACCGCGGATAAATAAACGATTACCAATACCTATGTAGGCGGTAACCGTTATACGCGTTGCACCATCAGCTGAAATACCCGTTACAGGCATTTGTTCATCTGGGGATGCGTCAGAAAATTCTAAACTAAGAGCAGGGGCTTCTTCCTTAACAGGAGTTTCTACGACTGGTTCTGCCTCAACTTTTACTTCAGCTTTTGGTTCTGCTTGTTTACGAGGTGCTCGTTTACGTTCTGGCTTCGGTGCGGCGACTGCAGGAGTTGTTTCTGGTTGGGATGCAGGCGTTTCGCTAATCAGTTCTGTGGGTGCCAAGGCAGGAGCTGCTTCTACGATTTCTACTTTGGGTTCTTCGGGTGTTGTAACTGAAGCTGTTTCAATAGGTGTTGGAATTATTTCGGCTACAGGAGCAGGTGCTGGAGTAGGCTCAACTTGTTTAACTTCAGGCTCTACGGGTTTTTGAGCTACTGCTTTGGGCTTACTTATTTCACTAGATACGTGAGAAAGTTTATCTCCGAGTTGAGTTATCTTTTTATCTAACTGCTCTACGATTGAGAGTGCAGATGTAATTTGCTTTTGAACTGCTGCTTCTGCTTTTGTGCAATCAGTTGCAGCTTTTGCTACTTTGTCTGCGATCGTCTCTAATTTTTCTATATCTTTTTTACCAAGGTCAGCCATCAACGATGCACGTGCTTGGAATTCGGCGATCTTTTCTTGGAGCTTTAGGGGTAGTTGCTCAGCTTGTTTTAGATTTTTTTGAGCAAGATCTGAAATTTCATTAAATCCATTCGCAGCAATACTGATTTGTTCTGCAGATGAAGTGATAGTACGGGCTAATGATTCTAAGGAACGCTGACGTTCATCTAAGGCTTCATCTTGCTTACGAGCATAGTCAGATATGAAAGGAATCGCACCTACTACCGCAGCAATTGCAACACAGCTAACAACGCCTATTACTTCGTTTGATGTGAGGTGCCCAGTTGTGTTATTACCTATAAACCAAGCGGTGAGTAAAAGTGCTGCATCTCCAATAAGGAAAGGCCATTTAGGCAGACGAGGAGTTTGGTCGGGGAGTGGCATAATAGTGATACTTTAGCGTTACTGACCTGTCCCTTAATGTTTGGTCCTACTCGGTGAAGATTTCAATCTTAGAAACTAAGATTCATGCATTAACTAAAAGCTGGGTTTATCAATTTTGTTTGGCTCAGAACTAAGCTTTAGGCTAAAGGATACGTTATGAGAAAACTATTCGCTAGTATCGTATTAGTAGTATGTCAGGGAGTAGGGTTAACTTATGCGGAAAGTTCGGAAGCAAAGCTTCTTCATTTTCCTACAACGAACGGAAGTCAGGTGGTATTCACCTACGCAGGTCAGCTTTATACTGTAGATGTAAATGGCGGTTTAGCACGCCGATTAACTTCTACACCCGGCTATGCCGTATTCCCTCGTTTTTCAGCTGATGGTAAGCAGCTCGCTTTTACAGCACAGTACGATGGTAACACGGAAGTGTATGTTATGCCTAGTGAGGGCGGCTCTCCTAAGCGCTTAACAACAACAGCAACCTTATCTCGTGATGATATTAGTGACCGTATGGGACCTAATAATCTTGTTATGGCGTGGAAGCATACGAGTGCAGAAGTCGTTTTCAGGTCACGCATGCGTTCGTTTAATGATTTTGTAGGTCAGCTGTATAGTGTGGCTATGGATGGGGATATTCCACACCAAGTACCGGTACCCGTAGGCGGCTTTGTCTCTTTTTCTCCAGATGATTCAAAGATAGCATATAACCGTGTATTTAGAGAATTCCGTACTTGGAAAAATTACCGCGGTGGTATGGCTGATGATGTGTGGATTTATGATTTCAAGACACAGTCCTTAGAAAATATCACAAACGACCGCGACCACTCACAGAATATTATTCCGATGTGGGCTCCTAATAACCGGGTTTATTTCATTTCAGACCGCGACGGTCACATGAATTTATTTTCGTATGATTTAACTACAAAGCAGACCTCGCAGCACACGCACTTTACAGATTTCGATATCAAATTCCCTTCCATTGGTGGTGATTTGATTGTTTTTGAAGAAGCGGGAGTAGTATGGAAGTTCGATACAAAGAAAGATTCTGCTACACCTATTAAAGTTTCTATCAAAGAGGACTTTGCTACTTCTCGAGGCGGTTTAGTGAATGTATCTCGGTTCGTTGCATCCGTAAATCCAGCCTCTGATGGCAACCGCGTTGTTGTGGTTGCACGGGGTGATGTTTTTTCTGTTCCCGTTAAGCATGGTCCAGTTCGCAATTTAACGGATTCATCAAGCTCTCATGAAAAAGGTGCTACATGGTCACCTGATGGCAAATGGATTGCCTATGTATCGGATGCGAGTGGTGAAACAGAACTTTATATACAGTCTCAAGATGGACGTTCATCTCCAGTGCAAATTACGCATGGAGCGGATACAGAATATTTTACTCCTGAATGGTCTCCAGACAGTAAAAAACTACTCTGGGGTGATCGTAATCAGAGACTGAGGTATGTTGATATTCAAACAAAAGTGATCACGGAGATTAATAAAAATATCAGTGAAGAATATCATCAATATGTGTGGTCCCCAGATTCCTTGTGGGTCGCTTATACGCAATCTGAAGATTACGGTGAACCAACAATTCATCTCTATTCATTGGCATCGAAACAGGATATTGAAGCGTCTGAAAAATGGTATGAGGCAAATAGCCCATGCTTTAGTGAGGACGGTAAATACCTAAGTTTTTCATCGAGTCGTGATTTTCATCCTCTCTATAGCGAGACTGAATTTAATCATGCTTACGAGGACATGCAGCGTGTTTATGTTGTAACACTTGCAAACGATACGGTATCACCACTGAAACCTCAGAGTGATGAAGTCAGTTTATTAACATCAGCTTCTTCGCCTGCAAAAGACGAAAAAGCACCTAAGAAAAACGTGGTTGTTAAAGTAGATGCGGAAGGTCTATTAGACCGTGTAGTAGGTCTACCGATTGAACCTGCAAACTACGGCGTCTTACGCGTAACTGCTGATAATGTGTATTACCTACGCATGAAGGCTACGGCACTTGGCGGTGGTCATGGAGAAGGTCCAGAACGTGAACCTTCAGTTACTTTTGCAGCTTATAATTTTAAAGATAGAAAAGAAACCGTCTTTGGTCTTGTTGATAATGTTAAGTTTACTGCGGACGGTAAAAAAATCTTAGTCAAAGCTGGCCACAGTTATAGTATGGTAGACACACCTACAGCTAAATTAGAACTTAAAGATCATATCGACTTAAGTGGATTAGAGAAGCGTTTGGATGTGCATGCGGAGTGGAACGAAATTTACAACGAGTCATGGAGACGTATGCGTGACTATTTTTATGCACCTAACATGCATGGCGTAAACTGGACTCAGATGCGTGAAAAGTACGCATCCCTAGTTCCGTATGCTGAAGATCGTAATGATATTACTTTTATTATCGGTGAACTCATCGGTGAATTACATATTGGCCACGCTTATGTGGGAGGTGGAGATCGTCCCCATGCGCCTCGCATAACAACAGGATTACTAGGAGCTGAATTATCCCGTGATCCTGCTAGTCGTGCTTACCGTATTGAAAAAATACTCAAGGGTGAGAACTGGCAGGACGGATCTCGTTCACCACTTACAGAAATTGGTGTTAACGTTCACGTGGGAGATTATATTCTCGCAGTCGACGGGAAACCCGTGAGTGAAATGAATAATATTTATAACGCACTCATCGGTAAGGCTGATAAGCAAGTAAGCTTAAAGGTAAACAGTAAGCCTGTGTCTGAACGCTCACGTGAAGTTACTATCGTACCAATTGGTGATGAACAAACGCTCTACTATTATAACTGGGTTCAACATAATACAGACTACGTTTCTGAGAAAACACATGGCCAAGTTGGCTATATCCATATTCCGGATATGGGAGTACCTGGCTTAAATGAGTTCGCAAAACACTTCTATCCACAGCTAGGAAAGAAAGCGCTCATTATTGATGATCGTGGTAATGGTGGCGGAAATGTTTCACCCATGATTGCAGAACGTTTGCGCCGTGAACTCGTGATGATTGATGTTCATCGCAATGGTCAGCCTGTTCCTAATCCAACAGGTATGCATGTTGGACCGAAGGTCTTGCTTACAAATAAGTACTCAGCTTCTGACGGTGATATTTTCCCTTACCGTTTTAGACAGTATAAGCTAGGTAAGATTATTGGTGAAAGAACATGGGGTGGAGTAGTCGGCATTCGTGGATTTATGCCTATCGATGTCGACGGAGGGTTTCTCTCAACGCCAGAATTTGCTCCTTATAGTAAAGATGGCAAAGAGTGGGTCATCGAGGGCCATGGTGTTACACCTGATATCGCTGTAGAAAATGAACCAGCAAAAGAGATGGCCGGTGTTGATCAGCAGTTAGACCGAGCCATTGAAGAAGTCATGAAAGACTTAAATAACGCTAAGCAGACCTTGCCTCTACCACCTGCTCCTGCTTATCCCGATAAGCACTAAAACGTAAGGCACAAAAAAAGCGGCGCTGTTATAAGGCGCCGCTTTTTTATTGGAAAAAGAATGACTTAGTTCTTTGGGTTCTTTGTTTGAAGCTCGCTTAAGCGTTGTTCGATATCGTTCATACGCTTTACTAAGTCTTGCTCGATCTTTTCTTTATCACTGCTGTTAACGATGCTCATGCTTGCAGCGTCTTTAACGACATTAGCAGGTAAGGAGAGTAAACGAGTAATTAGTCCCTGATCTTTAAAGGAACTTAAATAAAGAGCAGTGAGTTCGTGAGATAACGCCATAGCGTCTTGAGCAACAGCCTGAGTTTGTTGCAGGTTGTTGTTAAGCTTTTGATTGCGTGCCATTTCGCTTGTGAGGGCGATACTGACTTGGTCAGAAATACGCTGGGAGTACTTCATGATGGATTCGCGAGTGAGATGTTGATCGTTTGCCATCTGGTCTAGAATTGGCTTAACGCGTTCTGCCATACGTGCAGATACTTTATCGACTTGCTCATTTTGCATACGAGCTGCCTCTTCAGGACTCTTTGGGAGTGGGTTGTAAGGTTGAACCTTCTTAGCGATTGCTTCTGCAAGCGCGTCCATACGTTGACCATTTAATTTTTGGATTTCTTCGTCGGTGCGAAATAAATCTGCTTCACGCTTTGCGATCGCATCTTTGAGAAGCTTATTTGTTGCAGTAAGTTGCTGGCGATTTTCATCGGAAGCAGCTTTAAGTGCATCAGTTTGTTCACGAAGAGGAGCAAGTTTTGCTTCTTCCTGAGCGTTTATCACTTTAACAGTGTGATCTTGAATCCATAAAGCTGCTGCAATCACAAGCACTGCAGTCAATATAATGGTAGGAAGTTGGTCTTTTAGTTTTTGCCACATAGGATTATTGGTTGTGAGGTAAGACTAATATTGCTTCTTAAGCACCCTGCCGAGAGTACCCGATAATTGCAATACTGCACTAAAAAGTAGGACTTTGGATTTTTAATATTGTTTCTTATCGTAAGCCTTACAACGTCGCCTCTGTGAGTCTCAATTCCTGTGAACAACGCGTTTTTGATTACTTAGAACTTAAACCAGAGGAGCGTAATTACTGGTTTGAAAAGGTACGTCATCTCAGTGCTAAGTCAGGGTCTAAAGAAGCTAGTATCCAGCGTCTAGACAGTGAGTTATGGAATTACTATGTCGAGAGATGCAATGTGGTTTCTCAGTTTAAGGAGGCGGCACGGCTTGAGGGACTCAATCGTACCAGCATGCGCAATTTAGCAGAGCTTTTGACCCGTGTGTGGGTAGAGCCTGTTGTTAAAAAAACAGCTACTTCAAAAAAGTAAATAATTTTGTAATTATTTGCATATCAAATAATTATGCCAAGATAAGTATGGGTTGGAACATAGCCCTTTGTGATCGGTCTTTAGTATTCGTTCATTAGTATACTTTCTTCAGTGCATAGCGCTGAAGATATTGGGGTATAATTAAAGCAAAATAGCGGGTCACATAGGGGTATGTGGCCCGCACTTTTTTTATACAGATCACGAGGTCGAGAATCTCATGACAACGGAAAGAAAATTTTTTTACTATTAGTTTTTTAAATAAGATTCGCTCTCGCATTTAAAAATAAAAATAAGTCCGTGTTAGAAAATTCACTGTTTCTTAATCTTCACAAATCACGTGTGGACAAAACAGAAAATGCGTACATCGTTATTTACAACTTATTCACATGGAACAAACCCGTGGGGGCACAGCCCTTAGGCCTAGGATCAAAGTTTCGGCGAAGGTAAAAACATTCGTTCTCGATACAAATGTTTTGCTTCATGATCCACAGTCGATTTTCAAATTTCAGGAAAACAATCTGGCTATTCCAGTCGAAGTTCTTGAAGAGCTGGATAAAATTAAGACTGAGCAAGAGAGTGAACGTGGTCGTAACGCTCGTCGCGTTCACCGCATTTTACAGGAATTACTTCCTGACTCACGCTCTATGCATGAAGGGGTTGAGCTTCCAAATGGGGGAACGCTTTCAATTATTATTAATCCGTATTTAGAGGAAGGACGTCACTCCGCTGCGATGGAGCGCTTAAAGCTGATTCTTCCTGATCTAACTAAAAAAGATAACCGTATTATTGCAGCAGCAGTATTTGTTCAGGATCAATTTCCACCTCCTACGATTCTTGTTTCTAAGGATGTTAATGTTCAGCTTAAAGCACGTGCTGTAGGCTTAGAATCAGAAGATTATCTCAACGATAAAGTACCTGAGGAATTTCAAGAGGATAACTACCGCGAAATTCGTTTATCTGTTTATGAACTTCAACGGTTCTCTTCCGAGGGAGAATTTACGATTGATGAGGAAGACTATCCAGGACTTCAGGTTAATGATTACGTTTTACTTCGCACCGAGAGTGGCAAAACGATGCCAGCTCGCTATTATGGTGATAATGTAGTTCGCCGTTTAAAAGTTCCTGAATATGTAAAAGCACCAGGCGGTATCCCAATTCGGGTACGTAATTTAGAGCAGCAATTCTTCATGGATTGCTTACTCGACGAAGACATTCAAATGATTACCTGCTTTGGTAAGGCAGGTACAGGTAAGACGCTACTTTCAACGGTATGCGCCTTAAGCCAAATTTGCAGCGAATCATCTCTTTATGATGGTCTCTCAATCGCTCGTCCTGTGATTGCTTTAGGTAAAGACATTGGGTTCTTACCTGGAACGCTTGATGAAAAAATGCGGCCATGGCTTCAGCCGTACCACGATGCCTTAGAAGTACTCATACCTTCTAAGCCACCTAAGGAACCTCAGTTTGCTTCCAAAAAAGTTTCGAAGAAAAAGAGTAAGGATATGGGTAAGGCAGCTTACTCACTAGCAAGTCATTCGATTTCTCGTGACAGCTCCGTAGCAAGTCATAACGGACTTCCTGCTATTAAGCCTTACGAGCGTCTTTTAAAATCAGGGTTAGTTGAAATTGAAGCACTCTGTTTTATTCGTGGACGTTCGATTGCACGCCGCTTCTTTATTTTGGATGAAGCACAGCAGCTAACGCCACACGAAGTTAAAACCGTGATCACCCGTATTTCAGAAGGCTCTAAAATTGTGCTCATTGGGGATCCGTCCCAAATCGATAACCCCTATGTTGATTCTCGCAGTAACGGTTTAGTCTACTGTTACAACCGTATGCGTGGCCAAGCTTTAGCTGCTCACGTCAAATTAACTAAGGGTGAGAGATCTAAGCTCGCTGAACTAGCTGCAGACCTACTCTAAAGGCTATAAAGAGGAAGGCTTGACCAAGAGCCCTCCTCTTGAAAGGCTACAGGAAGTAATGCGGTTGTAGTTTAATGGTAAAACCTCTGCCTTCCAAGCAGGTGTTCGGAGTTCGATTCTCCGCAGCCGCACCATTAATTTACCCAAAGAACGGGTTGGCGAGTAGGTAAGTTACGGCGGATCTCTTCAACGGTAGGATCTGCATTAAGTTTTTTCCAGGTATTTAGCCACGTTTGGTTACCTGCCGAAAGAGCTCCGAAAATTAAGAATGGCTGACGAACTGGCCAATCATTCCAGTACATAACATCAGGCTTTTTAGGCCATTTTGTTTTGTCTGCAATATAGGGTGCGAGATAGGCAACACCCTTAATCATGCTGCGACCATCGGGAAGGGTAAACGTCATGAGGTTCTCAGATGGTGTTGAAAGTACAACGGCAAGACTTGTCATCACATCGAGATTAAAAATCGAATAGCCATAGGGCTTTGTGCGTGCGAGTTCGCGTAGAAAACTACCATTCAAAGCCATTTGATTTGGGAGGAGATCTTCTTTGAAACGTTTGCGGCATTTTTCCAATACCTGGGTGTCATTAACAAGGTGAGCAAACGCTGCTGCTTGTAATACCCAGCACGTGCCGTGGTTATTAAGTGCAGCTTCTTCTTCTACACCATTTGGACTTGTTTGAAGCCAGTGTAGGTATTCTTTAAACCACTGAGTAACTGCAGCATTATCTTCAGCAGAGAGCGCTTTAGACTTTCTTAGAACTTCAATACCTAAGGCTACTTCTGCGAAGTGAACCGTATCAATCACTCCGGTTCCACGTCCTGTTACTTTGTTATGGATTGCTTGAGCAAAGTTTAAGTTTGGGTTCATGCGTGTTGCAGGATCAATGAACCAAGCTTTGAGGTGTTTTACTGCAGCCTGAGCATAAACCTCATTGTGGGTAACTTTATAAGCAGCGGCTAAGGCATCAAAGGTGCGTACAAAGCTGAGCATAAGCTGACGATGGGCTACGAAATTGTCGGGATTAGTCATACCGTCGCGTTGGATGTATGGACCTTTAGGATCCTTAGGATTTGGCCACCAATAATCACCCTCGGAAGACCAATCATGAATGCCACCAGCACTGCGTGGATTAACGGCTGTAACAATGGTTTTAGGTTCTAGATTAAGGACGGAATCGGCCTGAGCGACTAGACGAGGTGTCTCATATGCCATTAAATCAAAGGCGAGGGGCTCAACCGCACGCATTTGAGGTGTTTTAGCTAAAAAAACTGCAAAAATAAGGCAAAAAAGGAGGTTTTTAAGGCTCATACTACCGCAATAGGCCTATTTTGCGTACTGGGCTAGTCAAAATTTAATATATATTAAATTTGAGAATATTAAAATTAAGCGCTTCGGGCTCTTGACGTAGTGAGTTAGGCTAGCAACTCTTAGCAGAATTTTTGTGTCAGTATCTCCTCGCTCATGCCTAAACGCAGTGATCTTAAGTCCATCCTTATAATCGGTGCCGGTCCAATTGTGATCGGGCAAGCATGTGAATTTGATTACTCCGGTACTCAAGCATGTAAGGCGCTTAAAGAGGAAGGCTACCGCGTTATTTTAGTTAACTCCAATCCTGCGACCATCATGACGGATCCGGAGTTTGCGGACGTGACATACATTGAGCCGCTCACGCCAGAATTTGTTGAAAAGATTATTGCTGCAGAAAGACCATCAGCACTACTCCCAACATTAGGTGGACAAACAGCACTGAATCTTTCGATGGAATTAAATCGTCTCGGTGTACTTGCTAAGTACGGCGTAGAGATGATTGGTGCTAAGCCTGCAGCGATTGCAAAAGGTGAAGACCGTGAATTATTCAAGCAGGCAATGTTAAAGATTGGGCTCGATGTAGCTAAATCTCGCACCGTTCATAACCTTGAAGAGGCGCGTTTAGCAGCACAAGAAATCGGAGATTTTCCATTGATTATTAGACCTTCCTTCACGCTAGGTGGAGCAGGTGGTGGTATTGCTTACAACCGTGAAGAGTTTGAACGTATTGTAGCAAACGGCATTGATATTTCTCCGGTTCATGAAATCCTCGTAGAAGAGTGCTTACTTGGCTGGAAAGAATACGAGATGGAGGTCATGCGTGATCATAAAGATCAGTGCGTCGTCATCTGCTCGATCGAAAATTTTGATCCGATGGGTGTGCATACCGGTGACTCGATCACCGTAGCACCAGCGATGACTTTGACGGATAAAGAGTATCAAGCGATGCGTGATGCTTCGTTTGCTGTGATTCGTGAAATCGGAGTTGAAACAGGTGGATCAAATATTCAATTCGCAATCGATCCAAAGACAGGACGTCAGGTTGTCATCGAAATGAATCCAAGAGTGTCGAGATCTTCGGCGCTCGCTTCGAAAGCAACGGGATTTCCGATTGCAAAAATCGCTGCTAAGTTAGCGGTTGGTTATACGCTCGATGAACTAAGAAACGATATTACGCGTCTAACACCTGCGAGTTTCGAGCCAACGATTGATTACGTAGTAACCAAGATACCACGCTTTACTTTCGAAAAGTTTCTTAATGCCGATCCAACCTTAACGTCTTCCATGAAGTCAGTGGGTGAAGCGATGGCGATTGGCCGTACCTTTAAGGAGTCCTTCCAAAAAGCGCTACGCTCGTTAGAAGTTGGTGCACTTGGATTTGGTGGCGGCCGCTTAGGTGGCAATGAACCAATTGATGACGCTGTCATTAAAGCAAAATTAAGTACGCCAAATGCAGAGCGCGTATTTTATCTAAGACATGCTCTAAGAAGCGGCTACACGGTACAGCAGCTCTTTGATCTCACAAAGATCGATCCTTGGTTCTTAACGCAGTTAAAAGAAATTTATGAGATGGAAGCATCTCTGGCAGGTAAGACCTTAGCTCAAGTTGACACGGATCACTTAAGACGCGCAAAGCAGTTTGGATTTTCTGATGCACAGCTCGCTGTCATCTTAAGCTCAGATATGGATACGGTGCGTAAAGATCGCAAGAAGCGCGGTATTAATACCTCTTACCGTTTAGTTGATACGTGTGCTGCAGAATTCGAAGCATTCACGCCTTACTACTATTCGAGTTACGGTGATGAAAATGAAGTCATTCCATCAAAGAAACCTAAGATCATGATTTTAGGTGGTGGACCAAACCGTATTGGTCAAGGTATTGAATTTGATTACTGCTGTGTTCACGCAAGTTTTGCACTTCGCGAAATTGGTTTTGAAACAGTCATGGTAAATTCTAATCCAGAAACAGTTTCTACGGATTATGATACCAGTGATCGTTTATACTTTGAGCCACTTACCCTTGAGGATGTGCTTGAAGTATATGAACAAGAAGGCTGTCAAGGAGCGATTGTTCAATTTGGCGGACAAACTCCGCTCAATCTTGCATCTGCTTTAAAAGCACGTGGCGTAAATATTATTGGTACTTCTCCAGAGAGTATCGAAGTTGCAGAAGACCGTAAGTTATTTGCCGCTGTATTAAGTAAACTCAATTTACTTCAGCCAGAAAATAGAACTGCTTTAAGTGAAGAAGAAGCGATTGTGCATGCTCGCACGGTTGGCTATCCTGTACTTTTAAGACCATCATTCGTCTTAGGTGGTCGCGGTATGTTTATTGTCTATACCGAGGAAGAATTAAAATCGGTTACTCGTCAGGTGTTCGATGTCATGCCTGGTAAGCCAGTCTTGATTGATAAATTCTTAGAAGATGCAATAGAGCTAGACGTTGACTGTTTAAGTGATGGCAAGACCAGTGTGATTGGTGGAATGCTAGAGCATATTGAATTTGCAGGGGTTCACTCGGGTGACGCTGCGATGGTGATGCCTCCGCATACACTTTCTAGTTCAATGCTCAGCACGGTTCGCCAAGCAACGCATGCACTTGCACGTGAACTTAAAGTGGTTGGATTAATGAATATCCAATTCGCGATAAAAGGTGATCAGCTTTACGTTCTTGAAGTAAATCCACGTGCATCGCGTACGGTTCCTTTCGTTGCTAAAGCGATTGGCTTACCACTCGCTAAGATTGCTGCAAAAGTGATGGCAGGTAAAACACTCGCAGAATTAGGCGTAAATAAAGAAGTTGTACCAAAGCACTGGTGTGTAAAAGAAGCAGTATTCCCGTTTGTGCGTTTCCCAGGATCAACAATCGCGCTAGGACCTGAAATGCGTTCTACTGGTGAAGTGATGGGTCTTGATGATGACTTAGGTCTTGCGTTTGCAAAAGCACAAGCCGCTGCTCGTCCGGGACTTCCTGCTTCAGGTAATGTTTTCTTAAGTGTTAAAGACGCAGATAAGAAAATTGCTGTCGATATTGCTCGTTCCTTAATTGAATACGGTTTCTCGATTTATAGTACGAGCGGCACCGCTCAGTACCTCGAGGATAATGGTGTTCAAGTAAAACGTATTTCTAAAGTCAGCGAAGGCCGTCCAAATCCAGTCGATATGATTAAGAATGGACAAATTTCGATGGTGATTAATACGCCGGGTGGAATGATTCCTCGCCGCGATGAAAACTTAATTCGTGCAGCAGCTTATGCTCACAATGTGTGCTTAATGACAACCATCACAGGTGCACAAGCAGCGGTTAAAGCAATCAAAGCGGTTCGCACGAAACCGCTTAATGTTCTCCCTATTCAGAAGTACCGCGGCAACGTTGTTGCGGTTTAACGCACATGAGTCAGGCAGCGACACTTACTGCGCTTTTATCTGGTCCTGATCAACCAGGTCTTGTTGCGCGGGTGTCTGGTAAAATTTTTGAACTAGGAGGGAATATCCTTCATGCCGATCAGCACCGGGATATGGAAGAGGGTATTTTCTTTCAACGAATCGAATGGGAGCCACGTAGCGCTTACACCCATGAGGAAGAAAGTAACGCGTTCAAAGCGTTTGCTGATAACTTAGGGATGTCAGCGCAGGTAACGTCATCCAAGCATCGCACGCGGGTTGCACTTTTTGTTTCTAAAGAAGATCACTGTTTTCATGACCTTGTTCTGAGATGGAAAGCGGGTGAATATAATGCAGATCTGGTCGCAGTAGTTTCGAATCATCTTGTGATAGCAGATGCTGCGAAAAGTTATGGATTACCTTTTCACTTGATTGCTTTTGAGCCAGGAGAACTCGGTAAGCGCAAAGCGGAAGACGTCCAGTTAAAGCTTTTAGAAGAGCTTAAGGTGGAACTTGTCGTTTTAGCTCGTTACATGCAGGTACTCTCCGCTGATTTTTTGAAGCGATTTGGTAAGCCTGTTATTAATATCCACCATTCTTTCCTTCCTGCCTTTGCGGGAGGTAAACCATACCATCAAGCGCATGAGCGTGGAGTAAAACTAATCGGTGCTACTGCGCATTACGCTACAGAACAACTCGATGAAGGTCCCATTATCCAACAAGACGTGGTTCGAGTAACCCATAGGCATGGTGTTCCTGATTTGGTTCGAAAGGGTAGAGATCTTGAGAAAACGGTTCTCGCCCAGGCTATTCGCTGGCATCTTCAGAGTCGGGTTCTAGTCTATGGTCGTAAGACTGTAGTATTTGATTGATAATCAATCATTTATATATTTTTAAGTATTCCCATCGCCTTCCTTAGCTTAAGGAGATGACTATTTACAATCAGGCCTATACTTGCTTTATTACTAAATCTTTTAGGCTTAAGAACCTCTATTTTCATGTCTACGTCCGACTTATCTACAAATTCTACTCCAGCACCTGAAGCGGCTTCTCATAGCCCTCATATTGATGTAAAACTCCATGGTTTCTGGGAAAAGAACGGCAAATTTATCGGCATCCTCTGTGTCGTTGCAGCTTTAGTCTACGTTGGTAAAGCAGCTTATGATTACTTTGCAGATCAGCGTGAAGCAGGTGTGCAAGCTGAGTACGCGAAAGCTGTAACGGTAGAAAACTTTAAGGGCTTTATTGCAGCTCATCCAGGACATCACCTTTCAAATTTAGCAACACTTCAAATTGCTGATGCTGTTTACGGTGCTAATCAATATGCAGAAGCTGCAAACGATTACGCAGCAGCAATTGCAGTACTCCCTGCAGGCCCATTTGCTAGTCGTGCTCAATTAGGCTTAGCTATGGCTAAGATTCAGGTTGGTCAAGCGACTGAAGGTGTATCGCTACTTCAAAAATTAGCGGACGACACAAAGCAGTATCCAGCTATCCGCCTTGAAGCGATGTATCAATTAGCAAGCCTCGCAGCTTCCGCTGGTAAGGGTGATGAAGTACAACGTCTTGCAGGTCAGCTTATGCAGTTAGACCCAAATAGTCAGTGGGCTCAGCGTGCATTCGGTCTCCAAGCACAAGTTCCTGCTCCTAAAGCAGTAAGTGTTAAGAGCACTAAGTAATTTAATTTAGGGTTAGTTATTTCGTAATGACCTCCGCAGATTACGCATTAGAATTCGAAAAACCTCTGCGAGAAATTGCCTCGCAGATCGAGACGATGCGTCAAGAGACGGCAGAAAATCAGCAGGATAATTCCGGCGAAATTTCAAAGCTAGAGAAGCAACTAGCGAAATTAGAAAAAGAGATTTATGCCACCTTAACACCGTGGCAGCGTGTTCAAATTGCACGTCATGCTAAGCGTCCCTACGCGCTAGATTACATCGCGAGTATCTTTGAAGACTTTCAAGAATTGCATGGTGACAGACAGTATAGCGATGACCGTGCGCTGATTGGTGGTACAGCTTTCTTTGAAGGTAGAGCTGTGATGATTGTAGCGCATCAGAAAGGACGTGATACAAAAGAAAAGATCTCACGTAATTTCGGTATGCCGCATCCAGAAGGCTATCGCAAAGCACTTCGCTTAATGCGGATGGCAGAAAAATTTAAGCTCCCTGTAATTACATTTATTGATACCCCAGGTGCATTTCCAGGGGTAGCGTCTGAAGAAAGACATATCTCGGAAGCAATCGCAGTTAATTTGCGCGAGATGGCTATGCTTAAAACCCCTACGATATCCATCGTCGTTGGTGAAGGTGGCTCAGGTGGTGCACTCGGTATTGGTGTAACCGATAAAGTGCTCATGTTTGAGAACAGCTATTACTCCGTTATTTCTCCTGAGGGGTGTGCTGCTATTTTATGGAAAGATGGTGCAGCAGCCTCAAAGGCAGCCGAAGCACTTAAGCTAGGAGCACCGCATTTATTTAAGCAGGGCATTATTGATGAAGTCATTGAGGAGCCACTCGGAGGTGCGCACTATGATCCAAAGACGACTGCACTTGCTTTAAAAGCTAGCCTTAAGAAACACCTTGCAGGTCTTGTTGATCTGACAACTAGTGAACTGCTTGACTCACGCTACAAACGTTATCGCCACTTAGGCGTATACGAAGAGGCTGGTGTGATTAAAAGTTAAACCTTAGCTGCTTTCCAAATAGCAATACAGCTAGCGATAAGCTCTGGTAGATCTTTTAAAGCAATCATATTAGGACCGTCACTAATTGCGTTTGCAGGATCGGGATGCGTTTCGATAAATAAGCCATTTGCTCCTGCGCCAAGCGCTGCTTTTGCTAGGGGGGCTACAAATTCACGCTGACCACTACTTTTGCCGTTACCTGCGCCAGGAAGTTGTACGCTGTGGGTCGCATCAAAAACCGTAGGGAATCCATTTTGGTTCATGATCGAGAAAGAACGCATATCGACGACTAAATTTTGATAACCAAAGGTTGTTCCACGTTCGGTTTGCCAAATTTCTTTAGCACCACCGTGTTTTAATTTCGCAGTCACGTGTTGCATCTCCTGAGGGGATAAAAATTGGCCCTTCTTTACATTAACGGTTCTATTCGTTGCAGCAGCAGCTAAAAGAAGATCGGTCTGTCTGCACAAAAATGCAGGGATTTGTAAAACATCACAAACCGCTGCCACTTGGCTTACTTGAGATGCATCGTGAATATCGGTTAATACAGGAAAGCCGTATTCTTTTTTGATGAGACTGAGTAGTGCTAGGCCTTCCGTGATACCAGTACCTCGGTCACCTTGGATTGAGGTGCGATTTGCTTTATCAAAGGAACCTTTAAAAACAACCTTTAGATCTGGCTGAGCTTTACCAATGGCAACTAAAGTTTCTGCAACCGCGCGGCATACTTTTTCATTTTCTAGTGAGCAAGGACCTGCAATGAGGAGCAGCTTATTTTTTTCGTAGATCATAGGAGGTACTTACTCTTAAAAAATGAATTACTTCTTTTTGGACGACTTCTTGAGTTTTAAACAGGCACCAACAAACGCTGCAAAGAGCGGATGTGCATGATTAGGTTTTGACTGGAATTCTGGGTGGAATTGTACAGCAACAAACCAAGGGTGATCCCTTAATTCAATAATCTCAACTAGGTTACGGCGTGGGTTGATACCACTCACAATTAAACCTGCTTTTTCTAACTGTGGTAGATAAGCGTTGTTTACTTCGAAGCGGTGACGATGGCGTTCTCTGATCGTTGATTTCTTATAAGCTTTTGCAGCATGGGTACCGCGCTTAAGTGCGCAGTCATAGCTGCCTAGACGCATCGTAGCGCCTTTATCGATAACATTTTTTTGCTCCTCCATCATATTAATGACAGGATACTTGGTGTGAGGATTAAATTCAGTGCTGGTTGCACCGGATAATTTAAGAACGTTTTGAGCAAGCTCAATGACTGCAATTTGTAGTCCTAAGCAAAGGCCGTAGTATGGGACTTTATTTTCACGTGCATAGCGTGCAGCAGCAATTTTACCTTTCGTGCCACGGTCACCGAAACCGCCTGGAACTAAAATGCCATCAAGTCCTTTCAGCAGTGATAAGCCTCCTTTTTTCTGAAGGTCTTCTGCGTCTATACGCTTAACGTTAACTCGGCAGTTATTGAAAATACCAGCGTGCGTGATGGATTCGTAAACTGATTTATAAGCGTCTTGTAATTCAATGTACTTACCTACAACACCAATTGTAATTTCATTTTTTGGGTTAAGGAGGCGGTGCACCATTTTCTCCCATAAATTAATTTTTGGGCGTGGTGATTTTAAACCTAAGAGATCGACTACCAGGTCATCCATACCTTCTTTTTGTAAAGCAAGGGGGAGTTCGTAAATGGAGCTATCTACGTCGCGGCACTCGATAACGGCTTTCACCGGTACGTTACAAAAGAGACTTAATTTATCGCGTAGATCGTTATCTAGCGGATGGTCACAGCGGCAAACAAGTACATGAGGCTGAATACCAATTTCACGTAATTTCGCTACCGATTGCTGGGTAGGTTTTGTTTTTAATTCTCCGGCTGCCGTGAGGTAGGGGACTAACGTAACGTGGATAAAAATAACATCCTTAGGGCCTGCTTCATGAGCGAATTGACGCATTGCCTCTAAGAAAGGAAGTCCTTCGATGTCTCCTGTTGTACCACCGATTTCGGTGATCAAGACATCAACTCCTTTTCCGCCGGCGTAAATACGTTCTTTAATCTCGTTGGTAACATGCGGAATAACCTGAACCGTCTTTCCTAAATAATCACCACGGCGTTCTTTTTGGATAACACTTTCGTAAATTTGACCAGATGAAAGACTGTTAAGGCGTGAAAGTTTACCGCTCGTGAAACGTTCGTAGTGACCAAGGTCTAGATCGGTTTCTGCGCCGTCTTCTAGCACGTATACTTCGCCATGCTGGAATGGACTCATGGTACCTGGGTCGACGTTTAAATAAGGGTCGAATTTCTGAATTCGAACCTTCAGTCCACGCATTTCTAGAAGTGCCCCAAGCGCTGCCGCTGTAAGGCCCTTACCAAGGGAGGATACTACGCCACCAGTTACGAAGATATACTTCATCGGGATGAATTAAAAGGCACACGCGTTGCGTGCAAGATTAAGTGAAAATTTAATGAAAGAGAGTCCATGCTGTGTATAAAATGCCTCCGGCTAAGAGAGCTATAATTGTGATCCAAAGGGCCAATTTGATCAGTTTTGACACGATCCAAAGGGCTAAAGCGCCGACAAGGCATCCCGCCAGGATAATAAGCCAGCGCGGATAGGTGGATAGCGTGTCGAGGAGGCTTTGCAGGCCCATGCTATCAGCGTAAAGAAATGCTCTCTAAGCGTCAAATCGGGTCTTTTTTCATACAAAATGGGGTTGCCCTTAGGGCTACAGATCGGCGAACTGCCAGTTATGCAATCTAAACCACAACTCCTCGCTTGGCTTACCTGTGATGGGGTTCATATCGATCCTAGTTCAGGCAAGTATACGATTTTAGGCGTTTTTTCTAATATCAAGGCGCTTAGCTTCCCGATTAACCATCCGCTGATGGTGTGGTTTATGACGCTTACGGATGTCTCGGCTGGTAAGCATGTGATGCGTATTTCGATGGGTTTAACACCGACTACGATGCAGAAGCTGATTGAAAGACCCTTTGAATCTCAAAGTCCACTGCACCGCATCAATCTGATAAACGAAATCCGTAATCTCTCCTTTCCACATCCCGGAGACTATTCCCTATTAATCGAAATCGATGACGAACCGATTTTAGTGACTAACCTTGGAGTTTCCGCTTAATTTACATCATGCCTACTTATCCACGTTCCGCTCAACCTGCGCTCATTGTTGGTTCTGTTGCTATTGACCGTATTGCTACAACGCATGGTCAAACAGGTAATATTCTAGGAGGTGCAGCTACCTATGCTTCGATTGCAGCAAGTTATTTTACTCCTTCACGCGTGGTTGGTGTCGTGGGTAAGGATTTCCCGAAAGCTTTCATGAATAAGCTCATCAAGCACGGTGTGGATCTTGAAGGGCTACAAGTTGATCCTAAAGGTAAAACCTTTTTCTGGTCAGGTAGATACGGTGCTAATTTCGATCACTGCGAAAATCTCATTACGGATTTAAATGTATTTCAGACTTTTTCTCCGATCATTCCAAATTCCTATAAGGATAGTCAGTTTGTGATGCTTGGTGCTATCACCCCTGCTTTACAACTCGAGGTGATTGAACAGGTCTCTAAACGTGCATTCGTATTAGCAGACACGCGTGGTCTTTGGATTGATGTTGCTAAGAAAGACTTACTTAAACTGTTACCAAAAGTAGATCTCTTCGTTCTTAATGAAGGTGAAGCTGAGTCACTCGCTAACGAAAAAAATCTTATTTTAGCAGGACAAAAGATTAAGAAAATGGGACCTAAGATTGTGATCGTTAAAAAAGGCTCTCATGGATCACTGCTTTTCCACCCACAAGGATTTTTTGCAATACCTGCTTATCCAGTTTCAAAAGTGATTGATCCAACAGGAGCTGGAGACAGCTATGCGGGTGCGCTCATCGGCTATCTCGCATCCGTTAACAAAACGGATTATAAGTCACTCAAAACAGCGATAGGTTATGCGACTGCTTGTGCAAGTCTTACCGTCGAGAGTTTTGGTACGAACCGTTTATCAGCAGCAGGACGGAAAGAAATAGATAAACGCTTTAAGATCCTAAAAACGGTAACCTCCTTGTAAGGATTTTACCTTATAAATTCATTTTGCGCTCTTAGTCTAGATAGGCTAAGTTTAACCCTTAATGAGTGCACAGTTAACAGATCTTATTACAGCCATTGCTCGTAAAGCGCGCGATGCTTCGTATGCTTTGTCTGTAGCACCAACGGCATCAAAGAATACAGCAATCGATGCTTTGGGTGAATTGCTTCTAAGGGATAGCGACCGAATTTTAGAAGCGAATCATAAAGATTTAGTGGCTGCGAAAGAGGCTGGGCTTTCGATGGCTCAGATTGACCGCTTAACACTCAATCCTGTGCGCATTACGAAACTCGCACAGTCTGTTAAAGAAGTAGCGCTCTTGCCAGATCCTGTGGGAGAAGTTTTAGAAACGTGGACACAACCAAACGGATTAAAATTTGAAAAGATTTCTGTCCCAATCGGAGTTATTGCCGTTATTTTTGAAGCTCGTCCTAATGTAACGATCGACTGTGCTGTACTGTGTTTAAAGTCCGGTAATGCAGCGGTACTGCGTGGTGGAAAAGAAATTTTTAATACCAATAAAGTTTTCGCAGATTTAATTGCTGAAGCCTTCAAGTCAGTACCTGGAATACCTCACGATGCGGTACAACTCATTCCTACGACAGACCGTGCAGCGCTTACTATACTCTTAAAGCAAAACAATTTAATTCACTGTGTGATTCCACGTGGAGGTGAAAGTTTAATTCGCTTCGTCGCTGAAAATAGTACCATACCTGTTATTAAACATTATAACGGCGTATGTTTTGTTTACTGTGATAAATCAGCCGATCTAGCTATGGCGAAATCAATTGCCGTGAATGCTAAAACACATCGTCCAGGGGTTTGTAACGCGGCAGAGCAGCTCTTGGTGCATAAAGATTCGGCAGAAATCCTTTTACCAGAAATAGCAGCAGCCTTAGTAGATAAATCCGTCGAACTGCGCTGTGATAAAGCAAGTGCAGCTATCTTAGCGAAAAAAGGAATTAAGCATAAGCTTGCTCAAGCGAGCGATTTCACAACTGAGTTTTTAGATTTAGTGATAGCGGTTCGTGTTGTGGACTCTATTCAAGAAGCTATCACAATTATTAACCGGGATAGTTCAGGACACACCGATACGATTGTTACTGCGAGTGAACTTGATGCACGACTATTTCAACTGAAAGTCGATAGTGCCGTTGTCCTTTGGAATGCAAGTACTCGGTTCAATGATGGATTTGAGTTTGGATATGGCGCAGAAATTGGCATCAGTACGGACCGCTTACATGCGCGTGGTCCTGTAGGGCTAAAACAGCTGTGTTCACATAAATTTTTAGTGACCGGTCAGGGTCAAATTAGGGCTTAAATATGCGCAGTGCTTTTGATTGCACTATCCTTATTTTGGATCATAATACAGGAACTAAGTTAGCAGCTTAGTTGTCTAAAACATCATGAAAGCGTCGCTTATTATTATCTCTGTTTGCTTGGCTTCAGGGGTATCGCTTGAAGCGCAAGAGTCTGTTAAGTCAGAACTAAGTCCGGTTTTAACTTCAAATGCTAAACCAAGTGATTTAGTTCCGGAGTCTGCACAACTTACTCCAAAAACGACACCTAACGTTATTCTTCGCACAGGCATTGTTTCTAATGAAACATCGGCTCTCGTGATTGGAGGACTACCGAAATACAGCCCGCCAAAACCAGAAGTAAAAGAGAAGACCTTAGCTGAAGAATTTCCAGATTTGCGTGATGTGGATAAACCACAAAATAAAATCATTCGTTTACCAAAATATATGGTAAAAGCCTCGAGGTCGCCTGTACTTACAGACAAGGCTATTATGAGTGAGGCGCAAAAAATTGCGCTTACCTATAGAAAATATGCAGGTTTGGGAATAAGCCCGCTTAATGATGAGGTAGCTAAGCAATTTTACCGGGAAGATTTACGACTACAAAATATTGCAGATTTAAATGAGCTAGCAGGTGCAATGAAGAGTGGTGGTGACGCAAGTGAAAGTGAATATATTAAGCGTCAATCCAACGAAACGTACATGCGTGGCAATGAGTGGGGTGGTGTAAAAGTAAACTGGGGCGGCACGGTTCCCCCGCCTTCTAATTGAGTACATCAAACGATAATCCCGAGAAAACAATTCTCGCAGTGCTTTTAAAAGATGAGTCAGCGTGGGTATCAGGACCTACGCTTGCTAAGAAACTTAAATTAAGTCGTGTCGCTGTATGGAAGCACATGCAAAAATTAAGTGCTCAGGGTTTCGAATTTGAGTCGCGTAGATCCCTAGGTTACCGAATTTCTAAAAAACCAAATCAGTTAAATACAAAGTTAATTGAGCTCTATTTAAAAACAAAGCCCACGGACTTTTCATTCGATGTACTTGATGAAATCGATAGTACCAATGATGAAGCAGCTAGGCAGTTAGCTCAGGGAAGGCGTGCTCCTTTTG
>Ga0364900_10094_pt1 | contig 38665 bp, 37 predicted proteins | sample ExccelJu500002D3_FD_206974 | JGI IMG/M metagenome (GOLD analysis project Ga0364900, IMG submission 206974) | Enriched cells from Trout Bog Lake Hypolimnion, Wisconsin, USA - BchlTB.July09.5000.02.D3 | ecosystem: Environmental > Aquatic > Freshwater > Lake > Hypolimnion/Profundal zone | place: USA...
TCAACTCCATTTGTTGAAGAGAATTTTGATTTCTATGGCAGAACACTTTCCGGCACTCCAGAACTTCGCGAACGCTGGAAGCGCGGAGTTTCGTTAGTCGAAGGCGCACTCGGTGAGGCGATCGGTCAGGAATACGTCAATCGACATTTCCCACCAGCAGCCAAGGCGCGGATGAATGAGTTGGTTGCCAATCTCATCGAGGCCTACCGAGTCGATATTGCAAAGCTCTCATGGATGAGTGATGAGACCAAGGCGATGGCCCTGGATAAACTCAACAAGTTCACCCCCAAGATCGGCTACCCAGATAAATGGCGTGACTACTCGAAGTTGACCATCACTCCTGATGATTTGATTGCAAATTTGGAGGCGATCACAACTTTCGCCCAGGAGTACAACTTCTCCAAGATCGGTAAGCCGATCGATCGGACCGAATGGGGAATGACTCCACAAACAGTAAATGCTTATTACCACCCGCTCTATAACGAGATCGTCTTTCCGGCAGCGATCTTGCAAGCCCCATTCTTTAATGTGGACGCCGATGATGCCGTTAATTACGGAGCTATTGGCGCGGTTATCGGCCATGAGATCGGCCACGGATTTGATGACCAGGGCTCCAAATTTGATGGGGATGGCAATCTCAATAACTGGTGGAGCGAAGAAGATCGCGCCCGCTTTGAGGTTCTGACCAAGAAATTAATCGACCAATATGAGGCGCTTCATCCAACAGATGCTCCTGATGTGCACGTCAACGGCGCCCTCACGATTGGCGAGAACATCGGCGATCTCGGCGGCGCATGCATTGCTTATGAGGCCTATCAAATTTCCTTAGGAGGGGCTCCTGCGCCCGTTATTGATGGTCTGAGCGGTGAGCAGAGATTCTTTATTGGTTATGCGCAGATCTGGAATAGCAAGGCGAGAGAGGCTGAGATCAAGCGATTGATTGCGATCGACCCGCACTCCCCTTCAGAATTTCGCGCCAATCAAATTCTGAAAAATCTTCCAGAGTTTTATGCCGCCTTTGGAATCGAAGAGGGCGATGCGCTCTGGCTACCAGAGTCCGAGCGCGTTCGAATCTGGTAGTTACGCTTCCTCTGGGAAGTGGCAAGCGATCTTGTGGTTTGGAGAAATCTCGTAGACCTCGGGTGCAACTGAACGGCACTTATCTTGAGCCTTCCAGCAACGGGTGCTGAAGAAACATCCCGACGGTTGGTTGGCTGGGCTTGGGAGATCACCCTGCAACATAATTCTTTCGCGAGCTTTAGCCTCACGTGGGTCTGGAATTGGAACCGCCGACAAGAGAGCCTTGGTGTACGGGTGACGAGGAGAGGCGTAAAGCTCCGCAGTTGGGGCTTCCTCCATTACTCGTCCTAGGTACATGACGATCACGCGATCAGAGATGTGCTGAACGACAGAAAGATCGTGGGCGATAAAGAGGTAAGAAATACCCATCTCGCTCTGAAGATCATCGAGCAAATTAACAACCTGGGCCTGGATAGAAACGTCGAGGGCCGAGACTGGTTCATCGCAGACAATCAACTTTGGACGAAGGGCCAAAGCGCGTGCGATACCAATTCGCTGACGTTGTCCACCTGAGAATTCATGAGGGAAGCGATTGATGTGCTCGGGGTTAAGCCCTACTCGAGCCAAGAGATCACGAACTTCGTTCTTGACGCCATTGGCGGGCTTAATTCCGTGAATATCGTAGGAAGCAGAGATGATTGCGCCAACGGTCTGCTTGGGATTGAGCGAGGCAAATGGATCTTGAAAGATCATCTGCATTTTTGAGCGAAGCGGCTTCATCTGGTTTTGTGAATAGCCAGAGATATCTTCACCCTCGAGCAATACCTGTCCAGCAGTTGGGTCGTATAACTTCATGATGGTGCGGCCAACTGTTGTCTTGCCGCAACCCGACTCACCCACGAGACCAACAGTTTCTCCTGCTTTGATTGTTAGATCAACGCCATCAACAGCCTTCACGGTCTGACGCTTGCGAGAAAATGCCGTACCGGTCTCAAAATGCTTCTTCAGACCATTAACTTCAAGGATCATTTCGCTCATTTTCCGCTCACCGCCGCGTTCTCAGATAAGAAACAGCGACTTACATGGGACTCGCCGATTGCGTACAAATTAGGGATATCGGTTAAGCAACGACCACCCGGTACTTGATCAACGTATTCGCAACGTGGATTAAATGCGCAACCCGTTGGAAGGTTGATGAGGGATGGAGGTTGACCAGGGATCGCCTTCAATCGTTCAGACTTTCCGACGTGAATGCGAGGAACTGAATCCAAGAGACCCTTCGCGTAAGGATGAGTTGGGCGATAGAAGATATCTTCAGCGCTTCCACTCTCGACAATTCGTCCGCCATACATAACATTGATGCGATCAGAAAATTCTGCCACCACACCGAGATCGTGGGTGATAATAATGATGGCCATATTAAATTCTTTCTGCATATCTTTAAGCAGAGTGAGAATTTGTGCCTGAACTGTTACATCCAGCGCGGTTGTTGGTTCATCGGCAATCAGCAAGCGTGGGTTATTTACAAGAGCCATTGCGATCATCACGCGCTGGCGCATACCGCCAGAAAATTGGTGTGGGTAATCATCCACGCGCTTTGATGCGCCAGGGATTCCAACCAGATCCAAAATTTTGATGGCAGCTTCCCGGGCATCTTTCTTCGAACCTTCATTGTGAAGCAACCAACCTTCACCGATCTGATTTCCGATCGTATAAAAAGGGTGGAGTGAAGACATCGGATCCTGGAAGATCATCGACATCGCCTTGCCGCGAACCTTGCGGACCTCTTCTGGATCGGCGGTGATGACATTCAAAGGTCCAGATTCCAAATTAAGGATGATGTCACCGCTGATCTGAGTGCGCTTGCGGTTGTGCAGTCCCATGACAGCGAGGCTGGAAACGGTCTTTCCGGATCCTGACTCTCCAACGATTGCCAGAGTTTCGCCCAGACCTACGCTAAATGAGATATCGCTCGTGGCTTTAACCAGGCCGGCTTCGGTAGGAAATGCCACTGAAAGATTGCGAACATCAACGAAAGGCTCTTTGTGAAGGCTCATTTATTGCGAATCCTTGGGTCGATGAAGGAGTAAGAGATGTCAACTAAGAAGTTAAAGACGATAATCAAAGCGGCGGCGAAGAGTGTCGTTCCGACAATTACTGGAAGATCGAAGTCTTGAAGTACAGCCTTAAGTCCCAAGCGGCCAAGTCCTGGCAATTGGAAAATTGTTTCAGTAAAGACCGCACCGCCGAGCAGTGATCCAAAATCTAAACCTGCTTGAGAGACAATCGGGGCCAATGAGGTACGAAGATTGTGCTTCACTAGGATGCGACGCTCTTTAACGCCCTTGGCGCGAGCAGTACGGATGAAATCTTCTCCAGATGTTTCAATGATGTTGCCTCGCGTAAGACGGGTGTAAATCGCAGCAGAGGCGAGCGCCAAAGTAATCCAAGCAAAGATGAAGTTCTTGAAGAATCCGACTGGATCGCTAAATGGTGAGACCCATAAACCTTGAGCGATCGGATCAATTAAATGCACCGAGAAGGCAAAGAGGTAGAGAAGAAGACCTACAAGAAATGGTGGAAGGGCAGACGCAGTGAGAACGAAGGCATTTGCCAACCGATCGATCCAGGTTCCCCTCCAACGTGCAGCGGCCATTCCAAATGAGATACCCAGAATCATCCAGAGGATGAAGGAGCCGACAGCTAGAGAAAGTGTCACTGGGAATGCTTGAGCGATAAGTGAAGTAACGCAGGCATTGTTAGGGAAAGAGAAACCAAGGGCTGGCGCAGGACAGGTAAAGGTGGCGGTGCCATCACCGTAGGTGCGACCGATAAACAATCCGCGGAAGAAATCCCACCACTGCTGCCATAGCGGCAGATCTAAACCAAGGCGGTGGCGGTTGCCTGCAACAGTTTGAGGACTGCAGTGCTGACCGCAGGAGATACGAGCTGGGTCCACTGGCAGGAAGTGGAAGATGATGTAGATGACCATGCTCAAGAGCACCAGCAATGCAAGCGAATATAGCAATCGCTTTAGTACATACCGGAACATTGAGTGATCCCCCTGAAAGTTTAGAAAATCTTAGCCAATACTTAGGAAATTTATTAATCAATCAAGAAAAGGGGAGGAAATTAATCCGCCCCTCTACTTGATGAATGCGCCTCCGACTTTCGTCGGAGGCGCACCCTAAATAACCTCGGTTGAGATTATTGAATTACGTATAGAGCTGGGAATAGCAAGCAACCTTGTGGACCCCAGAATTGGGCTCCTCCGACTGCTGAACCCCATTGGTTCTGCTCTTGGTTAAATACTGGGAAGTTGAGCCAGTATTGATCCATGACGAACTGAGCAAGAACCTTCCAGTCTGCAGCTTGCTTTGCGCGATCGGTTTCAGCTTGTGCAGCAGCAACCTTGGCAGCGAAGCCAGCGTAGACAGGATCATTCCAGTTCTGGTTTAGATCGAATCCACCATTTTGGAGGAAGAGATCTGGAATAACTGTTGAAGCGTTAGCCCAGTCAGCAGCCCAACCAGCGCGAGAGAGATCTCCCTGCTTTGCAGGATTCTGAACTGTTCCGTAGTAAGTACCTGGGTTGATGAAGTTGAATGTAACAACTAGACCAGCCTTAGCAAGTGCAGGCTTGATGATTGCAGCGACCTTCTGCTGTGTTGAGTTGTTTAGAAGGTCAATCGAGAAGCCTTGCTTTGGATCTGTAACACGTGTGTATGTTGCAGGGCAATCGGTCTTTGCCTGTGCCAAGAGAGTCTTTGCATAGGTTGGGTTACCGGCGACCTTGAAGTTTGCATCGTGAACGTTTCCAGTTGTTGGTGCATAGTCTGTACCAAGTAGTGGATCGATTGGGTTATCGCCAATCTTTCCGTAGAAGCGAGGTCCACCAGCAAGGTTGATCAACGCTTGGTTAGGGAATGCAAAGAAGATTGCCTTACGAACGAGCAAGCAATCCATGTGACCAGGTGAAACGTTGAAAGCCTCATAGCGGGTGTATGGGCTATTGGTGTTAAGTCCACGCTTCGCTGTTGCTGGGTTCTGGAAGAATGCAACGTTGTTTACAGGTTGTAGACCTTGATCGTAGTTGACAGCATTCTTAACAGAATCGGTCAAGAAGATCTGATCACGAGTATCGGATGAAATGCTGTAACGCATTTGGACGACATCTGGATAGGCGGTACGGATGGTATCTGTTGCCTTGCTCCATTGTGAGTTACGTACGAGAACCAATTGGTTGCCGATTGAGTTTGTTTGGATCTTGTATGGTCCAAGCGCCCATGGATGGTTGTCGTAGTTGTTTCCACCAGTTGCTGAATTCTGATCTACAGATTCCTTGACAGGTGACATTGCTGGGTAAGAACCGAAGTAGTTGAAGTCACCAATTGGGTTGTTCAAGTGAACGGTAAGTGTCATTCCTGAGCATGTCACAGCCTTATCGAAATAAGCCTGACCTGTCTTCTTATATGGGCCTTGATAAAGTGAGTTGCCACTTGAATCGACCGGGATATCAAGATCTTGGATCGCATAAGACGGACCATCTGTAATGACGTCTGTCGCGAATGCACGGGAAATTCCGTACTTCTCATCTGCGCAAGTAAGTGGTGAACCATCTTCCCACTTGATTCCACTCTTCAGAGTCCAAGACCAAGTCTTTCCGCCATCGGTAGGAGTACCGATTGTCGTTGCTAGGTCAGGAACGAGCGTGAATCCAGCTGAGCCTGAAACAGGCTTGTAAGAGACGAGTGTGCGGAAAAGATATGTGTTGAGGAAGGCAATATCTTCACCGGTGTAAACGCGTTGTGGATCTAAGTGGTTAAGCTGGTTCGCGTTGGTTACAAAAACCAAGGTACCGCCAGTGCGAGTGCTGGCCTGCGCGCTTGACGCGGTCAGAGCAGCTACGCCTGTGACGCCCAAGGTTGCTGCTGTAGCTACAGCGATGAATTTTCGCCATAACATAGAGTCTTTTGTCATAGTCAGCCTTTCTTGCCTAAGCCCGGAACAAGTTCAGGGGATGAAGGAGTGAGGGGATTCTCTCCATTTTAGTGTTGGCAGTTTACCCATTGTTCACGCATTCGGATACCCCATTTGCCCAGGTTCTCCGCATTTGACCCATCTCACAACCGAGATTTTGGGGTAAGTGACTTATCTGTCGCTGCGAGAATCGAGCGCGTCGCGCAATCCATCGCCGAAGAGGTTCAGCGACAGCACGACGATGATGATCATGCCAGCTGGAATCCACAGATAAACCGGGTCGCGCTGCCAGTAATTCGTAGCATCACTGAGGGTCAATCCCCACGTTGTACCGGGAGCTTGAACACCAACGCCAATAAAGGAGTACGCCGCCTCAGCGCCCAGGAATCCTGGAAGGGAAATAGTGAGGTAAATAATCGCAGTGGACCAGACGTTAGGAAGAATCTCCTTGAAGATAATTCTTCGCTTTGATGCTCCGAGCGAGCGAGAGGCCAAGACGAACTCCTTCTCGCGAATCGATAGCACCTGGGAGCGAACCACACGGAAAAAGCCAGGCCAAGAGAAGAAGGTCAGGACGGTTACTAGCACGATGACACGCGCGCCGTTGCCCTGGGCAATCCCCCAGTGTTCAATGGAGAGAACAAGAGGAGTACTGAGGGCGATAAAGAAGAAGGTAACTGGGAAAGAGAGCAGGAAGTCGGCAACCCGGCCAAAAGCGTTATCTACCCAGCCACCGAGGTAAGCGGCAGTCGTTCCCAACACCAATCCGATTGCAATAAATGAGAATCCGGCAAGAACTGCAACAGTGAAGGAAATTCTTGAACCGTAGAGCATCAGGGCGAAGAGATCGCGACCAGTTCCTGGCTCAAAACCAAAGGGATGGTGAATCGATATTCCGTTAAAACCGTGGAGCGGAATTCCATCCTGAGCAAGAACATTTTGGTATGTGGTGCTGTTGTTTACGTGGAAAAGTGATGTAATGATCGGGGCGCCAAAGGCCAAGACCACGAAGAAGGCGGAGATAATCGCGCCAGTCATCGCAACTTTATTGCGCTTCAACCTGCGCCATGCGATTTGGCTTGGGCGCTCTTGAAATACCTCTGTGCTCCCAGCCTCAGCTTCGGTCTTGCGGCCGCGGATACTCAACATGAGCGCGAGCATACATTATTGATTTTCATTAAGGGTAGGTGGATGATGATCGAGGCATCGACTCTGCATAGACTTGCAACGTGCGATCCGAGCCAGAAGTAACTCCCAAAGAGAGCCAGCCATTTAGCTTCTCTGTTGGCACCTCCCTTGACTCCCGACAAGGTCGAACCGGAGTAATTTCAACGCCCCATGGCCCCATTCAAACTCCGGCGTTTATCCCAGTGGGCACTAAGGCAACGGTCAAAGGGGTTCTGCCCGAGAGCATGAAGGGGCTTGAAGCCCAAGCCCTGCTTTCTAATGCCTACCACCTCTATTTGCAGCCCGGCCCTGCCATCGTGGATGAGGCGGGTGGGTTGGGTTCATTTATGAATTGGCCTGGACCTACCTTCACCGATAGCGGCGGATTTCAGGTGCTCTCACTCGGTGTGGGCTTCAAAAAAGTTATTGCCATGGATGCCGATACCTTTCGATCAGATGAGGTCATCGCGGATAAGAAAGAGCGGCTAGCCCACGTCGATGATGATGGGGTTACTTTCAAATCGCACCTAGATGGATCGATGCACCGCTTCACTCCTGAAGTCTCGATGCAGGTCCAGCATCAACTCGGGGCCGACATCATCTTCGCCTTTGATGAATGCACCACTTTGCACAACACGCGTAGTTATCAAGAACGATCAATTGAGCGCACCAGGCTTTGGGCGAAACGCTGCCTGGTGGAACACGGTCGTTTAACCCGCGAACGTAGCGATCGTCCTTATCAAGCGCTCTTTGGAGTCTTGCAAGGCGCGCAGTATGAGGATCTAAGGCGCAAGGCAGCACGAGACTTAGGAAGCCTCGATGAGGATGGAATTACCTTTGATGGCTTTGGGCTAGGCGGAGCGCTGGATAAAGAAAATCTAGGAACCATCGTTCGCTGGATGTGCGAGGAACTCCCCCGCAATAAACCGCGTCACCTCTTAGGAATTGGCGAGCCAGATGACCTCTTCATCGGAGTTGAAAATGGTGCCGATACTTTCGATTGCGTCGCACCAAGCCGACAGGCAAGGACGAGCGCGGTCTTCACCAAGGATGGCCGTGTCAACTTGAGCAATTCCAAGTATCAACGCCAATTCGCCCCTATTGATGATTCATGCGATTGCTATACCTGCACCAACTACACCGCGGCCTATGTCGCCCACCTCTTTAGATCAAAGGAGATGGTTGCTGGAACTTTGGCCACCATTCACAACGAAAGATTTATCGTTCGCCTGGTGGATCAGATGCGCTTCACTATTGAGAGCGGTCAGTTCTTTGACTTTAAGAAAGAGTTTTTAGGTCGCTTCTATTCAGGTAATCCAAAGCGTCAAGCAACTTGAAATGAGCGCTTAGATAAACCCATCCAATAACCATCAATAGTTGTATCAGGTGCAACATCGGCTTTTGTTGCAGCGCCTAAGGTAATGAAGATCGGCGCAAAGTGTTCGACGGTTGGATGCGCATACGGCATTCCCGGAGCGAGCGCTTTGTAGTTCATTAGTTCATCAACTGCGCCGCGGCTAAGTACTTCTTGTGCCCAGAGATCGAATTCCACACTCCATCCAGGAGGGGTGGCATCGATACAGAAGTCACGAAGAAATGGCAGACCATGAGTCATGAAGCCACTTCCAATAATCAAGACGCCCTCTTCGCGTAGTGGTGCTAGCTGCTGTCCGATCTTGAAGAGTTTTTCAGGGTCATGAGTCGGAATAGACATTTGGAGAACTGGAATATCTGCATCTGGAAACATCTTTAAAAGCGGTACATAAGCACCGTGATCGAGTCCGCGATTGGGTTGTTCCGCAACACTCTCGTTCATGAGCGCTTTAATGCGTGCAGCTAGTTCTGGTGCGCCAGGTGCCCGGTATTGCAGGTTGTAATACTTCGGAGCGAATCCCCCAAAGTCATAAATCAAAGGGGTCGCACCGCTTGTAGAACCCACGGTTAAGGGAGCAGATTCCCAGTGCGCACTGACGACCAAGATCGCTTTGGGACGGGCCATCTCATTGCCCCAAGCAGCTAATTGCGAGCTCCATAGTGGGTCATCGAGAAGCGGTGGAGCGCCATGTCCAATGTACAAAGCGGGTGTCAGAGTCATGGCTACATATTAGCAGATAGTTGAATATTCAACTATCTTTTCCAGGCACCGTTCGTGCAATACGGGCGCGGGCTACTTCTTGACTAGGCGACTCCTTGCCGAGGGCCAATCCAAGGAGCTTTAGAAGCACTCCGCATACTTTGGTCCAGAGCGGACTCACATCTTTAAGGCCCAAAATTTCCCGCTGTGCTGGGCTTAGCGTGGAGATCGCTGACTTTGCGAGCACGCGATAGAAGGCGAGCGGTGCGGCTCCCAGAGGAGGCTTCAATATGAACTTCACGACCTCGACAGTCGCTGCGCTTTTAGCCAGATCCTTCTCAAGAAAATCATCCATTGTCGCCTGCAACTCGGCTACTGATTGGGGAGCATCCGTTAGCCCCAGCCCAATCGCGCTCTTGCTCCACTCTTTTACGTAGGCATCAGCGCCTTTATCGATCGGATAGCCAAAGGCTTGATGTGCCCGCAGAAAAGAGTCGGTAAATGCACAATGCACCCAGAGGAGGTAGCGCGGATCTGCTGCCCGGTAAGGCTTTACCTCTCCACTCTTGCTTTCAAACTCGCCCTTTACATGACCATGCATTGCATTTACTCGAGCCGCTTCTTTGGCGATCGCCTCGTGAGAACCAAAAGTCGTAATGGTGAGCCAGCGTGAAGTTCCGGCTAAGCGGCCTAGCGGGTCAGATTCATAACGTGAATGTTGGCTGACACCTGTAAGTGCGGCTGGGTGTGTGGCTTGAAGCAGAAGAGCTCGAATTCCACCGACCAACGTTGCGACGGTTCCATGTACTTGCCAGACGGCACTACCCGGTCCGAACAAGCCAACACCTTCACCGTGCTCAATAAGTTTCACCCAATCAGGACGTCCATCTGGAGAACCTGAAACGATCTCTCTAAATTTATTTGCTACTCGTTCTTTCATGATCTAATTTCTCGCAACTACTCCCCTAATACTTTTAGCCAATTGCTTCGCGCAATTGGTTTGCATGATCCACAGGGTGGTTGCTGTACACGCGAAGCCAATCTTCGAGAGTGAAATTTCCACGCTCGCTGTGAATTGCGAATTTTTCTAAATCAGATTCAACAATATTTCCTAAGATTTCAAGTGATGATGCGCGTGATGCTTTATACAGCGCTAACGAGTTCTCGATAGGCAAGGTGCGATATCCAAGAGCGGCACACTCCGACCAAGCATTCTCGTCATAACCAAGAATCTGGGTTCCGGGTTGCGCCAAGATGCGGCGCAAACGCGCCGCTGATTGGGATTCGCTATCGGCCATGTGATGAACGATCTGGCGAGGAGTCCAACCAGCGTAATCAGCCTTATCAAGATTCTCTGCAGTAATTAAAGAGGTAGCCTCAATAAATACTTGAGTAGCAGCTCCGTAGTTTTGGGCATAAGTTTTTAAGGTCATGCCCAAACTCTACAGAGATTAGAGATTTTCCTCCTGATAATAATTTTTCCAGACCAGGCGATGAATCTTGATTTTGTAAGGGAGGGAACGTATTCCTGGAATCACGGGCATCAAGATCAGACCCAAAGAAAGTCCTCCCATAATCAACATGATCCATGCATCCGCATTGGCTCCAAATGGATGGCTATCACCGTTATTAAATGGAGGGATCTGATACCAGAATGAGTAGAGCCACAACCAGGCCTGACCTGGATAGCGACCGGTCTCGTTCATCATGCCCCATGTGCTTCCCTGAAGATTTGAAGCGGTGCTTTGATCATTGAAATAACTGCCATCACCCAAGAAGAGCGTCGGCTTGGTGTAATCGCTCTGGAAGTAATTTCCCTGACTTAAGAGTGCACCATCGAGTGATCCTGCTTGAGCCATGGTTAACAATCCGCCAGCGAGCGCTGGAACAGGACCGTAATCACCGCTTGGCACCTTAGAAGCATCCTGGTTGGCCTTTGTTAGCGCATTGTCATAGTTAGTTGCCCAGGTGGATTGTTGCTTTGAATCAGCGGCTTGCCATTGCTTGAGGGCATCTGCAACTGGGGTTGCATTGGCCACAGTGGTCAAAGGAGTAATCACGAAATCATTAACGGTATCTACTGGATGCGTAACGCCCATCAACTTCGCAAGATGCAGAGGTCCAAGGTTTACTCCATCGGATGCGGTGTTGTAAGGAGCTCCGTATCCTGCAGTACCACTAGTTCCAGCAAGTTCCTGAACTGACGTTGCGTAAAAATCGGCGGGTGCTGCAACTGCCCATTGTTTAAAAGTAATCTGCTTATCATCCGGTGATCCGAATAAGGTGGAGAGCGCTGCCGCCAAAATCGCGACAATTACTAGCGCGATTACTCCCTCTTTGATTAGGTCATAGCGACGAGTTCTACCAGCCCAAGGAGCGGACTCGAGTTCGGTGCGGCGATCGCTCACTTTCTCTCCCCCAATTCCTTATTGAATGCATCGATCGGCGGAACTACGCCCTTCGCTCGTACAAGCAGGACGTGGATCAAAGTGATGACCCCGATGATGACCGGAAGAAATGCCACGTGCAGAAGAATCATTTGTCCAAAGTTGGTCACATTAAATTTCGAACCAATACCTACTGAGTTGAATCCATCTTTTGCTTCGTAGGAGATCCACTGCGAGTCAAAGTTGGTTTGGATGAGGTAGCCAGTAAACGCAGTCGCGATCGAGCCAACGAATGCGAGCGCACCGGTTATCCACGTCATCATGCGCTTTCCGCGCCATGCTGCCATCCAGAACTTGCCCCAGAGATGGACAACCATGAAGATAAAGAAGAATTGGACAGCCCAGAAGTGCATGCTGTTCACGAAGTGTCCGACGCTGGAATAGTGATACCAGCTTGCTCCTTCAAAGGAGAGCCAGAGCCCCGAGGCGATAATGACCCCGAGTGAGGCAAGAGTCGCTACTCCAAAGAGATAGATCCAGGATGCAACGTATGCAGGTTGAGTATCCGGAAGTAATTTTTCAACGGGCAGGTTCTTCTGCCATCCCTTGCGGAGCTTGGTTACCCACATCTCCTTTTCCACGTTCGAACTCATTTCTCTCCCTTTCCTTTCTTATTGCCGGGAAATGGGAGAACCAGAGCTAGTCCAAAGACCAGCAACATCGATATGACAACGATTAAGTTCGTGATTGACATCTGGAACCAACCGATGTGTATGTACACAGCCTTAAGGTTCATGAAGTGGTGGAATATGCCCATTCCAGTACGGTAGGAGGTTCCCCGCGTAAAAAGTAGGTTCTAGACCTTTTGTTTCTGCTTTTAAGCACGTCTGAGTGCTGACTCTCCTGCTAGAGTCTCGTATAGGAAAAATTGAGACCTGGAGCGTGCATGACTGATATAACGATTATGCAGCGGGAGCTCACCCCTTTTGAGCACCTCGTCCTTGATCTGCTCTGCAAAGGGAAATCCAATGCCGCCATCGCACACGAGACGGCCCATACCGAGAAGGTCATCGAGAACACAGTTTCTCGTTCAGCCCGCGTCTTTGGAATTACCTCTGACGGGGACACCAATGTTCGCGTTCTCCTGGCACTGGCCTATCGAACCCACTTTGGTGACACAGCCTTCGAGTCATTTGGACTTCCATGCCAACATTTACAACCAGGTCCCGATGGCCGAATGTACTGCGCGCGTCATGTCGAATAATTTCAAGCAACTAATACGGCCGTAAAGAAAAGAGACCCAATGAAAGCCTTACAAGCTGCACTTTTGATTATTCACCTGCTGAGCATCGCAGGAATTGTTATCTTGCTTCTGACCCAGGCTGGAAAGGTAAAGAAGGTAGTTCCTAAAGGACTCACCCATGCGGGTCTCACCGCTCTCGTTGCCGGGTTGGGATTAGTGGGAGTTCGCGAAGCACAGCACCACCAACACCCAATGGATTCGCAGTACGCGGTTTATAACTACGGCACCATTGGCGCAAAACTCGCCGTACTGATCGTCATCCTCGTTCTTGCACTCAAGCACTCTAAGTCTGAAGAAATTTCTCGAACCACCTGGGCAACCCTGCTCGGATTGACCGTTATCAATATTGGACTTGCTGGAACCCTTAAGTAATTGGCAAAAGTTGAAGTAGTAGTTCGCCCGATTGCACTCTCCGATAAAGAGAGGTGGCTGGAACTCTGGGCGGGATATTTAACCTTTTACGAAGCTGTTCTGACCGCTGAACAAACAGAATTAACGTGGCAACGACTTCACGACGATTCATTCAATCTCAATGGAATTGTCGCTGAAATAGGCGGAAAAGTGATTGGAATTGCTCACTATTTATTTCACCCTTCTAGTTGGTCCGAGAAGGGGTACTGCTACTTAGAAGATCTCTTTGTTGATGACACTGTTCGTGGGGCTGGCGCCGGGCGGTCACTCATCGACGCGGTGATAGTGGCCGCCCGTGCCAAGATGTCTGGGCGGGTTTACTGGACAACTAAAGAGAGCAATACACGAGCCCGCGTCTTATATGACTCGTATTCGCCGGCCTCTGAATTTGTCCAGTATCGCCTGCCACAAACTTATTGAGTTGTACGTACTACTTTCTTTTATTTCTTTGACTGCTGTGAACCGGGTTAAGCCTGTCCTGCCTCAATACGACGTGCATGCAAAAAGCCAAGCAGGGCCAAGAGGAGGAACAAGATTCCGCCGAGGTATGCAACGAGTGAGGCATACATAGCGATCTGACCGATCTGCCAGAAGGCATATCCATACAGGAGCAATCCGCGAAGTGTTGAACCGCGGAAGAGGAGTTGAACTTGGTTAGCAAGGGCTGCATTTGTTGGATCGGCCTGTGCTGCGGCGCTCACCTCTGAATAACTCTTTCCGCCAGCAATCTCCTTGAGGTGAACTGCGATGAAGTGATCTGCATAAACCTGAGCTTGGCGACCATTGAGCATCTTCTGGCCGGCGTACTTTGCGACCTGGGCTTGATCTGCTGCTGGCAAGCTGGTGATGGCACCGCTACCTGCTGCTGGGAAGGTGACGTTCTGCTCTGCGAGCTGGGTCTTCACTTGGTTATTCGTAAAGGAATAACCCCACGTCATGAGACCTCCTGCAATGAGAAGAACTACTGCCAATAGCAAGCCCGTCGTGCTTGCGACCTTGTCGATAAATTTTCTGTTCACTTAACTTTCCTTTCGTCGATGTAAGGAAGTTGTCGAAACACTTGAAACTCAAGGTTTTCCCAAGTTCCTCTCAAGAGCAATTTTGAACCTTTGCGCGCTCGTTCTGTAGATGTGAACACGGGGCTACCTCTCAGCCCAATGTGATTTAGAGAACTCTCAACCAATGGTTGAGATAAACGCCAGTGAATAACGCCTTCTCATTGTGACCTTCACGCGGAAATTGAGTAAGTTACTGATACTCAACCCCTCACTAGCGAGGGACCCTCGGGAGGAAATCTTGAAGAAAACAGTTAAGTTCACTGCTCTCGCAGCGGCTTCGACTCTTGCAATCTCTATGGTTGGAATTGTCTCCGCTCCTGCGTCACTCGCAGCTGCATCAAAGCCAAAGGTCTGCTTGGCCCTTGATACCGGTGGAATTGATGACCACTCATTCAACGCATCAGCTTGGGCTGGCGCACAATCAATGTCTTCAAAGGCAACAGTTTCATACGTTGTTGCTGATGCAAACAACCCTGATTACACAGGCGAAGTAAAGTCACTCGTTGACGCAAAATGTAACCTCATCATTGGTGTTGGTTTCTTGATCACTTCAGCTATCGATGCTGCAGCTGTCGCAAACCCAAATATTAAGTTTGCTCAGGTTGATGATCCAGGACTTGTTAACGGCAAGGCCGTTCCAAATCTTCGTGGTTTGACCTTCGCAACTAACCAATCTGCATTCTTGGCAGGTTACCTCGCAGCTGGCTATTCCAAGACCGGAAAGGTAGCAACCTACGGCGGAATTAATATTCCACCAGTCTCCATCTACATGGATGGCTTTGCACGTGGTGTTGCTTACTACAACAAGCAGAAGAACAAGAAGGTTGTTGTTCTCGGCTGGGATACCGCTAAGCAAGATGGAACATTCGTTGGCGGTTTCAGCGATTCAAACAAGGCTCTTCAGATCTCTAAGAACTTCGAGCAACAGGGTGCAGATGTAATCTTCCCAGTTGCTGGTGGACTTGAGAACGCAACTGCTGGCGAGTCAGTCACATCAGGTAAGTCAGTCACCATCGGTGTTGACTCCGATATGTGGGGACAGGTCACAGATCCAAAGGTCAAGGCTGTAATCCTTAACTCAGTAACTAAGGGCGTAGGCGCTTCAGTTGCTGCAGTTATCAAGGACGTCGCTGCTGGCAAGTTCACTAACGTTCAATATGTTGGAACTCTTGCTAACAAGGGAACTGGCCTTGCTGGATTCCACGACTTGGCACGTAAGGTTCCTGCTGTTCTACAGCAAGAGATCCGTTCATTGGCCGCACAAATCTCTTCTGGTGCTGTTGATGTAACTAAGTAGGACTAGAACACTAGTTCGTTAAAACCGAGAGGGTTATTTGATAACCCTCTCGGTTTTTTTAATAAATCTTGATTTAATTGCCCAGCTGATGAAGAGAGGATTTTCGTGTCACTAGAACTTCGCGGGATAACCAAGTCCTTTGGGGCTCTGCTCGCAAATGATTCGATTGATCTACGTGTCGAGACCGGCGAAATTCACGCCATCTTGGGTGAGAACGGTGCTGGCAAATCCACCTTGATGAATATCGTCTACGGGCTCGTAGCACCTGACAGTGGTGAGATTTTAGTTGATGATGTTGTAAAGAATATCAAAGAGCCTAGCGACGCTCTCGCATCGGGTATTGGAATGGTGCACCAACACTTTATGTTGGTTCCAGTCTTTACCGTTGCCGAGAATATTGTTCTTGGACATGAGAAGAGTGGTTTTGCAGGACGCCTTGATCTCAATGAGGCTCGCGAACGGATCAAGAAGGTCTCTGATCAATTTAATTTCAATGTTAATCCTGACGATTTGATCGAAGGACTACCGGTTGGAGTGCAGCAGCGCGTTGAGATTATCCGCGCTCTCATATACGACGCCAAAGTATTGATCCTCGATGAACCTACCGCGGTACTCACTCCGCAAGAGACTGATGACCTCCTCAAGATTATGAAGGAGCTCAAGGGTCAGGGCACTTCAATCATCTTTATCACCCACAAATTACGTGAGGTAAAAGAGGTTGCTGATCGAATCACGATTATTCGACGCGGCAAGGTCGTCGGCAACGCCTCCCCCGATGCCTCTCAAAAGGAGTTGGCATCGCTCATGGTTGGCCGTGAGGTTGAACTTGCTCCTGATAAGGGCGCTCATGCGATCGGTGAGCCAGTCCTCACCGTTAAAGACTTAACGGTTCGCGACAATTCTGGACGCGCTCTGGTAAACAATGTTAATTTTGAAGTTCGAGCTGGTGAAGTTCTTGCTATCGCCGGTGTTCAAGGCAACGGTCAATCTGAAGTTGCCCGCGCCATGGTCAATCTGGAAGAGCATGTCGAAGGCTCGATCACTCTGGATGGCTCTGAAGTCATCGGCAAGAGTGTTCGGGAGTCGCTCCACGCTGGCATCGCCTTTGTACCTGAATCCCGTGAACTCGATGGTCTCATTGCCTCGATGTCGATTGCAGAGAACCTCATCTTGGATTTACATGATCTCCCGCCATATGCCAAAGGGATTCAAATGTCGCCAAATACCGTGCTCTCAGAGGCTGAGAAGCGCAAGGTGGAATTTGATATCCGCTTACAGTCGGTGACGGATCCCATCTCTTCCCTCTCTGGCGGAAATAAGCAGAAGGTTGTTCTGGCGCGCGAACTGTCCCGCCCAGTCAAACTACTGGTTGCATCGCAACCTACGCGCGGCCTCGACGTGGGATCTATCGAGTTCGTTCACAAACGTATTTTGGAAGAGCGAGACGCCGGTCGAGCAGTTCTGTTATTTAGTACCGAACTTGATGAGGTTTTGGCGTTAGCCGATCGAATAGCTGTTATGTATCGCGGTGAAATTCTCTCCATCGTTCCATCAGGCGTGAGCGCGCAAGAGCTCGGACTACTAATGGCAGGTGTTGTACATGCGTAAGTTAAAGATCAAGCGCCCATCGTTGCGCGCATTGACCCTTCCTGGTCTCTCATTTCTATTAGCGATGGCCTTCGGCGCGCTTCTCATCGCCTTCTCGGATTCAACGGTCCTCAAACACATTGGCCATCCGTGGAGTTTCCTTAAGGCCGCAGGTGTTGCTGTATGGCAGTCCTACCTCGCTCTCTTCGAAGGTTCGGTCTACAACCCAAGCCTTGCTACACCTCATGATGCGCTCTTATCGTGGTACCCACTTTCGGAGACTTTAGTTACCGCAGCTCCTCTCATTTTGGCGGGATTATCTGTTGCGCTGGCATTTAGAGCAGGACTATTTAATATTGGTGCCCAAGGCCAATTTATCTTCGGCTCAATCGCGGCTTCTTATGTCGGATTCCATTTTCATTGGCCGATCGGAATTCACGTAATCGCGGCAACCGTTGCCGCCATTATCGCGGGAGCGCTATGGGGTGGCTTGGTTGGATTACTCAAGGCACGAACCGGCGCCCACGAGGTAATCGTCACCATCATGCTCAACTACGTTGCGCTCTACTTCTTGATGTGGCTCTTAGGTACAACAACATTTCTTCGTCCAGGCCGCCGCGATCCAATTTCGCCTGACGTCTTGCCTTCAGCTCGCATGCCTCTTCTAGCAGGATCTAACTATCGAGTTAATCTCGGAATATTCGTAGCACTTGCGGCAGCAACATTTGTCTGGTGGTTACTCTCTCGCAGTACTTGGGGCTTCAGGTTCCGTGCCGTCGGAGCCAACTCCGCCGCAGCAAAGACCGCAGGTATTTCGGTGCCCTTCGTGATGACCTCCGTGATGGCAATCTCGGGTGCTCTTGCAGGTCTTGGCGGAGCAGTACACGTATTAGGTAGTGATTTCTCACTTACCTCGGGTACTGCGGGCAACTTTGGTTTCGATGCAATCACCGTGGCACTCTTGGGCCGAGCAAAACCAATGGGCGTTGTATTCGCCTCATTGCTCTTTGGCGCGCTCCGTGCCGGCGGAGGAACCATGCAGGCAAATACAAATACTCCAATTGATATCGTCCTTGTAATTCAAGCGCTGGTGGTGCTCTTTATCGCAGCGCCTTCCGTCGTCAAATGGGTATTTAGATTGAAGAATCTCAAAACGACTGGCGAACTGGCTGCGAAGGGATGGAACGGATGAAGGCTCTATCCGCTGCAGAACGTCGCCGACGTCGCTCGCTCTATGTCATGGCGACACTCGCCGTCCTTTCCACCTTGGTCTTTGGTCTACTTCAAAAAGGCGGCCAGGTAGTTACATATGGATTCGTCCTCGACAAAGAGTGGGTCATCATTCAGCAATGGGTGATCGGTTCACGTAACGCCTCGCTGATTTTCGGTGGAATCTCAATTCTTGCCTCAGCGATTGCATTTATTCAGTTCCGCGCGGGTAAGACAATCGGAGTAGCGAGCGCGATAGGCGCTGCCGGAATCATGATGTCATTTCTCTCCTGGGCGGCCGCCGGAAAATTCATTCCATTCACTGGCCTTCTCCAAGGGGCTCTCCTACTTTCAGTACCTTTGATCTTTGGTTCGATGGCAGGTGTATTGAGTGAACGTTCTGGCGTTGTAAATATTGCAATTGAAGGTCAGCTATTAGCTGGAGCATTCGTTAGTGGCGTGGTGGCAAGTCTTACTCACTCCACCTTCCTGGGGCTTGTTGTTGCTCCATTCGCGGGCTGCTTAATCTCTACCTTGCTTGCTGTCTTTGCTATCAACTTTGCGATTGATCAGATCATTCTGGGCTTTGTGCTGAACGTGCTTGTTTATGGCATCACAGATTTCTTGTACAAGAAACTTCTGATCCCATACCAAGCTACCTGGAACTCAGGTCCAACGCTTGCTGCAATTAAGTTACCTATCTTGTGGAAAATTCCAGTTCTTGGCCCAATCCTCTTTGATCAAAGCATCATCGTCTATCTGATGTATGCGGTGGTCTTCGTAATTAGTTACTCACTCTTTAAGACGAAGTGGGGCTTGCGCACTCGCGCTGTAGGTGAACATCCAACAGCCGCCGATAGCGTGGGTATCAAAGTTAATCGCCTTCGCTTTATGAACGTGATGATCGCCGGAATGGTCGCGGGTCTTGGCGGAGCATATTTCACCGTGGGTGGAGTGGGAGCCTTCAATAAGGAGATGACTGCAGGTAAAGGCTTCATCGCACTTGCTGCACTCATTTTTGGACGATGGACACCATGGGGCGCAGTCTCCGCCGCGCTGCTCTTTGGCTTTGCAGATAACCTTCAGAGCGTGCTCGGAATCATCGGAACTCCAATCCCATCAGAGTTCATGCTCATGGTCCCTTACCTCGTAACTGTGGTAGCGGTAACCGGATTCGTTGGGCGAGTTCGAGCGCCGGCGGCAGATGGAACACCGTATAAACGCGGTGAGTCACATTGAACGCCCCAGATATTGATTGGGACGAACTTCACGCAGAGGCTAAGCACATCATGACGATGGCCTATGCCCCATACTCGAAGTTCCCCGTTGGAGTAGCTGGTCTGGTGGATGACGGTCGTATCGTCACAGGTTGCAACGTGGAGAACGCCAGTTACGGCATGACCCTCTGCGCCGAATGCGGGATGGTTTCAAATCTGATCGCGAGCGGCGGAGGTAAATTGCTGGCGATCGTCTGCGTGGATGCGGCTGGCGAGTTCCTCTCCCCTTGCGGTCGCTGTCGTCAATTAATCTTTGAGCATGGCGGACCCACCTGCCAATTAATGACTCCGGCTGGTGCCCTGCCGATGTCTGAAATACTTCCCTGGGCCTTCGGCCCTGATCAACTTCCCTAGCGCCTAGAAAGATTGAAATGACTGAACCATTTGCAGCGGTAGAAATCATCAGTGCCAAGCGCGATAAGGGAGAGCTCGGCGATCCACAGATCGATTGGATCGTGGATGCCTATACTCGTGGCGTAGTAGCCGATGAACAGATGTCTTCTCTCTTGATGGCGATCTTGCTCAATGGAATGAATATGCGAGAAATTTCCCGTTGGACAGATGCCATGATCAATAGTGGCGAGCGCATGAATTGGTCGGCCCTCACTCGAAAGACCGCCGATAAACATTCAACTGGCGGTGTAGGGGACAAAATTACCCTCCCGCTTGCCCCTCTCGTTGCAGCGTGTGGCGGCGCCGTCCCTCAACTCTCAGGTCGAGGTTTAGGTCATACGGGTGGCACGCTCGACAAGCTTGAATCGATTCCAGGGTGGAGAGCAGCACTCAGCAATGAAGAGATGCTCCAGGTTTTGCAGAGTTGTGGTGCGGTGATCTGTGCCGCTGGAGCTGGTTTAGCACCAGCTGATAAGAAGTTGTACGCCTTACGCGATGTGACGGGAACAGTTCCGGCAATTCCGCTCATCGCCTCAAGCATCATGAGTAAGAAGATCGCTGAGGGAACCTCTGCTCTCATTTTGGATGTGAAGACCGGAAGTGGCGCCTTCATGAGCGATCCAGCAAAGGCGCGTGAACTTGCTCAGACCATGGTTGAACTTGGAATCCGGGCAGGTGTAAATACGCGAGCTCTCATCACCGCCATGGATGTTCCCCTAGGTTTGACCGCAGGAAATGCCCTAGAAGTCCGTGAATCGGTCGAGGTCTTAGCCGGTGGCGGGCCTGCCGATATCGTAGAACTCACGGTTGTTATGGCGCGAGAGATGCTCGATGCCGCAGGCATTACTCCGCTCATGGATCCTGCCGATGCCCTCAAGAACGGTGCAGCGATGGATAGTTGGCGTCAGATGATCTCAGCGCAAGGTGGAGATCCAGATGCCGCTCTACCGGTAGCGAAGGAACAGCACGTTGTAACTGCCACCGAGTCCGGTGAAATCATCGAGATGAACGCTCTAGCCGTGGGTATCAGCGCCTGGCGACTGGGAGCAGGTCGCTCCAGGCAGGGTGAAGCGGTTCAGGCCGGTGCCGGCATTGAGATCCATGCCAAACCTGGTGAACAGATCCAAGCCGGAGCCCCACTCTTCACCTTACATACCGACGAGGCTCCACGCTTTGAACGCGCTCTCGCTGCGCTGGAAGGCGCGGTTCGGATCTCCTCAACCGGCGAAAAGGTCGAAAGACTTCCACTGATCCTCGAAAAGATAACGGGATAAACTTAAAAACATGACGCTGGATAGAAAACCAACCCCAGACCAAATCAAGAGAATTCCCAAGGTGGTTCTCCATGACCATCTAGATGGCGGACTACGTCCCCAGACAATCATTGAGCTGGCGCAGGAGATTGGATATTCCAAACTCCCCTTCACCGAGGCTAAGGCGTTAGGAGACTGGTTCTTCGAGGCTTGCAACTCAGGATCGCTGGAGCGTTATCTAGAGACCTTCGATCACACGATCGCTGTCATGCAAACCCACAGCGCCGTTGTACGTGTAGCTCGCGAGGCCGCCCTCGATCTAGCGCGAGACGGAGTTGTTTATGCCGAGGTGCGCGGAGCCCCAGAACTCTTTACTCAAGGAGGGATGAGCCTTGACGAGGTAATCGAGGCCACCACCGAAGGATTCCAATTAGGAATGCAGGATGCGAAGGCCGAGGGTTTCTCAATCAGGGTCGAACAGATTTTATGTGCGCTGCGACAAAATGATTGGTCCGATGAGGTGGCCCGTAAGGTAGTTAAATACCGCGATCAACATGTGGTCGGATTCGATATTGCCGGCCCGGAAGATGGCTTTCCAGCAAAGAATTACCTATCTGCCTTCGATTATCTACGAGCAGAGAACGCCCACTTCACGATTCACGCTGGTGAAGCCTATGGACCTGCATCGATCTGGCAAGCAATCCAAATTTGTGGTGCCGAACGCTTGGGTCATGGCGTTCGCATCGTTGAAGATATTGATTTCACAGGTCCAGAGCCGAAGCTTGGCCTTTTGGCAGCTTATGTGCGAGACCGACGTATACCGCTAGAACTCTGCCCCACCTCGAATTTGCAAACTGGTGCAGCTAAAGATTACGTATCTCATCCCATTGGCATCTTAGAAAAATTGCGATTCCGAATCACGATCAACACCGACAATCGCTTGATGAGCGGAACATCCATGTCGCAAGAGATGTCGCACGTTGTGGATGCCTTCGACTGGACTTTCTTAGACCTACAACGAGTCACTGTCAACGCACTCAAAAGCGCCTTCATTCCATTTAACGAACGTCTTGCAATTATTGAAGAGTTAGTTAAACCGGCCTATCAGAAAATCAGTGAAGAATAATTTAGATACCGATTGGATGCCAGACAGTCTTGGTCTCGGTAAAACTCAAAATTCTTGGCGCGGATTTAATGGAGGAATGAACTCTGATCCGCTTGAGATTTTGAGCCCCCGCGATTTGTGCCTCCTTTAACTGCTTAGCAGTTAAACCACTCGCATCGATAGCGTCGATATCCATATGCGATGCAACCCAAGGCGCGAGTTCTGTGCTGCTCCCTGTCAAAATATTTACGACGCCTGCCGGTAGATCGCTGGTGGCTAGGATTTCAGCGAAGGTGATTGCAGGGAGTGGATACTTCTCAGATGCGATCACGATTGCTGTGTTTCCCGAGACAATCACGGAGGCGAGTGCTCCAACCAAATTGAGCAGTGATGGCTTAGCGGCAGCGAACACCGCTACTACCCCCATCGGCTCTGGAGTCGAGAAGTTGTAATAAGGGCCTGAAACTGGATTGGTTGATCCAGCAAAGGTTGAAATCTTGTCACTCCAGCCGGCATACCAGACGAGTAGATCGATGCTCTCTTGTACCTGAACCGCAGCCTGCCTCGCAGTGACGCCTTCCAGTGCGCAGATTTCTGAAATCAACTGCTCGCGCCGTCCTTCGAGCATCTCGGCCATTCGATAGAGAATTTGCCCACGGTTATACGCGGTTGCACCCGACCAACCGTTAAAAGCGGCTCTTGCTGCTACAACGGCATCTCTCAAATCTTTCCGCGACGCCAGCGAAGGGTTGGCAAGGTGGTTGCCCTTAGCATCCTTGACGGCATAGACCCGACCTGACTCACTGCGTGGAAAGGCTCCCCCAATAAAGAGTTTGTAAGTCTTAAGGACATCAATACGTTCGGTTGGAGTATTTGCCATCTCAGTTGCTCGCCTTCAGATATGCGCTAAGTCCATGTCGACCGCCTTCACGACCCCAACCTGACTCTTTATAACCCCCAAATGGACTGGCGGGATCGAACTTGTTGAATGTGTTAGCCCAGACCACACCTGCTCGCAACTTTGAGGCGGTCCATAGAATTTTTGATCCCTTCTCACTCCACACCCCAGCTGACAATCCATATGGCGTGTTATTGGCTTTTTCGATCGCCTCTTGCGGAGTTCTAAAGGTAAGAATTGATAGAACCGGCCCAAAGATCTCTTCTCTCGCGATGCGATGCGTTTGGGAGACGCCAGTGAAGATCGTTGGCGCAAACCAAAAACCATCGGTTGGCACTTCGCATGGCGGACTCCAGCGCTCAGCGCCTTCTGCATCACCCGCTGCAGATAATTCCTTGATTTTGGCGAGTTGAGCTTCGCTATTAATTGCGCCAATATCGGTGTTCTTGTCGAGAGGGTTGCCTAGTCGCAAGTGACTCATGCGAACTTTAAGTTTCTCTAAAACCTCATCGTGAATATTTTCTTGAACCAGAAGCCGTGAGCCGGCACAGCAGACGTGACCTTGGTTGAAGAAGATGCCATTCACAATTCCTTCGACGGCCTCATCAATAGCGGCATCGTCGAAGACAATATTGGCCGCCTTGCCACCAAGCTCCAAAGTCGCGCTCTTCTTTGTCCCTGCAATCGATGTTGCAATTAACTTGCCTACATCAGTTGAGCCTGTAAAGGCCACCTTATCGATACCTGGATGATTAACTATCGCAGCACCGGTTGCCCCAGCGCCTGTCACAATATTTACTACGCCATCTGGCAGCCCTGCCTGCTGACATACCTCTGCAAAGAGAAGCGCCGTCAAAGAGGTTGTCTCTGCGGGTTTAAGCACGACGGTATTTCCAGTCGCCAAAGCGGGTGCTACTTTCCAGGCCAACATGAGCATTGGGAAGTTCCATGGAATGATCTGTCCGACAACACCATGTGGCTTTGGTGTTGAGCCCAAGCCGGCGTGATCCAACTTATCGGCCCATCCAGCATGGTAGAAAAAGTGTGCTGCAACTAATGGAATATCTGTATCGCGAGATTCGCGGATCGGCTTTCCATTATCTAGCGTTTCAAGTACTGCAAATTCGCGAGCCCGCTCCTGCAAAATTCGTGCAATTCTAAAAAGGTACTTGCCTCGTTCGGCGGCAGGCATCTTGCTCCACACCTTGACGTATGCATTTCGAGCCGCGGTTACTGCCAGATCCACATCTGCAGCACCTGCTTCAGCAATCATGGATAGTTGCTTGCCTGTAGCGGGATTGATTGTTGGGAAATATTTGCGCGATTTTGGAGCCACAAACTTTCCATTGATAAAGAGGTTGTATTTGTCGGCAATATTTACGATGGCAGTCGACTCCAAGGCTGGGGCATATTCGAATAAGCTCATTTTTTCACTCTCAGTCCAGGGTCACATACGAGGGACTGGCATAGTAGCCATCCCGAAGTTTCATTCTTTGAAGAAGTAAATCGTTGAGCAGAGCGCTTGCGCCGATGCGAAATAGTGCCGGATCAAGCCACTCAGATCCCGCGACTTCATTTACAAGCACCAATTGCTTAATCGCGTCTTTGGTATTTCGAATTCCGCCGGCGGGTTTGACTCCAATACGGACCTTGGTGGCGTTGTAGTAATCCCGAACCGCCTCCAACATTACGAGCACCACCGGTGCGGTGGCAGCGGGTGTCACCTTGCCTGTGCTGGTCTTGATGAAATCTGCTCCAGCCAACATTGCCAAATACGAGGCTTTACGCACATTGTCGAGCGTTACTAACTCACCAGTTTCAAGAATCACCTTGAGGTGAGCCTTATCCCCGCAAATCTCTTTAATCTTGAGGATCTCTTCAAATACCTCACCATATCGTCCAGATAGGAAAGCTCCTCGATCGATCACCATATCGATCTCTGCTGCACCAGCATTTATTGCATCCATCGTGTCTTGAGCCTTGACTGCAAACGAGGCTCGACCAGATGGAAATGCGGTGGCAACAGCAGCTACTGGAATAGCCTCTCCCCCGATCGAGTCCAGCGCAGCACGTGCGGTTGCAACCATATCGTTGTACACGCAGACTGCCCCGACAGATGGAACGGTTAAATCAGTTGCATCGGGGCGGACCGTCTTGGCGCAAATCGCTCGGACTTTTCCTGGAGTATCTGCTCCCTCCAAAGTCGTTAAGTCAACCATCGATATGGCGGTATCAATCGCCCACGCTTTACTGCTCGTCTTAATGCTTCGAGTGGCTAGCATTGCGGCTCGCGATGTCACACCAACCTCGTCGACCGCAGGAAGGGTTTTGAGAAATGCCTTTAAAGAACTCTCTGATGAATCTACGATCATGCAAAGTAGCCTTTAAGAACGGGAGTCAATTGATCCACAATCGCAGTCGCTGCAGCTTTATCTGAATCCGAATCTGTCGGCCGCACAACTTCAATGTAACACTTCACCTTCGGCTCGGTGCCACTTGGTCTGATGATGACTCGAACATAACTCTCTAAGTAAAAGCGCAATCCATCTGTAGGAGGAAGCGCTCCATCTGGGCGCATAAGATCTTCAAATCGCAACACTTTAAGACCCGCAATATCAACCGGCTGAGTAGCACGCAGAGAATTAAGGACTCGGCCAATATTAGATAGGTCCTGAACTCGAATTGAGATCTGAACCGTCTTATGGAATCCGTACTTAGCGTTGATCTTCTTCAGATACTCAGAAATGCTAGATCCACTAGCTTTCAATTCTCCCGCGATGCGTGCGAGTGCAATCGCCGCGGAGACGCCATCTTTATCGTTGACCGTCTGAGGGTCAACCGAATAACCGATCGCTTCTTCATATCCAAATCCCAAGTTTTCAATCTTTGCCAACCACTTAAATCCAGTGAGTGTCTCGTGGAACTCAATTCCATGGTGCTTTGCAATCTTGCTTAATATGGAAGAGGAAACAATTGAATTGGCAAATGATTTGTCACGGTACTTCTCTGGAGCCGAACTTGCTAAATACTCCCCAAAGAGGGAGCCAAGCTCATCGCCTGTCAGCATGCGCCAGGTGCCACCATCATTTATTGCAGCGGCACAGCGATCGGCATCTGGGTCATTGGCGATAACTACATCGCCCACTGCTTGACGTGCTACCTCAAGGGAGAGATCGATAGCTCCAGGCTCTTCAGGATTTGGAAAGGCGACAGTTGGAAAGTCGGGATCGGGGTCGGTCTGCGCCTTCACCAAAATTGGATCTGCATAACCAGCTTTGGCAAAGACTTTTTCTACCGTTTCGGTACCAACGCCGTGCATCGCTGTGTAGACGGCCTTGACTTCATAGACTGAAGGAGCGACAAGAGCAGTTCTCGCTACATAGCGATCTAGGACGTCATCATTAAGAACGGTCCACTCAGTTCCACGAACCAACTCATGATTCATACGAGCGATGTGCGCTGATATTTGTTCATCTGCAGGTGAGACGATCTGTGAGGCGTTGTAATTGATTCCATCAACCACTCCCCCAAGATAGACCTTATAACCATTGTCTTGTGGTGGGTTATGGCTAGCCGTAACCATAATTCCGCAATCAACTTTGAGATCACGGACCGCATATGCAAGGACAGGTGTTGGAAGGGGTCGAGGAAGTACAAAGACTTTCATACCAGCTGCACTAAAGATTGCAGCGCTCTCAAAGGTGAAATCCTCAGAGCCATATCTAGCATCGCGACCGATTACAACCGATGAGAGTCCACGCTCTTTCATATAGGCAGCAATTCCGGCTGCTGCTCGTGAAACCACGGCTCGGTTCATCCGTGAAGGTCCTGGACCAAGGGGTCCTCTTAGACCTGCAGTTCCAAATTGTAGAAAGCCAGAGAAGGCGGCATGAAGTTGCGCTTCATCTCCGGAATCAAGCCATGCCTGCAGTTGTGCAGCGGTCTTGGGATCTGGATCTAGCGCAATCCACTCTTCAACTTCAGCGCATAGTTCTGCGGTAATCATATTTTGTGAAGTACCTTGCTCAAGAGTTCACCCATTTTTCCTGCAGCAGCTTTACCCGCTGCCATCACTTCTTCATGACTTAATTTTTCACCGGTAATTCCAGCGGCAGCATTTGAAACTAGTGAGATTGCAACGACCTCAGCTCCTAGCGCATGAGCGGCGATAGCCTCGGGAACAGTAGACATTCCAACCAGATCCCCTCCAATAACGCGGATCATGTTGATCTCTGCTGGAGTCTCATAAGAAGGACCGCGCCAATGCGCGTAGACGCCTTCAGCAAGTGTTGGATCTTCTTCACGCAAGACGGCACGAATTCTCTTGCTATATAAATCAGTTAAGTCGACGAAATCAGCTCCGATGAGCGGGCTAACTGCGGTCAATGAAATGTGGTCCTTGATGAGGACGGGTTGACCGACCGAATACTCTCGATTGATGCCGCCACAAGCATTTGTGAGAACGACAACCTTGCAACCGGCTTTGACTGCAGTGCGTACCCCGTGAACTACGGGTTCAACTCCCTTGCCCTCGTAGAGGTGGGTGCGACCCAGAAAGACGAGCGCTCGGATGGTTCCCTTTGCTCCTTGCAGATCATAGGAACGTATCTTCCCGCCATGACCTACAACAGTGGGAGCAGGAAAACCTGGGAGATCGGTGGCCTCAAACTCATGGGTCGGAGTGCCTAGGGCATCAGCGGCAGAGACCCAGCCAGAACCCATAACCAGAGCTACATCGTGACTCTCCTTGCCAGTCAGTCGGGCTAATTCCGCCGCCGCCAGTACCGCAGTTCCGAGTGGATCGCTATATAGGTCGCTCATAGGAGAAACTTATCGGGAAGTAGGCAGGGCTGGAACATCCCCAAACCCAATTGCAGGCAGAGATATCCAACCCATCATGGATACAGTCCACGTAACTTGTGGGCTTCGGCAACCCTACCAACACCCAGCATGAGTGCCGCCTGCCTCCATGTTGCACCGTGCTTGAGGGCGGTTACTTCGACCTCATTAAATGCCTTCATCATGATCGCCGAAAGGTTGGTCTTAACTTCGTCGGCGCTCCAGAAATAGTTCTGCTTATCCTGGACCCACTCGAAGTACGAGACGATGACACCGCCGGAGTTGGCCAAGATATCGGGAACAACAAGTATCCCCTTGTCCCGCAAGATTGAGTCACCGCCAGGAGTGGTAGGTCCATTTGCACCCTCGACAACGATCTTGGCCTTTACCCCATTCGCAGTTGACTCGGTGATCGCATCGGCGAGCGCAGCAGGTATCAGCACATCGACATTCAAGTGGAGCAATTCTTCATTGGTCAATCGATCAGTCCCGGGCATATTCAAACTCTTATTTGCCAAGAAATACTCCCAGAGCGCTGTGACGGAGTCGAATCCAGTTACCCCGCCATTGACGTCGCTGACTGCAACAACTTTCATACCCATCTCTTCAACGGCTCGGGCGGCCCAATATCCAACTTTTCCAAAACCTTGAATAGCGACGGTTGCACCCGTGATATCCATTCCACGAACTCGCAGCGCTTCGCGAGTAGCAATAGCTACTCCATCACCTGTTGCCGAAGTTCTACCAAGGGAACCACCAAGCACGATTGGTTTTCCGGTAACCACTCCCGGGACAGAGAAACCTGCATTAACCGAGTAGGTATCCATCATCCAGGCCATATTGCGTTCATCTGTTCCAACATCGGGAGCAGGAATGTCGCGCTCAGGGCCGATGATCGGCAATATCTCTGAGGTGTAACGCCGAGTGAGTCGCTCATTTTCTCTAAGTGAAAGAGTTCCTGGGTCTACAGCGATTCCACCCTTCGCTCCCCCGTACGGCAGATTTGTTAGTGCACACTTCCACGTCATCAGCATGGCGAGAGCCACGGTCTCATCTAGATCAATATCAGGGTGATAACGCACTCCACCTTTTGATGGGCCTCGAGTAGTTGAATATTGAACGCGATAGCCGTTATACATTTCGACTTCGCCATTGTCTCTGCGCAGTGGTACGGCTACTTGTAATACTCGCCGGGGTGTAGAGAGCGTCTGCCAATCATTCTCCGAAAGGCCTAGTTGATCGATTGCGCCTCGTAATTGCGACAGCGCAGTAGTAAGTGGTGACTCCTTTGTCATGCCAAAAGAGTATCTCTATTGCTGGGTGGCTGCTACCTCTTGCTCCCAAGCACTTTGGAGTGTCTGAGTAAATGCTTCGAGAGGCTGTGCTCCTGAAATACCAAACTTCATATCAAATACGAAAAAAGGTACGCCAGTTGCACTTAACTGCGCTGCCAAATTTCGATCGGAAATTACTTCATCTGCAAATAAATCTGAGGTTAAAAGGTCATCAGCCTTATCTGCATCTATTCCTACTGAGATTGCCGCGGCGACGAGATCGGTGTGCGTGAATACCCCCTTTGATTTTTCAAAATAGTTTGAGAAGAGAGTCTCTAGCAACTCCTCTTGTTTTCCGATGGTTGCCGCCCACAATAAAAGTCGATGCGCATCGAAGGTATTTCCGGAGAGAGTCTCATCCAAGTTATAGCAAAGTCCTTCACTATCAGCGACAGCGCAAACATTTGCTTGCATCGCCGTGACCTGATCTGGTGAAGCCAGATACTTATCTGCTAAATAATCTTTGGTTCGGACTGTCTCTTTAATATCCGGTTGAAGCTGAAAAGCACGATGCCTGATTGTCACATGGTCACGGTGTTCAAAGGAGGCGATAGCCTTCTCAAGCCGCCTCTTTCCGATAAAGCACCAAGGACACACCACATCCGCCCACACATCAATGATCATGGATTAATTCTACGATCTACTTCCACAGTCGGATAAGAGCAGTCGCCGCTCCGACCATCACGCCCAGAAAGATAAATTCAACAACGATCGGTTTCATGTGAGGAGAGTAACAAGAACTCCAGCTTTGCTCAGAATTTGAGGGCTGGCACCACACTATTCATCTACTGGAATCCATTTCTTGCAAGAGAGAACTACCCCTGCGCTTTACGATTACTACATGCGCAGAATTAGCTTCGAACAGCTCAAAACCGTCCTTAAAGATCTACCCGAAAATCCACGTGTCGTGGTCTCCGGTAATTTTGCTATGCCAAAGGCTCTTATGAGCGCCTTCGACGCTGAAGTTCCTAAATACCGTCTCCACATGTTGAATGCACAAGTCGGCATTCCGCATCGCGAGGGAGTCGCTTACGAATCTGCCTTTATCGGTCCGGGAATGAGAAATTCAAAACAACTTACGTATATTCCCAGCCGACTCTCTTTACTTCCCGTACTTATAAAAAGTCACCTCAAGCCAGATATCGTTCTAATCCATACCTCACTCCCCCGCTTCGACACGGTCTCACTTGGTACTGAGGTCAATATCCTCCCCGCTGCAATCGAATCAGTGAGAGCCAACGGTGGCCTCGTTATTGCACAAGCCAATTCACACATGCCGTATACATACGGGGATGCCCAAATTTACGAACATGAAATTGATTTCTTGATCGAGTCGGATGAGGCTCTCACCGAACATGTCTCGGGACCATTGACTCCCATCGGCCGTGCCATTGGCGAGCGCATTGCTCCAATGATTAAAGATAATTCCACGCTACAACTTGGAATTGGGGCGGTTCCCGATGCAACTCTGGAACTTCTAAAAGCTAGAAATGGCATGCGAATCTGGACCGAAACATTCAGCGATGGAGTGCTCAATATGGAAGAGGCCAGCGCTCTCGATGAAGGCGTTCCAATTACCGCCTCATTCGTTTTCGGCTCCAAGCGACTCTATGAATGGCTCCATCTCAACCGCAGAATTCGCATGTTTAGAACTGAGAAGACCAATGATCCTTCGCAGATCGGCAAGCAAGCGCGCATGACCTCTATCAATGCCGCCCTGCAAGTGGATTTATATGATCAAGCAAACGCATCACGAGTCCGAGGCACTATCTACTCTGGCTTCGGCGGTTCAACAGATTTCATTACCGGCGCTCTGCACTCAACGGGAGGTCAATCATTTATGGCGCTGCCTTCTTGGCATGCCAAATCCAATACCTCAACGATCATCCCTCTCATCGATGGAGCAGTAACGAGCTTCCAACATTCCCACGTTGTGACCGAGAATGGGATTGCGCGCTGTTTTGGTATGTCGGAAAGAGAGCAGGCAGAGAACATCATTGAGTTTGCCGCTCATCCAGATGCTCGAGCTGAACTCACGAAGGCTGCTCAGCAGATGGGACTGCTCGGCTAGAATTTTGCAATGAATGAACGCCTCAAGAATTACGGCGCTCTCATCTTCGCAGGGATCTGTTTTGGCACCACCGGGACCGCGCAAGCTTTAGGGCCTGCGGGTAGCTCTCCGCTAATAGTTGGTGCGGCACGTTTGCTCTTAGGTTCTATCTTCTTGTGGGCCATCCATATCTGCCTCAAAACCAAGAGTGCTCGAATCGGAAATGTCGAGTTACTCATGGGAGGCGCGTCGGTCGCCCTCTATCAAATCTCATTTTTCTCCGCAGTGAAGTCGACCGGAGTAGCAGTGGGAACTTTAACTGCCATCGGTTCCGCTCCAGCTTTGAGTGGAATTCTCAGCTTTCTCATCAACAAAGAAATGCCATCCCGCCGCTGGTTAACAGCAACTCTCATCACGACTCTTGGAATCGTGTTTTTGACGGGGGCCAAGGGATTCTCACACTTTAACGTGACCGGTGTGCTTCTTGCCCTTGGCGCAGGTGGGTCATATTCTCTCTTTGCTGTAGCCAGCAAGCGCGCCTTGAACTCCGGAATCTCCTTTACCGAAGTCATGTACAAAATTTTTGGGGCTGGCGCGATCTTCCTTCTACCCTGCTTCTTCTTTGAAAAGAGCCATTTCCTAACCACAAGATCTGGTTTTCTGATGGCCCTCTGGCTCGGCCTTGTCCCTACAGCAATTGCTTACACCTCATATGGTTATGGATTAAACAAAATCAAGGTTGCTACAGCCTCCACGCTGATCCTGGCAGAGCCCGCAACCGCTACTTTGTTAGCCGCTGTTGTGTTGGGAGAGAGCCTCAATGGATACTCGTGGCTTGGAGTCGCCGTAGTTGTGACTGGGCTGATCTACCTCTCGCGCGAGTAATTATTTGGGAAATAGTTGGCTACCGCTCCATCACATTAATTGACCGAACGCTCAACTCTTTGGGAGCATTCCTCATGCCGATATCAATGGACCGCTCACTTCGCCACATGGCATGGGCAAATCAACGAATCTACTCAGCCTTCGCAAGCCTTCCTGATGAGGCCCTCGACGCCTATATCCTCAATCCAGATTGGACTGCCAGACAGATTCTCCAGAACATCGTCTCTGGAGCGGACTGGTACGTCTATTGCCTGGGGATAGCTGGTTGGAACGACATCCCTCAACCTCGGGTGATTGCAGACGTGAGCAACCTAGCGAAGACACTGGCAATCTGCGATGCCTTGATTTTGAGTGCAGCCCTGGCCGATGAGGAGTTGCTTACCTTTGAAGAAGGTGAGAAGAAAATATCGGTACTCAGATCCACTCTCCTAGCTGAGGCCGTGCACCATGCCACCGAGCACCGGGCACATCTCTTGGATGGCTTGGTTCGGATCTATCGGAGAACATCTCGTAGATGTCGGTAACCCTATTCAAGGCGGAACTCTTGTGAAGGGTGGGAGCGTCACCGAGCTCACCTCGTTCGATGACTTGGTTGGTGGATACTCGCTCATCAATGCCAACGACATTGAGGAAGCGGCGAAATTGGCTAAGACCTGCCCAAATGAAGCAGGAATTCGAATCTTTGAAACGATACCTATGTAGTCGGAAGGCGTTTAATCCTCGATTTCTCAAACCATCTCTCGGCGAGGCCGAAGTAGACTAAGAGCAATCGAGGGAGTATTTATGAAGGCTCTGCGCAAAATCGATCGCGGTCCAGGATTCGCTCTGGTTGATTTGCCAGAGCCTTCTCCATCTCTCCGTGAGGTAAAAATAAAAGTCTTTCGCACTGGAATCTGTGGCACGGACCTGCACATCAAATCGTGGGATGCATGGGCGCAAAAGACGATCAATCCACCAATTACTCCCGGTCACGAATTCAGCGGGTACGTGGTCGAGATCGGAGCAGAAGTTAGCAGCGTCAAAGTCGGTGACTTTGTATCTGGTGAAGGTCACATAGTGTGTGGACTCTGCAGAAATTGTCGCGCAGGTCGTCGCCACTTATGTATGAACACGGTAAGTGTTGGCGTAAACCGTGACGGTGCATTTGCAGAATACATTTGCATTCCCGAGTCAAATGTATGGAAACATGATCCCGGGATAGACCCCGATCTAGCTGCGATCTTTGATCCACTTGGAAACGCAGTTCACGTTGCACTTTCATTCCCCCTTGTCGGAGAAGATGTTTTAATTACTGGAGCAGGTCCCATTGGTCTGATGGCAGTGCAAGTTGCGCGCTTTGCTGGCGCTCGATTCATTGTGGTCACCGATATTTCGTCAGAGAGACTGGCTCTGGCTCGAACCATGGGCGTAGATGTTGCCGTAAACGTAACCACAGATGATCTCGGTCAAGTAATGAAGCAATTGGGCATGACAGAAGGCTTTGACGTTGCATTTGAAATGAGTGGTGCTCCGACTGCCTTGCCACAGATTCTCAATTCGGTAGGACACGGAGCACGTATTGCACTGCTCGGGTTGCCGAGCAAGCCCATTGAAATTGATTGGGCCAAGGTCATCTCAAGCATGATCACGATAAAAGGAATCTACGGTCGCGAGATGTTCGAAACTTGGTACGCGATGACCGCGATGATCAAGAAGGGGCTAGATATCTCCCCCATCATCACGCACAAGCTCCCCTACTCCCGCTGGGAAGAGGCCTTTGAAATTGCCGGGCAAGCTAATGCTGGCAAAGTAGTTTTAGATTGGAGTTCTGATGTTTAGTGGAATTAAGGAAGAAATCCTGCATGAATTGTCGGATATAGAAGCGGCAGGCACTACAAAGCGCGAGAGCGCAATTACTTCGGCACAGGGATCTCACATTACGATCTACGGAGAGCCATTTCTAAACTTCTGTTCAAATAATTATCTGGGACTATCCAATCATCCCCAAATAGTGGCTGCCGCAAAACAAAGTTTGGATGAGCACGGTTACGGTTTATCTAGCGTTCGGTTCATCTGCGGAACACAGGACATTCATATCCAACTTGAAGAAGAACTTTCTCACTTTCTACACAAAGAGGCGACGATCCTCTTTCCCTCATGCTTTGATGCAAATGGAGGAATCTTTGAAGTAGTTATGAAGGAGCAGGATGTCATCATCTCGGACGAGTTAAACCATGCTTCAATCATTGATGGAATCAGGCTCTCCAAAGCTCAACGCTTCCGCTACAAAAATCGCGACATGGCGGATTTAGAAACTCAATTGATTGCGGCCTCGAGTGCCAGACGCCGCCTCATTGTCACCGATGGCGTCTTCTCCATGGATGGCTATTTGGCTCCCCTACCTGAAATTTGCGCACTCGCGGAGAAATACGATGCGATGGTTATGGTGGATGATTCACATGCCGTTGGTTTTATGGGTACCTCTGGCGCGGGAACGCCCGAACATTTCGGTGTGAACGATCGAGTCGACATCATCTCCGGAACCTTGGGCAAGGCGCTCGGTGGTGCCTCGGGTGGATACATAAGCTCCCACAAAGAGATCGTGGATATCTTGCGCCAAAAAGCTCGACCATATCTATTTTCTAATTCAGTCCCTCCAGCGGTTGTCTCCGCCTCTCTAAAATCTCTTCAGCTCGTTCAAGAGGGGGAGGCGCTGAGATTTAACCTAAAAGCCAATGCCAAACTATTTAGAGATCTCATGGAAGAAGCGGGTTTTACCCTTTTGCCTGGTGAGCATCCAATCGTCCCGGTTATGTTCAAATCAGAAAACGAAGCAGTGGAGGCAGCCAAAGGGTTACATACGCGAGGAATTCATGCAGTGGCTTTCTCTTACCCCGTTGTTCCGCTCGGCAAAGCGCGCATCAGAATTCAGCTCTCGGCTCAACACTCGGAATCCGACATCCGCGCATGCGTGGAAGCCTTCAAAAGTAGCGTAAATCGCTGACTTTGGTTGATGGAAGAGATCTTTTTGCTTCCATTCTGCTTTAGCAAATCGTTAGCATTTAGAAAGTAATCTGTAATTTGATTTTGATTGAAGTTTCAACTATCTTCATCCATAGTTCATCCACCACGCGTATAGTGATACGTACATCTAGCAAAGGAAGATCATGTCAGTACTTTCAGTATTACCAGCAGGAACATTTACAATCGATCCAACACACAGCCGCATTGGCTTTAGCGCTCGCCACGCAATGGTGACCAAAGTTCGCGGTTCATTTAACGAGTATTCAGGTTCAGGAACTGTGAAAGATGGCGTTGCTTCATTGACCGTTGACATCACCGCAAGTTCAATCGATACTCGCAATGCTGATCGTGACGGTCACCTTCAGTCTCCAGATTTCTTTGACGTCGCAAAGTTTCCAAAGATCACATTTGCATCAACATCAATCAAGGATGCTGGCGCTGAGAAGGTCGTTGTAGAAGGTAACCTCACAATCCGCGACGTCACAAAGCCAATCTCAATTGAGTTTGAGTACACAGGCACAGCAACAGATCCATACGGCAATGCTCGCTACGGTTTCGAGGGCGCAGCAGAGATCAACCGCAAGGATTACGGCCTAACCTGGAACGCTGCACTCGAGACAGGCGGACTTTTGGTTTCAGAGAACGTCAAGCTTGAGTTCGAAATCTCTGCGATCGCAGCTAAGTAATAATCGGTTAATTCAGATCTAACTGAAGAACCCCGTGAATTTTCACGGGGTTCTTTGCTATTCCAAAACTCTCCAGCCCCCTAATATTTAGTGCCTACGGGTTGTGGCGCAGGGGTAGCGCGCTGCGTTCGGGACGAAGAGGCCGCGGGTTCAATTCCCGCCAACCCGACGTTTCATCGTGGTCTAGATCCCTTTTTTATCTAAATCCCCCAAATGCGTATCTTTAAAGCTTGAGTCGTATTTGAGTCCATATCCAAAGAAGCGATCGAAACCCACGTGACCGAGCCAAATGATGCCTATTGCAATGGCCATGGGATGGTGGGTGATCCAGGCGAGATAGATCATGAGGGCCGGCAAGAAATAGGAGTGACCGCCGTTGTACAAGAAAGCCCCCAGTCGTGTGTTGAAGAAGTACCCGACCATGAAGATATCCGGCACAAAGAGCAGTGCTGGATAAATCCACCACGTCACATGTTCTCCAGCGAACAGAAATATTGTAGCTGTAAATAAGACAGCTCCATCAAGACGTAACCAAACTTTAGGCTTTCCAATGACAAACATTGCGACTCCTTGCTAACGGTGTTAGCCTGAAAGTACTATGGCTAACACCTCCGGCCCAACTCGAGAACGCATATTCTCGGAATCCTTGGCACTCCTTGAGTCCAAGGGACTTGCTGCCCTCAGCATGCGGAATCTGGCTGATCGACTTCACATAAAAGCTCCCAGCCTTTACAAGCACGTCGAAGGGCGTGATGAAATAATCGCCGACCTTCAGGCTTATGGAATATCGAAATTTGCTGAGGCAATGACTGCTGCAAAGAAATCCAAGAGGGCCAAAGCACTTGCATACCGAGCATGGGCGATTCAAAACCCCCACCTCTATGAGGTGACTTTGAAAGTGCCGCTACTTCGAGACCGACTTCCAGAAGGGCTTGAAAGTGGTGTCACTGCAATGATCATTGAATTGACAGGTAAAGATCATGAGCATGCGCGGGCGGTCTGGGGACTTATGCACGGACTGGTTGATCTAGAGATTGCCGGCAGGTTTCCGCCAGATGCCGACCTAGATAAGACCTGGAGCCGAGCTATTCAGATGCTTAACCAATAATCTGCGATGTATTTCTCACCCTCGTCGCAGAAGATTGTTACAACGGTTTCAGCTCCTAGCTCTTGCTTTAACTTCTTAGCAGCCAGCATATGAGCGCCGGAGGATGGCCCAACAAATATTCCGTGAGTTCGTGCTAAGCGACGAGTCTCTTCCACTGCATCATTGGAGTGGATGTGAACAAATCCGTCGATCTCTCGTGAGTGACGTTTAATGATCCCTGGAACAAAGCCATCAGAAATTCCTTCAATCAAGTGCTTCGCAACCTCACTGCACGCGATGGTGCATGACTCCGAAGGTTCTAGCGCGTAACTCTTAGCTGCAGGATTGACCTCTTTAAAAGCTCGGCCCACACCAATAAGCGTTCCGCCAGTCCCAACGCCGGAGATTAAAAGATCTGGCTTCGCAGGTAGTTGGCTCAAAATCTCTTTTCCGAGCCACTCGTAATTTTCTACAACATTCCATTCACTATCGAATTGTTGTGGGGCGTAGAAGCCCGGTTGCTCTGCTATTCGGCGCACTTCTTCGAGGGCGCGATTGACATGGAAATCTCCTAAAGTTCGAACCTCAGCACCAAATGCTCGTGAGATCGCCGTGCGCTCTTGGCTTAAGCCTTCTGGCATAACAACCAACATTTTGTAGCCTTTTACGGCGGCAACCATGGACATGGCGTTACCGGTATTGCCACTGCTCGCCTCAACGATTGTGTCTCCGGGTTGTAGCAAACCTTCGCGTTCGGCTCTCTCAATCATGTACTTAGCAATTCGGGCCTTAACAGAGCCAGATGGATTGAGATACTCCATCTTTACGTAAATTCCCTCAATGTTGATTAATGGGGTATTTCCGATCGCGTCCAAAATTGTTTTCATGTCGTTCAGGTTATCCTCTTCGAGGCTCAAAATGAATCAACCAGTTGCCTTTGATGTCCGATTCGTCGGATAAATACCTTACGTGTGACGCTCTTCTAGTTGCTCAAACTTAGCCTTCAAAACCTTCTTGAGAAGCGATTTGGGGAAAGGTTTATCAACCGGGAAATGAATGGAGCCTTTGGTTTGCTCATAAGCAGCTAATTCATTCTTCAATTTGGATGTCACAGATCCGCTATAGGGAAAAATGCTGTTGTGCTTTTATAACCGCTAAAACCGATGATAGGAACTCCATCAATAACAAAGGTTGGAATTCCATACTTCACAACTTGTTTAGCCTCTGGAAGTTCCGCGGCAATCTGTTCTCGCAGTTGCTGGAGAACCTTGCGCTGTTCGATCGGAAATGCCTTGAGGTGGGCGCTAATGAGAGCCTTACTCATCGGATCCATTTTTTGAATTCTGCAAACGCTCAGTTGCA
>Ga0364900_10085_pt1 | contig 37131 bp, 28 predicted proteins | sample ExccelJu500002D3_FD_206974 | JGI IMG/M metagenome (GOLD analysis project Ga0364900, IMG submission 206974) | Enriched cells from Trout Bog Lake Hypolimnion, Wisconsin, USA - BchlTB.July09.5000.02.D3 | ecosystem: Environmental > Aquatic > Freshwater > Lake > Hypolimnion/Profundal zone | place: USA...
TGCACAAGCTCGGTCCGCACGTGCTTCTAAGCGACAGAGCGTTGGGCTGCTTGCTAGCTCTTCACTCCGTTTAATAAGCTGTTTGCCAAGCAAGGTCTTTTCTCAGTGTATCATGATCGTTCAAGTCTTCGTAACCCAACGCAAGTCCGTAAATCCTTTGTTTCAGCAAATCTTTTTGTTGATACGTCATCAAATTAGAATGACGAGGATCTTTCATTGCAGTATCCAAGGCTTTTATCACTCCAAGCTTCTTGGTCTACTTGGGCGTAAGGGCTTCACGCCTCCATCGCTACTAACATCTCCTCCAGTAAAACTCGCCTCAATATTTCGACGATCAAAGGCTGGATATGTAAAAAGTTCTTTGGTAGAGTTTGGCATTAGCGAGGTTTTTTGTGGCTTGTTATAACAAACACCACATTAGCAGATTATCTGCGGAACTTCGCTAATTTTTTACCTTAGTATGAAATATGCGAGTTAAATAACTTTTTCAAAAATTTGATAGGTTTTATCTCTGTATCCTCCCATGAGTTCAGCTCCTTCTAAAATTTCTATATTATTTTTTTCTACCCAAGAGACTTCAGAACGTTGATAACGAGCTTTTGTACGAATGTATGCTTCGTAAAAGAGAAGAGCGCTTAAGCCCTTGTTTTGATGTTCTGGGTCAACACCAAGAATACAGAGACGAGCGTCTTGAGGTTTTTGTAATTGGATGCGCAGAGCCATCTCTATGAAACGCAGTAGACCTTTGCGTTGACGTGCTCGATGGAGGAGTTCATTGACATTAGGCAGAGAGAGACTAAAGGCTACCTCGCGATTATTCATGCAGGCAAAGAGAATAAGACTAGGGTCGGCAATAGCTTTTAAATCCTTAGCGGCATCTAAAAGATCTTCTAGAGAAATGGGGTAAAAACCCCAATTGCGATCAAGAGTGATATTGTAGAGACGATGCAATATGCTCATTTCATGATTGAGATCATTCATGTTTAAAGTACGAATGCTGACTTTAGAGCGCTTGGTAAGGCGTGCAACGATTTTATTAACACGGATAGGTGTGTGTCCTTGAAGAGGAATCATCCATGCATAAAGGGTCCGAACTGGAATCATGCCTGCCTCAGCGTAAAGAGCGCTATAGTAATGAGGATTCCAGGGCATGGATACAAAAGAGGGTTTGTCAAATCCTTCAGTGAGCAATCCGCACTCATCATTAATAGAAGGATTGTAGGGACCTCGCATGGAGGTCATTTCTCTTTTTTGAAGAACTCTGAAAGCGGTATCAAAAAGAGCTCTGGCCACATGAGTATTCTCAATACAGTCAAAAAAACCAAAAAAGCCAACACGGTCCTGGTGGTAAGAATTATGAGAATGATTGATAATAGCTGCAATCCGGCCTATAGGCTGGCCATAAGCATAAGCAATGAATGGAAAGACTTCTCCATGTTGTTCTGCAAATCCTCCTGTAGGAGAAATGAATTTTACAACACTACCGGGAAAGGGGGGCGTAAAGTTCAGATTCTTCGAGTGTAGCAACTCGGGAACTTGCTCGAAGCGCCTCAGGCTCTTTTTGGTCTGACAAGGCAAAATCGAAAACGTTACGGCGGCGGCCTGGTTCGGTATAGACGGGATCATCGAATGTTCCTAGTTCGTGGGCTAATTTTGCAAACACCTCTAAAATAAAATCGAGGTCTTTTTCTATGTGGGTTGACATAAAACTGGTTCGGACGATGGCTTCTCCATAGCGTACTGCGGGATAAATCGCAGGAGTTGCAAAAATTCCTTCTTCGAAAAGTCGCTGTGAAAAAACAAAAGCCTTAGCTTCACTTCCAATAAGAATGGGAACAATCGGCGTTTGTGTAGAGCCAATATTAAATCCAATGGAAGTAAAACCTTCATGCATTTTTCTTGTGTTCATCCAAAGCTGATCAATACGTTCAGGTTCTTTTTGCATGATTTCAAGGGCCTTGAGAACACCGCCAACAACCGCTGGCGCCAACGATGCTGTGAAAATAAAGCAACGTGCTTTGTGTTTTAAAAATTCCACCATCTCATGAGAACCAGCAATAAAACCACCCATAGAGCCAAGAGATTTAGAAAAAGTTCCCATAACGATTTCCACCTCATCATTAACTCCAAAATGATGCACCGTACCGCGGCCTTGGGGTCCAAGAACACCAAGAGAGTGGGCTTCGTCGACGTAGGTAATGGCTCCATACTCTTTTGCTACGGGAATTAAGGAGGGGAGGTTGGCAATATCTCCTGACATACTAAAAACACCATCGGTAATCACAAGCTTACCTGATTGCTCAGGAAGACGCTTGAGCCGGTTGCCCAGTACTGTTGCTGAATTATGTCGATACGGAATCAAGCGTGCTAGAGATGTCTGACATCCTTCAATAATGCTAGCGTGATTTTCTCGATCACAGAGAATTGCATCATCAGCTTCTAGAAGTGCTGTAAGAGCACCTTGATTAGCAAAAAATCCTGTTGAAAAAAGAAGGACAGCTTCGCGTTGTAAAAATTCAGCAAGTTCGCACTCGAGGCGTTCATGAAGACTAATAGTTCCATTGAGCAGTCGTGATCCTGTGCAGCCTGAACCAAAACGTCGTGTTGCTTCACATGCCGCTTCAATAACGCGGGGGTCCTGGGCAAGCCCAAGATAGTTATTGGAACCAATCATGATTTTCTCTGAACCCTCACACATCACGTGATTGCCATAGCTATCATCAATGCATCGAAAATAGGGATAAAATCCCTGAGCTCGTGCATCATCTGAATCATGATACTCGCGGCATTTTTTAAAAATATCTTTGGCCATTTAATTTAATATAGGGCTATGTTATTTGCACTCAAGCAGTGTTGACGGGAGTTTCATGGAAAAACTCATGGCTTTTTTATTATTCATGGCGTTATTAGTACGTGAACGTAAATGTTGAGCTTAATAGAAAAAGGCGAGCTCATGCAAGCTCTAGCCAGAATATTTTATATAAAATCTATTCAAGAGTCTTAGAGAGACATCGCTATTTTCTAAAATCTATGGTCAAATTACTGTGAAATGAGATGAAAGAAAGAAGTTTTTTTCTACAAAAAACAAAATCATTTCGTATCCTTTTCAAGTAATATGACTGTAGATTACCTTCGATAATAGACAGTTTGCTTCGCACATAATACAGCCTACTCTTACTTTACTTCTGATCTTAAAAAAATACCTTAAAACAACTTCGCAGATCGTTTTTTTAGACCAATGTGTTGCACTTCGCTTTTGAATCGGTAACTATTTAGCATAGTACGAAAATAAATTTATTTTGATTATGAAACTAACCGTCTTTTTTTTTCACTCATGACCTTCTTAGGCTGGTTTGCTCAAGCTCTAGAAATCGGATCGCCTGCACCAGAAGTTACTGGTGTTGATCAAAATGGAAACTCAATTTTTTTTCCAAATGTCTATGCTAAGGGAATTACTCTTGTCTATTTTTATCCTAAAGCCGATACCCCAGGATGTACTGCGGAGGCCTGTTCACTAAGAGATGCCTACAGCACACTTCATGATCGTCATGGTCACGCTATTCATATTTTAGGAGTTAGCAGAGACACGCCAGAGGCTCAGAAAAAGTTTCAAGAAAAACACCGTCTTCCTTTTCCTTTAATTGCTGATCAGGATGGAACTATTGCTAAAGCTTTTGGCGTAACACTCATTCCTCTTATTGGTCTTACAAGTCGACAATCTTTTCTCATTCAAAATGGTCGCATTCGTTGGTCTTCGCTCCATGCAGAAACAAGCGGTGCGGCTAATGAAGTACAAAAAGCTTTGAATATACCTTTCTCTAATGAAATTTAGTAAATCATTCGTTTTGCAAGTAGAATAGGTAGAGAATAAAGCTTTTGATGCACGAAGCCAATGATCCTGCGGAATTGAAAATTGTGATATTACGCTCGATCATTCTTTACTTTTTTAAAGAGAATGTTAGTTTGTTAGGGCTTCTTTTTCGGGTTGGTAGCTCAATGGTAGAGCAGTGCCCTTTTAAGGCATTGGTTGAGGGTTCGAGTCCCTCCCAACCCAAGCTATCCTTGGCTTAACGCTAGTATATAGCTTTCTCGAATGAATGATTAGGAATCTTAATGTTTGGTAATACTATTATTGGGTCTATCATAGCATCATCTCATGACCGACTCATGACTGTTATCGTAGTGACTTCATTCCTTGTTACGGAATGTGAACTTTAAATAAGCTTCCATAGATTCATCTAATAAAGCTAGATAAGCAGGATGAAATTTATTTTTTCAATTGTTTGTGAATGGTCAAGATTCACGCCATGCTCTTAAAAATAACTTTTAGATAACATTCAACTCATCAGTATCATGCCCGTCTTCCATTACCAAGCTTTTGAGGCATCTCGTAACGAAGTAAATGGATCACTTGAGGCAACCTCACAAAGCGACGCTTACCGTATTTTACGACTCAGAGGGATGCAACCCAAGTCACTCTATGAGGAAGATAAAACAACTTCTAAAAAAACTTCTACAACAGATAAATCGCGTGTAACATCAGTAGCTAATGTACACCTGACGCGACTTAATACTCCACAACTCCTTTTTTTCACAGAAGAATTAGCTGAGCTTTTGGAGGCTGGCTTACAGCTTGAAGGAGCACTGAAGGTTATTGAGCAGCGACAAGAAAAATCACCCGTTAAAACTGTTGCCGCCATTTTACGTGCTCGAGTGCGAGAAGGAGTCAGTTTTTCTAAAGCATTGCGTGATTGCGGCGAGTCTTTTGATCCCCTCTATTCTAATCTAGTAGCAGCAGGTGAGGCCAGTGGAGCTTTACCAAAGATTTTGAAACGTCAATGTGCTCATTTAGAAATGATGGAAGAACTCCGCAAGAAGGTAACTTCATCACTGGTTTATCCTAGTATTGTTTTTGCATCTGCAATTCTTTTGATGTTTATTTTCCTTACATTTTTAGTGCCGCAACTCTCTGTCCTGCTTGGCAAATCGGGTCAAAAACTCCCTTTTATTACGCAATGCTTAATCAGCGTGAGTGAGTTTTGTGGACATTGGTGGTGGGCATTAGTGGCATGCTTGGGAGTAATATTTCTCGGGCTGCGCATGGCTTTAGAAACGCCATCTGGTAAAGCTTGGTCGCATCGGGCCATGCTTGATATTCCGGTTGTAGGAGCTGTATTAAAGACAAAATTTTTTGCTGAAATATTACAAACATTATCAACCCTTGTCTCCAATGGTGTCACTATTCTCACAGGCATTCATCTTCTTCATGGTGCTACTGGCAATGTATTTTTAAGAGCGCTTTTAGGACAGATTGCTGCACTTGTGAGTGAAGGGTATAGCTTGGAGCGGTCTATGAAAAAAGTTGGGTTTTTTCCACCAGTGATGATCGATATTTTAAGTGTTGGTGAACAAACAGGTGATATCGCTGGCGCTTTGGGTCGTGCCGCACAGCGTTATGACCGAGAGCTTTCTTCTAAAATTCAATATCTCACAACACTCATTCAGCCTGCGGTGATTCTCTTAGTTGCTCTCTTCGTAGGTGTAGTAGCCTATTCTATGATTGCTGGTATTCTAACAAGTGTGAATTCCTTGAAGGCTCGTTAAATATTTAATCTTCATTCATCACCAAGTCTTTGTCACAAAAAGTACAATCCTAAAAACGTAAATGGACGTAGTAAATCTAGCGCAATATATTCGGTCTCAACTTGCTTTTTTAAATTTGTCTGCACACCATCCAGGTCCGCTACACGCTTTTAAAAACAACCTGAGACCAAGTCTTAACGCCATATTTCTCATTTTCATTCACCTTGTTAGATTAATATGAGGGTGAAGAGTTTTCCTTGTTGTCTGATTTTTCAAAGATAGGATTACCTTCTCATGCTATCTATTTTACCAACGCCTATTGGCAATCTTGGAGATCTTTCTCATCGTGTGGAGGCTGCTTTTAAACAGTGTGAACTTGTTGTGGCCGAAGATACGCGTCGTACGGAACAATTACTCAAGCACCTCCAACTACGTAAAAAAACAGTGAGTTTTCAAGAACATAATGAAAAACAACGTTTGCCCATGATCTTGCAGGCACTTCGTGAGGGGAGAGAGGTGGTGATGGTTACTGATGCTGGAACACCCTCCATCAGTGATCCCGGGTATCGTCTTATCAGAGCATGTTTAGAAAATAAAATCACCTATACTGTTCTTCCTGGTCCCTCAGCCGTCACCACTGCCCTTGTAGGGAGTGGTTTGCCACCAGTTCCTTTTTGTTTTGGCGGTTTTTTTCCCAATTCTGGGTCTAAACGACGCTCAGAAATCAAAACTGCCTTAGCAAGGGAGATGACATCAGTCTATTTTGAGTCTCCCCATCGTCTTTTAGCGTCATTAAAAGATTTCATGCTACTCATGCCGCAGGGCCATCTTTGTGTTGCTAGAGAGTTAAGTAAAAAATTTGAAGAATACTGTCATGGAACTCCTGAGACGCTAGTTGAATATTTCTCTAAAAAAATAGTTCAAGGAGAAATTACCTTAGTTTTTCATCCCTGTCCTTTTTCCTCGAAAGAAGATCAAGATCACTCTGAGAATATACCCATTTTACGAAATTTAGCGTAACGTTCCTTGAGCAGGTTGGAGAGCGACTTCTGTTTTAATTCTTTTAATGCGTTTAAAATAGCTTTGCTTACTTCTGTGGCTGCGGTGGCAACGTCATAATGAGCTCCTCCCAGGGGTTCAGGAATAATACCATCAATGAGCCCGAGCCTTGCTAGATCTTGTGCTGTGAGCTTGAGTGCTGCTGCTGCTTCTGGTGCATGTTTGCGATGTTTCCAAAGAATGGCAGCACATCCCTCAGGGCTAATCACAGAATAGTAAGCGTTCTCTAGCATGAGGGATTTATCCGAGACCCCTATTCCTAAAGCGCCTCCAGAGCCACCTTCGCCGATTATGAGAGATACAATGGGAGTTTTTAGCATCATCATTTCTCGCAGATTAACCGCAATAGACTCAGCAATGTGTCGCTCTTCAGCACCAATTCCAGGATAGGCACCAGGAGTATCAATGAAGGTGATAATAGGAAGAGAAAACTTTTCGGCAAGTTTCATTAACCGAAGAGCTTTTCGATATCCTTCAGGATGGGGGCTGCCAAAATTACGCAGCACGTTTTCTTTAACGTTACGTCCTTTTTGTTGCATAATAACAACGCAATGATATTTTCCAAGACGAGCTAAACCTGCTGGCATTGCTTTATCATCGCCAAAGCAACGGTCGCCGTGTAATTCCACAAAATCACTAAAACAACGTTCTAGATAGTCTAGTGCATAAGGGCGTGAAGGATGACGTGCAATTTGAACACGTTGCCAAGGAGTAAGATTTTTGTAGAGATCAGTGCGCATGAGCTCTAATTTTTCCTGCATGAGAGAAATACGATCAATATCCTCAGGTGTGCGAGAAATTAAATCATCTAAGCATTTTTCTAAATCGAGCAAGGGCTCTTCAAAATCAAGGGGTATAGGTGTCATGGTAAATGAAAGGAAAAAGTGATATAGGCAAAAGGTCAGTAATAATGAAGTAACTCATATAAACTAAAACGTGAAATAATCCAAAAATTGATGCTGTCAAAGTATATATAAAAGTTCAGTCAATCCTGACAGATGTGTTCTTGCTGAGGAAAGGAAATATTTCTTTCATATCATCAGTAGAAATGACAAAGCCAGCAGGCATTGCTGGGGATGTCGTATTAGGTCCGCTCGTTGAGGTCTTAGCTGTTGAATTGTTATCAAGAGATGATTTCTCTTTAGTCACTTGTGTAGGAGGAGGAGTCAAAATATTTCCACCAAAACGTAAGAGAATGATACGTTGGCTGGTAGCATATTTTTTGTCACCAAAGGCTGTGCGTTTATTTTCTGAGGTTGTGATGCGATCGAGAATTGTTGTTATTTGTGGAGATTTTTTTTGAGTTCCTTTAGCGGGATAAGAGAGCAAGGGATAACATTTTAAAAATTGGCCATGATTCTTTAAAATCAACAGTCCTGCATCACGGTCGATCTGAAGCTCAGTACTGAGCTCTGGAACGAAAAGGACTTCGCCAATTTGAAGATTGATATTAGGTAGATTATTGAGTCGTTGAATGAGTTCAGGATTAGATTTTTGTTTGCGTGCAATGCGATCGAGGGAATCACCTTTGATGACCGTATAATTTTCCTTGCTCTCTGGGGGAGGTGATGAGAATAAGTCCATGTTTGCTTTTCCCAGCAAGATCAAGGCTTCTTTTTTTCGAGGTGAATTAGGATAGTTGGCTAGCCATGTGAGCCATGCTGCTTGAGCTTCTAAAATTTTTCCATTATTTTGTAGACCAAGGGCAGCATCAAAACTCGCAATTGATGGGTCTGTAACAGACTTCATGGAAGGAGTTGCGGGCTTTTTTTTAAAAAAACTTATAAGCGTCTCGTTTCTGTAGGGTTTAACAAAGAGGATATAGCCAAAAAATGCTACAGAGCCAAAGACGAGAAATCCAACAAGAAAAAGAATGAGTATTTTTGAAGAGCGCATAGGTTTTTATAATTTTATACTCGTTGCGAATGAAAATGAGATTTTTCTAAAGTAAAAAAATTGTTTTAAGGTGGAAGAGTGAGATGTCATGTCTAGATAAGACAAGCTCAGAGAAGAATGATAGAGCAAATACGGGATAAGTAAAAATTCTTAATTTTCATGTAATTTCAAAATAATTTGACTTTAAAAGAGATTTTATCATTGCTACTTCTCTTAGGGGACAAGTAACGCTAAATAAAGCCACGTTTTTTCCATTCACTTACATTGCCTGCTGCCGAGCGTTGGATCATATCCATGGTAAATTTTATAAGACATGCCTCCCACGCTTCATCAATTCCTTCTATGAGAGTTGTTCTTTGATCATCTTGCAGATTGATTTCATCTTGCAGGCGTCTAATGACATCTTCTTTGGGTTGTTTCAAAAGTTTTTCAGAAATATCTGTTTTTTTAAAAATAAACCCATAACGGAGGATTTTGAGGTGTTCTGGATAGTTTCTAAAAAGTTCTATCATTTCCTCAGCGTGCCTTCCAAATCCCTCTAATAAAAATTGGTTCATATGCTGAGGTGCAAGAATACGCGGGCGTTCTGCATGAATAAGGCCTACGCGAACACGTACAATGCCTACTGCATCCATGGGTTCAGTCACAAGTTGAAATTGAAAACGTGTTTGTCCAAAAGTCTCAATGTTGCTCTTCGGCTCGATAATCACACGGGTGTTTTCGAGTGCATAGGTGAAATCGTCAGCAGAGATCATGAATGAAATAAAGTAAAATGCGAATAATGACTTGCCATATATGTAACTTTTTCTAATGAATTTTAAGGAAATTGTACTTGCTTCTTTTTCGCGCTACTAGTCACGTTGTCATAATTACTATTACCTCGCTAGCAGCACACTCTTTAAGCCTTGCTAGGCCGAAAAAACTCCTGCGCACAAAAATCCTAATATTCATCTGAAAAAGGTATATTCGTTCTAAAACTTGTACTCAAGCATCATTCTGTGTGAAATATGCGGACTAGCCCGAATGTTTGATGTCGATGTACCACGGAAGCCGCGAAGCTATGGGTGGATGTCACTCAAATTCACATTGTGACTTGGAAAGGGCTCTACACATACACTCTTGCGTTAAAAAATTCATCTACCTCACCCCATACTACCTTTGCCGCTTTCTCGTCACAATCATTATGAAATATCCAGGCTGGTGCTCTCTGCAGCGCTATTAGAGGAATTGGTATCATAGAAACATTTATTTTACACAAAGGGTCTCACCATCATGCTTTCGAAATTTTTTATTGAGAGACCAGTTCTCTCCAATGTTATTGCACTTGTTACGATGCTTCTGGGTATTGTTTCCATTATTAATCTTCCAGTCACACAATATCCTCCCATTACTCCTCCAACTGTTCAAGTAACAGCCTATTATCCTGGTGCCACGGCTGAGACCTTAGTCAAGAAAGTCGCTCTTCCTATTGAACAGCAAGTAAACGGGGTACAGGGTATGATCTACATGTCGTCGAATTCTACGAGCACCGGAGTTTATATTTTAACAGTGACTTTTGATATCGGAACGAATCCAGATATGGCTCAGATCTTAGTTGAAAACCGCGTGGCTGCTGCTCTTGCTCAGTTGCCTGAGCCAGTCCAAACCCAAGGTGTAGTAACCAAGAAAACATCAACAGCCGTTCTTCAGCTTATTACGGTGACCTCAGCAAAAGAAAAATATGACGCTCTTTTTCTCAGTAACTATGCCACGATTTATTTACAAAATGAACTTATTCGCTTGCCTGGCGTGGCCAATATCAATGTCTTAGGTGTTGGTCAATACTCCATGCGTATCTGGCTCAATCCTGATCTCATGCAGCAGCGGTCGCTAGTGCCTTCCGATGTGATCAATGCTCTTAAAGAACAGAATGTAGAATTAGCAGTAGGTCAATTTGGTGCCCCTCCGGCAGATAAGGAACAAGATTTTCAATTTTCAATTACCGCTAATGGATCTCTTAATCAAGTTTCTGAATTTGAAGAAATCATTGTGAAATCCAGTTCCAGTAGTGGTGGGAAAATAACCCGTCTCAAAGATGTTGCTCGTGTTGAGCTTGGCTCTCAATCTTACAGTCAATTTTTTGAAGCTAATGGTCAACCTGCAGCCGGTCTTGCCATTTATCAATTACCAGGATCCAACGCCATTAGTACGGCTAAATGCGTTAGAGAGAAGATGCAGGAGTTAGCAAAAAATTTTCCACAAGATCTAACCTACGAAATTTCCTTTGACTCCACAACCATCGTGGAGAAATCCGTACATGAAGTCTATAAGACGCTTCTTGAAGCGGGGCTTTTGGTGCTTATTGTGATTATTGTTTTCTTACAAGATTGGAGAGCCTCACTTGTTCCTGCGACAACAGTTCCTGTAACCATTATTGGTGCTTTTGGGGCTATGGCTCTCTTAGGTTTTACAATAAATACAATGTCGCTTTTTGCAATAGTCCTTTCCATTGGCATTGTTGTGGATGATGCCATCGTCATTGTAGAAGGAGTTGTGCAGCATCTTGAAAAAGGAGCGACACCTAAAGATGCAGCTATTTCAGCAATGGGAAGCCTCTTTGGTCCCATCATCGGGATCACCCTAGTCCTTATGTCTGTCTTTCTTCCAGCTGCCTTCATGCCTGGCATGATTGGACAAATGTATTGTCAATTTGCCCTTGTCATAGCAAGTACAGCTCTCATTAGTGCGATGAATGCTATGACGCTTAAGCCAACACAATGTGCGCTCTGGTTAAAACCACGTGATCCGAAGGCACATCTTAATATTGTTTTTCGTGCCTTTAATGCATTGTACAATCCTCTAGAAAGATGGTACGAGGGTGCGATTCGTTTTTTAGTAATACACAGTATGAAGGTGACGCTACTCGGCTTGTTCTTATCTTTTCTGGCAGTTTGGGGGCTAACAAAAATTCCCTCAGGATTTTTACCAACCGAGGACCAGGGTTACTTGATTGTTGTTTCAAACCTTCCTAAGGCAATGGCCTTAGGAAAAACAAAAGCCGTTGTGAAAAGTATGGCAGAGGAAATAAGAAAGCTAGAAGCTGTTAAGAACACACTTATTGTGGGTGGCATTGCTCCCTTCGATTCTAATGATGGGATTGTCTATGTTATTTTAAAAGATTGGGAAAATCGTGGTCCGCGCGGTAATCTGGATATGATTAATAGTGATCTTAAAAAAATTGCTGATTCACATTTAGAGGCCAATTCAACTGTCATTATTCCACCGCCCATTCAAGGACTGGGCTTTTCTGAGGGGTTTCAAATGCAAGTCAGCCTCATTGATGGATCCTTTAATTATGATAAGTTACAAAAGAGGGCACAAAACATAGTTGCTCGTGCTAATAAAAATCCTATGCTAGAAAAAGTTAGCTCTGGTTTTTTGTCCAACATTCCTCAGCGTCATCTTACAATCAATCGGCGTGAAGCAGCGACTTATGGTGTGAATATTGGTGATATTTTAGATTCACTACAAACCTATCTCGGTTCCACCTACGTCAATCAATATAATCAGTATGGACATACTTTTGATGTTTTTACACAGGCCGATACTGATTTTAGAGCTAGTCCAGATAAAATGAAAAATTTCTATGTGCATAGCCAAACCAATTTGATGGTGCCTCTCGGATCACTTGTGAAAATCGATCATTCCTTTGGACCTTCGACGATTCCCCTTTACAATATTTATCCCTCTGCATCCATTGTTGGGATTCCTTCCCGTGGAACAAGCTCGGGAGAAGCATTAGATGAGTTACAGAAAATTGCTGATGAAGAATTCATGCCTGGCACACAAACTTCCTGGACAGCACTGTCGTACCAAGAAAGACTTGCGGGAAGCTCTACTTATCTTGTTTTTGGTCTTGCACTCCTTCTGGTCTATTTGGTCCTTGCTGGTCAGTATGAGAGCTGGATCACTCCTATTGTCGTAATCTTAGCCGTCCCTCTTGCACTCCTTGGAACGGTTGGGGCATTAGCTGGTTTGGGCTTGGCTAATAATATTTATGTTCAAATTGGCCTTGTACTGCTCATTGCGCTTTCTGCCAAAAATGCCATTTTGGTTGTCGAAATGGCCCGTGAATATCGTGCTGCAGGTTATGACATCAGCCAAGCAGCCACGATGGCTGCCATCAATCGGTTTCGTCCGATTTTAATGACCTCTCTGACTTTTATTATTGGGGTTTTGCCACTTGTTTTTGCCTCGGGTGCTGGTGCTAATGCTCGCCAATCTTTGGGTATCGCGGTAGCTTCAGGCATGCTCGCCTCTACCTGTCTTGCGGTTGTTCTAGTCCCATCATTTTTTGTTGTTCTCGAGCGTTTTGCAGAACGTAAAAAAAGCTCTGCACTATCTTGAAGGTATTCGTTGAGTGGAGCAGAATGGGTACTTACAAAGAAAATCATTTTCAAAAATTTTTCCAAATTTTAGAGCCGGATTTACTGGCTCTTTTCCTCACCTGAACGAAGGTTCCTGAAAATCTATCTATTCTAGAGCAGCCCAAACTCGATGAACATCATCGTGTTCTTCCAGTTTTTCTAAAAATGTTCCTACTTCGTGACGTTGATTTTCATTAAGTATTGGAAAATTTTTTGCAACGTAACCAATTTCACTCGTAATAACTTTCCAGCCATGTTCCAGAAGCCAAGTGGAAACAGAATGCGTAGCCGTTCTCTCGGTCATAAAACGAGCTCCAAGACTATCCATAGGAATATCATCATTCTGAGCATGAGTTAATGATTCTACTTCACTCGCTCCAGCTTCAATAGCAGCCTCCTCAAGGTCAGATTGGAGATTGTTGGTGAATGCCTCTACTAATCCCACATGATCAAAAAGAAATTTATTGCTTCCTGGATTGCCTAGCTGGGCATCACGAAAAAGAACACGAATTTCAGGAGCGGTTCGATTGTTATTATCGGTGACAACTTCAACGATGACAGGAACTTTGTGAGGTGCGTAACCTTCAAAGAGAATATGCTCGAGTAAACTTTTTTCTTCCCCCGTTCCAGAGCCTTTTTGAATGGCTCTTTCAATGACATCACGGGAGACACTTTCGCGTTTTGCCTTCTCAATAGCAGCAGCTAGGCGTGGATTCGTCGCAGGATCAGAGCCACCATGACGAGCGGCAATGGTGATTTCACGAACGAATTTCCCAGTTACTTTTGATTTTTTGAGTGAAGAGACTTCACGTTTTGCTAAGAGCCATTGGCGCCCCATAGAATTTTACAAGATGGAAGATAAAATTACTCCGCAATCACGGGTGTCGCACTCATTCTTTTGCGTGCTGTTGCATCTAATATTTTCTTGCGCAAGCGCAAACTCAGAGGAGTCACTTCGACATACTCGTCATTGGCGATGTACTCGAGAGAGCGCTCTAAAGTCATCTTGAGTGGAGGAGTAAGAGAAATGCCTTTTCCATCACCTGTGCTACGCATGTTAGAGAGCTTTTTTGCTTTGCAAGGATTGACAGGCATATCATCTGGACGCGCATTCTCACCAATCACCATACCTACATAGACTTCTTCTTGTGGTCCAATAAAAAGGCGGCCTCGTTCCTGGATCGTGTCAAGGGCGTAGGCCATGCTCGTTCCATTTTCCATGGAAATGAGGACACCGTTATTGCGAGTGGGAATCTCACCTTTATAGGGAGCATATTCTTTAAAGAGATGCGACATGATACCGTGCCCTTTTGTTGCATTGACAAGATCTGTTTCAAAACCGATCAATCCACGTGTTGGCACAACGGCTTCTACGGTCACACTATGCGCTTGATGATCCATGGAGATAATATCAGCTTTACGACCTGCAAGACTTTGTAAAATATCACCCAAGTTATCTTTAGGGACGTCGATGTAGACGCTTTCAAGGGGCTCAATAAGATTACCTGCTTCATCACGTCTGAAAATGACTTCGGGACGCGAAACAAGTAACTCAAAACCCTCGCGTCGCATCTGTTCTACGATCACAGCAATCTGCATTTCTCCACGAGCTTTAATCTGAAAATGCCCGGCGGTATCTGTATCTTTAACCTCGATGGAAACATTCGTCCGTGTCTCTCGAGTAAGACGTTCACTAATTTGACGTGCCGTCACGAGCTTTCCTTCCTTACCAGCGAGTGGTCCATCGTTAATACAAATCTTCATGGTGATGGTTGGAGGATCTATGTCAATAAAAGCAAGTGCTGGTCGTTCTTCACTATCGGTGAGAGTTTCTCCAATAAAAACATCTTCAAAGCCCGCAAGGCCTATAATGTCTCCCTCAGAGGCCTCTTTGAGTTCAATTTTGGCTAAACCTTGATGACCAAAAAGAGCCGTTGCATTCTTTTTCTCTTTTTTCCCATCTTTATGAATACAGACAATGGAATCACCCACCTTAATTCTACCACTAATGATACGGCCATAAGCAATACGTCCTAAGTAATCGCTCCAATCAAGATTAGAAACGAGCATTTGGAAATAAGAAACATCAGCTTTTTTGGGGCAGGGGATATGCTTAATAATCGATTCATAGAGCGGCTCCATGGTGCTGCTCTCTTGATCAATTTCACTCTTAGCATAGCCTTGCTTAGCGCTCGCATAGACAACAGGGAAGTCGAGTTGTTGATCGTTGGCTCCGAGTTCTAAGAATAGCTCAAAGACCATGTCTAGTACCTTATGAGGACGTGCATTATCACGATCAATTTTATTAATCACCACAATTGGTTTAGCTCCATTTTCAAGAGCTTTTTTTAACACAAATTTTGTCTGAGCTTGAGGACCATCATGAGCATCAACAACCAAGAGTACCCCATCAACCATTTTCATGATGCGTTCTACTTCCCCACCAAAATCTGCATGTCCAGGGGTATCAACGATATTGACGTGATATTCTTTCCATTGAAAGGCAGCGTTCTTAGCTTTAATAGTGATTCCTTTTTCACGCTCAAGATCCATGGAGTCCATGATGCGTTCTTCGGAAGCTTTGGCCTCATTAGCTCGAAAAGTTCCAGCTTGTTTTAGGAGCTGATCAACGAGGGTTGTTTTTCCATGATCAACGTGAGCGATGATGGCGATATTGCGAATTGATTCCAAAGATGATTCCATAAAATTAAAGGTTCGGTAGTATCTATAACCGCAAGTCTGATGTCAACTTCTACTTTCTATGCTCCTTGTTTTTCATAAACCATATGGTTGCCTTTCGCAATTTACTCGTGATGGCTCTTCTCATCGCACCTTGGCAGAATTCGGATTTCCAGCCGGTGTCTATCCGCTAGGGCGTCTTGATGCAGACTCAGAAGGGCTACTCTTGCTCACTAATGAATGCGGGCTCAATAGCACACTACTGGATCCTCGCCATGCTCATCATCGTGCTTATTGGGCTCAGATTGAAGGTGTGCCTTTAAAAAGCGCATTGCAAAAATTAGAAAATGGAATATTGATTCAACATTATAAAACCTTACCCGCAAAAGCATGGTTGCTTGATCCTCAACCTAGTTTTTCTGCTCGAGTACCACCCATCCGTGTTCGGAAAACCATCCCTGATTGTTGGATTGGCATCGAACTCATAGAGGGGAAAAATCGTCAAGTGCGTCACATGACGGCAGCTATTGGACATCCAACACTCCGTTTGCTTCGCGTTTCTATAGGAAAATTTAAACTAGGTGATCTTCGCTCTGGAATATGGAGAGAATTAAGCAGAGAGGAACGAATGCTTGTGATGGAAACTCAAGAATAAATCAAAGACATCAGTAGAGCAGATAGAGAAAAGAGAGCTTGATCATAATCTTCTCATGATAGTGACACCTTTTTTGAAGTTTTAAGATATTGCAAAAATAAATAAATTGCCTACTCTCCAGCAAAACCAATTATCATGAAAACCTCGCGCTTTATTGCTTTGCTCGTTTACCTATTCTCGTTTTTCTCCATATTTTATGTGCATCATGCCATTGCAGAGGATGCAATTTCTCCATCTCTTACGGCTTTTAACTACACGTTCTTTCTCAAGAGCTGTTCAAACGAGGATCCTCATCATTTTTATGAAGAGCTACTAGAAAGTCACTCGGCACTCTATCCTATCGTGCGTCTTGGTAAACCGGGGTCCTATCACTATGAATTGCTTTTAGAGAATTCAGATTCACCAATCCTCTTTACAAGCGCTTATGACGCGCTTGCCTACAAATTATGGAAAGAATCTGCTTTTTCAATAGAGGTCACTCAAAATGCATTTTTTTCAAACGCTGATTCTTTTCTTGATAGCTCAGAGCTAGTAGGGATAACAAGATTGTACAATAATAGGGTCTCTCCAAGTGATCCTTTGCTAAAAAGCAGCATCCTAACCTTTAGCATAAACCCGAACGTCTCTCTCCATGAAGTAGATGATGCCACTGCCCAACCAGTCTCCTTAGAAACCTTGGAAAGCGCATCCGCCTCATTATTGATAGGTCTTACACTTTTTGCAGGTGCTACCTACGGTTGCTACAAGGTTGAAAACGCGTGGCATGACTATCGTCAAAAAACGTATTGTCAAGAATTTCAAGATTTACGTGGAGGAAATGCTCTAACTCGAATATCAGTAGATCAAAATCGTGAAATGACTCAAACTCTGTTTACTAGCTTTCCGAGTAGTTTAGACCCAGCACATCAACAGCTTGCAGCAGAAGACCATGTGCCGGTTTCTGACTCAATGTACGGAAAGGTTTTAAAATACATTACAGAAGATATACCCCATGGTTTCTTTAACGAGACTCTTGAAAAAGCTATTAATGAAAATCCTGATGTACATTCTCTTATTAAAGAGTGTGCTCATCGAGTGTCTCAAAAATTAGGTGTGATTTTATCAAAAATCCCGCGGGGTGACTTGAGGGATAAATTTGTTATAGGCTGCCAAAACGCTTTTAAAAAAATAGATAACGCCTATGGTCGAATAAAAAATAATGCTCTCGTTTTATATCAGCTTGAAGGGATTAATAATAATATTCCAGAAATTAATGATGCGATCAGTAGTATTAATGATGAGATCAGTAGTATTAATCTAAACAAGAAGGAGTCTATACCTCCAACTTCAAGCTTTTCTTTAAAAGAGCCACCACGCACACATAGGACACCTTCAAAAACAACAAGCGAAAATCCTCGTGTTTCATTTGACTCATCATCCTTGACTAACAACAATACTTCCAACTCAAAAAAAGTAAAATCACTAGTAGTTACTCCTAAAGAAGAGATATTAGATATTAACCAAGAGTTAGCAACACGAGTATTATTAAATCCAAAAGCAGCACTGGAAAAACAATTATTATGCAAAGCAAAAGAGTTGTATCAAGATGCATTACCTCCTAAAAGTACTGAACATACGTCGAATGCTATCTATCATCTTAGAAATTCATATGAGCGAATAGCATCCTTAATAAAAGAACGTGCAAATAAAGCAGAAACTTTTGATTCCCCTTCCAATAGGAAGAAAATCAATTCTTTAATCAGCGATATAAAATCATTATGTGCTTCTCATACAGTTGATGTCAGTGATATTCAGGATCTCAATTCATTCAATAATGAATTCAATAACAAGCTGAGTTCATTATCAACTATAATGCAACCAAATAATAAAGATACAGGCAATGATCATGCACTAGCCAAGAGAACAGAATCTCTAAATGCTCCATCTCCACAAGCACATCATGCAGAGCTATTAGTTAATCTATTAATAGAAGCAAATCATACAAGAAACATTTCTCTGTCGACTGATACATCAAAGTTACCAGAGTTTCTAGAACAAAGCACAACACATCTTAATCAAGCTTTTGAAAATTTACAAAAAGATATTCTTCAAAAGGAGAAACAAGATAATGAATTAGATCGTATACTTTGTTTCCTCAAAAGCGCCATATATTATCGAAAGGCATTCTACCATGATGAGAGCAATTCCAACAACTCTGAGCTTGTCAATTCATTTAAAAAGACAGCAGAAAAATTTTCATCATTAGCTCATGATAAAAATTTACAATATCCTCTCCTCGAAGAACAAGAGTCACTACATAATGAATTTGTACATACAATTGTACAGCAAATTAATCACAATATCTTAAAGCTACCTATTGAAAGTAAAAATTATGAACAATTTCAAAAATATCTTCATTTTGCCCTTCATCTCTATGCAAATATTCCAAAAGAAAAATTACTATCTGACTCTCTTGCATTGCGATCTGCAAGAGACTCACTACACAGCTTAATAGATGCTGCGAATACTTGCAGTAATAACAAAGAGAATCTTGCAACTCTTCATGCGCACCAAGCATATGCATCTTGGATGATGTTCCAAAATCAACTAAACCAAAATGATCCATATCATTATAATGCTTGGAACAAGATGTACAATGATGTATCAAATGCCATAACTGCATTCCAAATACAGAATGTCAGTGAACAGAGTCTTCAAATGCATCTTAATACTGTGGCATTAAGCCAAAGAAAAGCAGAAGGATCTTTCATCGATTTTATCTACTCTAGATTATTTTCAAATGAGTAATATCATTGTAAAAAAATTATCTTTTAAAATTTTAAATATTTAGTTTCAATTATTTTAAGAAATTTTTTACTTGTTTTTCTTTTAATATTGAAGCGTCGATATTGCTAAGAATCGTTTGATTTCAATGTGATTAGCATAATAAAACCATTATTTGATATCTATAAAAACCATGAAATCCTCTTTCTGTTTGATCATTGTTATTTTCCTGCTTTCGTCCATGGAAATATTTCAGCATTGCTGCCATGCTGATGAAGCAGGTGCTTCCTATATCATAACTGCTGATTTTACAATATTACTTAATAACAGCGCTCAGAATGATCTCTTTCATCTTTATGAAGAAGTATCTGAAAATCATTTAGATGATCTTGCTATTGTGCGTCAAGGAATGCCAGGTTGCTATCACTATGAGACTATCCAGGGATATGAAAAACATCCCATTAGTTTTACGAGCTTCTCTGATGATTGGATATATTATTGCTGGAATAAAAAAAATATTAAGCAAGGTGATGGCTTTGATGACGAAGTATTTTTCAAAGATGATTTCGAAGAGATATTCGCTCTTAATCAAGATAAAGCATCCAGCAAATTTTATCAAAAGGATACGCAAGAAATCTCTAGATTTCAAAAAAATCATCTTATATCTAATAGTGATTTCTCACTTAAAAGTAGTATTGTTTATTTTAATATTAGCAAATCCTCTGCACTAAACCAAAATATTGAAAGTTCAGAAACAGCTCCAACAGAGCTATGGATAAAATCTAGTATATGCACAGCTCTTTGTTTGGGTGCTATCTTTACTAGTGGATATATTCATTATCAACATGGTGAATACCTTAAAACAACACATTTTCCAGGAGATGCTATACATAACAAACTTTTAAATGAATATGCAAATAGTGTGCATAATAATCAATTGAATACAGTAAATAATTGCCAAGAAGAACAGAATAATTTATCCCAAAGCTTTAGTACAGTTATTGGTATAATAGCACATTTTCAAAATAATGAAAATATCAACAATCCAAATAAGCTTTTAACTCCTGAAATATTTCATAAAATTAATAATTATCAGTCTCTGTCTTCATCTAATAAGTATTGTGAAATCACTCATCAATGCATCCATGAGCTAGATGCTGCAATCAAAGGATTCCAAAATACATTAGAAAAAATTCAAAATATTTCATTAAAACGTAAATCCTCGCTTCTAGGAACTATTACTAAAAAAAGAGAAGAAATAGATGAAGCCATTAAAAATAAAAATTATGCATTAGCATTACATGATATTTTAATAATTGATAAAAGTTTGAAAGAGATTGATGATTGGATTAAAAAATTGGACGATGGAAGACCTCAAAATCTAGATACGACCTCTAAGAATCAAAATATCAACGATCAAATATTATCATTTATTTGTGAAAATTATGATAGATACAGCGATGCTGCAGTCGATTTACGTACTCAATTATTATTCAACTCAAAACTGAATACTAACTCTCAAGAAATTACTGATGCATGCAATAATTTAATTACTTTATATGAATTTTTAGCAGATTTTTATCATTATATGTACAAAGAGATCAATACCGAGGTTTTTTTAAATTCATACAGACCTGAACAGCACGCTATTAAGAATGATCCAGCTTCTTCTGAAGTTGATCATTATAGCAATGAGTATTATCAATTAGAAAAAAAAAATCATCAGGAATACATAAGATTAAGTCGTAATATTAACAATCAAGAGGGATGTTATTCAAAAAATATCATAGAACAATTGCTTGTCGCTAAATTTCTTGAAAAGATATATTACGAAGCGAGCGAATGTTATATTAATTCTAATTCTAAAGAACAATCTAATGTAGATGATTATGACAAATTAGTCTTAGATAATTGCAAAAAATATGAGGAGAATATTTTATTAGACCCTAGTAACACCAATAAAAGAATGGAAGCTTTGCTTTATTTGAGCAAAGGATTTTATAATAATCTTTTATTCAAAAAGGCAGAGTTAATAAAACAGATATCAAATGATCGATTCCCTCAACAAGCTGATAGTACTAATAAGAAGAAGAATGAAGAAGCGTTTAATACTAATAACGGATCAGATATTAATTATCATAATTATGATAACGAAACAACAAACAGCAAGGTTGATGCTCTCTTAGGATCTATTGTGAAAATCTTGGAAACTACCTTAGCTCACTTTTGTACAATACAACCAGTCGATTGTTTAAAAAACTATTTGCAATCTTATCATAAAGCAATGATAACTAAGCCTAATAACAGACTTGAGTCCTTTTATTGGGAAAATGCCGCCACCGCATGGTTAAAAGCTTATCATGCTCGTGATAATGATACCGTGAAAAAATCCTTCCATGATTCGGCTGATGCCTTTACACAGGCCGCAGAATTGATACAGGCTAATAATTTATCATCAGCTAAGATACATTATGAAATCGCAAAAGCAAATTTTATGGCAGCTCAATCTTCTTTGCGTTCTAGAACATCACACACAAATCGTTGGAGTTCTCTAAAAAAAATTTATCAGCAATCTTTAGAAAATTCTCAACCCAAGGATAGCAATAATATAGAGGAATCTAATCTATTAGATCTTTCTTTTAAAAAGAGTGAAGACCAAGGATCTCTTGCTGATTTTTTAAGCTTTCTTTTTTGTGGCGCTTATTAAATCCGGATATTTCACACTAATCTAATGCGAAAACCGCGAGGTCAGATGAATTCTGCGTTAGGCTCATATTTTGACTTGGGCGGTATGGACAATTGACAGCCCTTTTTCAAAATACTGTGTCTGCGTTATTCCATTAGCTTTCGCAGCCTCCTCGTCACGATCAGTATGAAATATCCGGGTTAGGACTGTATTCGCAGATCTTAGGTTATCGTTGGATAGTGTCTCGATCTTTGGCCTCTTGTGCTCAAGAAAAAATTACTCTGCTTCTAACGCACCCTTCTCAATGCAATACACTATACCTGAAGTAATCGGGCAGAGAGAGTACCGATGCGACGCAGTTATTCGCAGCTTTAGTGTAGACCCTGACAACAAATTCTTAAAAATCAGAGAAAGGAACGGAGCGCTTTTTTCAGTGAAGCTTCTTCAGAGACTCTAAGATTTTTGCCTACTTGAAGAGCTACAAGCATACCCTGAGAGTCTATAATTTCTAAAATTAAAGAGCGTCCACCATGATGTTGCTCAAGAATTTTTTTGATTATGGGAAGTTTATCTAGCGATAATTTATTTCTATTAAGTTGAATTCTCAAAGGTTTTCTCGAGGGCAGGGGAACGAGTAATTTGAAATTTGATCCAATAGCTCTATGCATTCCATCACGTGACATTATTTTTAAAACACATGATACTGCTCTGCCTGGTTGTAAGAGATCTTGAAATTCTTCAAAGGCTTCACTCCAGAGCGTGACTTCTATGTTGCTTGTGTAATCCTCAAGAAGAATAATGGCAAAGGGCTTGCCCTCTTTTTTGGTGAATTTTTTTTCTACGCTGGAAATAATACCCGCTACTTTTTCTTTGCGTGATTCTTTTGTCTCTTGAAGACTAGCAAGGGAAGGGTATTTCTCTTTTTCTAATGTTCCTGAATAATCATCCAACGGATGCCCAGTCACATAAAATCCAAGAAGTTCCTTTTCATAAGAGAGTTGCAGAGCACGATTCCAGGGTTGAATGTGAGATTTTATGGAAGAGTGATGCTCTGGTTTTACAGGACTAAAAGATTCTAAACTATCAAAAAGCGAGGTCTGCCCAGAGGAACGATCACGTTGAATGGAGCTAGCTGCAGCTAGGGCTAATTCAATAGAGGCAAAGAGCTCAGCGCGATGGCGACCTTCAAAATCAAATGCACCAGCCTTGACTAAACTTTCAAGAATCTTTTTGTTAACACTACGTGCATCAAGACGTGCTCCAAAATCTTCCATCGATTTAAAGGGACCATTTTCTTCTCGCTCTTTGATTGCAGCACTCATGGGAGCTGCTCCTACATTTTTAATAGCAGAAAGACCAAATCGAATACAACGTTCTCCGCCTTCTTCTTCTGGTAAAAAAGTCAGACCGCTTTTATTAATATCAGGAGGCAGAATAGAAATGTCCATCCGAGCGCAGTCAGCAACAAAAGTGGTGATTTTATCCGTATTATTCACTGCGTTACTAAGCAGGCCAGCCATGAATTCAATCGTGTGGTTTGCTTTGAGGTAGGCTGTCTGATAAGAAATGAGCGCATAAGCAGCACTATGACTTTTATTAAAACCGTATTCTGCAAATTTTTCTAAAAAGTCAAAAATAGCATGCGCCTGTTTTGCAGGAATCTGGTTGAGTTTTTTGCATCCTTCCACAAAGGTCAGACGTTCCTTGGCCATTTTCTCCTTATCTTTTTTTCCCATGGCACGGCGCAGGAGATCTGCTTGTCCAAGAGTGTAGCCCGCCAGTGCGTTGGCGGCTTGTTGGACCTGTTCTTGATAAACGATGATTCCGTAAGTTTCAGCACAGATTTTTTCTAAGAGAGGATGAGCGTAGCTGATTTTTTTAGTTCCTTTTTTGCGTTCAATATATTCATCAATGAATTGCATAGGACCAGGCCGGTAGAGGGCGATCAAAGCAATAAGATCTTCAAAGCGATCGATCTGAAGACGCTTCGCCACGCCAGTCATCCCTCCTGATTCCAGTTGGAACACACCAACGGATTCACCACGATTGAGAAGTGCAAAGGTTGCAGGATCATTCATTGTAAGCGATTCCAAGGAAAAGCGAGGGTCTTTTTGATGAATGAGTTTGATTGCATCACTCATTACTGTCAGTGTGGTGAGCCCCAAGAAATCCATTTTTAGCAGTCCTAAATCAGTCAGGGGAGCCATCGAATATTGGCTCACAATCCCGCCATCATTACCTCGTGTGAGTGGGATATAGTCAGATAAATCACGATCAGCAATAACAATGCCAGCCGCATGCACACCTGTATTGCGAGTGAGTCCTTCTAAGAGAGTAGCATAGTTCCAGAGCTGACTAGTAGCTTGCTCTTCCATAACGGCTTTTTTGAGATCAGCATTTTTATCAATCGCCCCTGCTTCATGTTTTCCATTTTTATCAAAACCATTGAGGGTGATATTAAGTTCGTTGGGAATCATTTTGGCAATCCGATCTGCATCACCATAGCTCCAACCTAAGACACGACCGACATCGCGCACAACACTCTTTGGGCCCATGGTGCCAAAGGTGATGATTTGAGAGACAGAACGTTCTCCATATTTCTGACGAACATAATCGATGACTTCACCACGGCGATTTTGACAAAAATCAATATCAATATCTGGTGGACTGATGCGATCAGGATTAAGAAAGCGTTCAAAAATAAGTCCATAGCGCAAGGGATCTAAATCAGTAATACCAAGAACATAAGCCACCAGTGATCCTGCTGCAGATCCACGGCCTGGGCCAACAGGAATTCCTTGTTTTTTTGCATAATCAATAAAATCCCAAACAATGAGGAAATAACTGACAAAACCAGTCTTCGAGAGGATGGAGAGTTCATAGTCAAGGCGCTGACGAAGCTCTAAATCATCTTGAGAACGCTTTTCATAGCGTGCTTGGAGTCCTGCTTCACAAAGCTCATGCAGATAGCTTTCTCGTGTTTTTCCTGCAGGTGGTTTGTAATCTGGATACTTGGAATGGCCAAACTCAATGATAAGATTGCAACGCTCTGCAATATGAAGCGTGTTTTTAATGGCCTCAGGGCAATCTATAAAGAGAGCTTTCATCTCCTCTGCCGATTTAAAATAAAGTTCTGGCACATAATGCATTCTCTTTTCATCAGCCACCATGGCTCCAGTTCCAATACAAATCATCACGTCGTGGGCTTCATGATGAGAACGCTCAAGAAAATGGACATCATTGGTCGCCACAAGTCCTAATTCAAATTCCTTGGCAAGGGCTATCAAAGGCCCTCGATTACGACGCTGTGCTTCAATACCATGATCACTGAGCTCAATGAAGAAATTTTCCTTTCCAAAAATATGACGATATTCTTGGGTGAGATTTTTTGCTTTTTCCATGTCTCCATTTGTAAGAGCCACATTAATTTCCCCTTTTAAACAACCACTGAGTGCAATCAGACCTTCAGCATGCTGGGCGAGGAGATCTTTATCAACACGTGGCTTGTAGTAAAAACCTTCTAGATGTGCAGCCGTGCTCAGCTTGATAAGATTGTGATATCCGGTTTCATTGGTAGCTAGGAGGGTCAAATGATACGCGCTTTCTTTTCCTCGATTGCTGCTTTTTTTTTCATGCATCGATCCAGGAGCAACATAAATTTCACATCCAATAATAGGTTTAATACCACGAGCAGTCGCTTTTTGATAAAATTCAATCGCCCCAAAAAGATTACCATGATCGGTAAGTGCAACGGCTGGCATGTTAAATTTTAGCGCTTTTGTGATGAGATCATCAATACGAATGGCTCCATCAAGCATGGAATACTCACTATGAAGATGAAGATGTACGAAGGGAGAGGTCATTTTAAGTATTCTACAGCGTAAAGAGAGACGGGTACAGGCAGAATGCTTTGCTGCTTTTTTAAGAAGTACGACAGCCTATTTCGCGTAAGCCCTCGAGCGTCAGTGATATGTTGACATGATCAAAGAGCTTGGTGCCTTGTGCTACTAATCTTGAATCGCCTCCCGTAGCAATAAGAATGGGTCTTTGATTGAAAAAATTTTCTTTAGTGACTCGTATAATAACTTCTCGAACCAGACCTCGTGCTCCCAACAGCAGTCCGGAATGAATAGCTGTGAGGGTGCTTTTTCCTACGGTACGTCGAATGGGAGCTGGGAGTGTTTGTGGCAGAAGTGCTGTGCGCTCATGTAGAGCATCCGCTCCTGTTTTAAGCCCAGGAGCAATAATACCTCCAAGATAAGAACCTTGAGGACTAATAATGTCAAAGGTAATGGCTGTACCAAAATCAACAACAATGGCAGGAAAACCATAAAGCGCATTAGATGCAACGACATTAGCTAGACGATCAGGACCTATGGAGGCAGGTTCTGGATAGCGAATCGTGATGCCTAGCTCCATATTTGCATCAATGGAAAGAAAAGGAATTTCTCGTGATCTAAAAAAACAAGAGAGCAGATCAGTCGCTTTTGGAACCACAGAGGCTATCACAACACGCTCTATGGTTGAATCTTTAAGAACTTCAGTAAGTGTAGCATGACTTAAAGATTGTGTCGGAATCCGATAAGTAGCACCCAGACGCTTAGGGCTAGAGAGTGCTAATTTCGAGGTAGAATTACTAGCATCAATTAAGAGCCATTTTCCCTGTTTGTGCAGGTTATTAGGTTTCATATCCCCAATCATCACTCTTGATCTTGATCACGTGGATAGATTTTCTTTGCCTTTATCACGATCTCGATAGCGTGCAATAGCTTCATATGCCAAGGGAGTCAGTAAACTAACTGCTGAAAAGAGACCTGAGCGTACAGTCTTATCTTGTAGCAGAGAAACTGCTAAGAAGAGACCTCTAGAAAAAGCAGAGGAAGTTTTTGTTTTTTCCTGAGAGCTAGGAACCGGAAGCTTTTGAGGATTTCTTAGAGTCAATTTTTTTAAACACCAAGGAAGTGAGGCACCTACAAGAAAAAAAGTACTTATCCAGGACCTGGGATTCTTTCGGATCGCATATTCAATACGCTTGGCAACATTGAGTGACTCACTTAATAAAAGGTACTCGTCTGCAATCTTAGATCTGCTTTGTTGCAGTTTGTGCTGTAAATCAGAAATTGTTTGCATCGCTTAAAGAGTTTGAGGAGAAGGCTTGAAGATCATATTTTATTTCTAATATTGTTTTTTCAAAAGGTAATGATGAAGCATAGTAGCGACGAAGGAGTATTAAAAAAACCAGAGCAGCAAAAAAATGAATTAGGGCAATCATTCCTAAAACAAGACTCCAGGAGCAATTGAATTGATGGACAGCACTGATCATGATAGTCGCTAAAAGGCTGAAATAACCAATAAGCAGGGCAGCAATGATTGCCACTAAAAGAATGAGAGAGCAAAATATTTGTTTAAGCACATCTTGCGCTTCGAGTGATGCTAATGAAAAAAGTTCTAGACCATGCTGGACAAGCTGGGTAAGGAGTCCTAGAAAGCGTTGAGCAATATTTGTATTTCGCGTTGAAGGCAAAGAATCGTAAGAGGAATTCATGGGAATTATTTCCAAGCTAGTAGAATGGTAGAAGATGGTGAAGCACCAAGATCGAACTTAAACATCAAATAGTGCGACAAGGATTAGAAAACAATGAGTAGACTAAAGCCTATACCTTTTTTGGATGCACTTTAAGACTTTTTACGCGGAGAGTGTCTGGGGTTTTAGTAAGGGCGAGAGAGCGTACTCCTAACGAGATAGGAGTAGTGATGACGACATAGCTAGGACCAAAAGAAGTAGTAAAATTCTCTACCATTCATTGGAGAAAGATATAGGGATATCCAAGCCTCTGCTACTTAATGAATTTTTTAGGATTTTTTTAGAAGCTTGCTAATGACTTCTTGAGTCTTGCCTATGCAAGCAGGATAAAGGTCAGAAAAAATTCTAAAGTAAAGAGATTAGTTAGTTAGCGTTCATTATTTTCTATTGAGTAGAATTGCAAGAAAAAAACCCATTCCGAAAGCAAGTCCAATCGCTTGGAGAGGTTTTTCACGGACATGTTCAATAAGCTCTTCTTCTATTTCTGAAGCTCGTTCACACCACTTATTAGTCACAGCGGATGTTTGGTTGGCAAAAGAAGCATAGGTAGCAGAGGCTGCATGCTTGACTTCGCGCGCGGCAGCAGAAAGCTCCTGTTTACTTTCGCAGTATGCAGAGTGTGCAATAACACGTGCAGAGTCTGCTATTTCACGTGCTGCAGCTGTTGTCGTATCGAGTGCTTTCTTTGCATGCGCTTGGCTGCTTTCTAACTTTTCTGATAGATTGTGCATCGGTTCTTGTGGACTCATAGGATAAAATTAGTTGTTTTTCCGTAAATGTGACTGGCCACTATCTCAAAGATTGATCATGAAAGCAAGTTTAGAGAACATTAAGCTTCTTGCCTCGTAGATGCTCAAGGTGTCGGTGTTTATTCGACAAAATGGAGGGGAAAAGACTTCCTGAGTCATAAACTATATGACTGTAACGATTCGTAAGCGTAGAACCGCAGTCTATAAAGCGTTGTTGTGAGTACACAATTTACGCGAAGAGTTTTCAATGAGCATGTTGAGAGCAAGAGAGCAATTGATAGGCAGTAGTAGGCTTATGTAAGAAGTTTGTTGTTTTTTGTTTCCCAACGCCCAGTGACTCCACAAGGAATGATCTTCTTATCACAACTTCCTTGGAGGCCTAGATACACTTCTGAAATGGTAGAATACTGACCTTCTCCAAAAATATTTTTTAAGAGTTCTTTAACATGAGGCATCCTTGCAGAATAGGAGGTCATCATAAGAAAAAGAGGTTGATGGCTCAGGAGGTTTTTACATGTTTCTAAAAGTGAGAGGAGTTGATCTTCAAGCTTCCAAATCTCGTTCTTAAGAGCACGGCCAAAGCAAGGGGGATCTAAAATAATCGCATCATAGCGATTTTCACGTCGTAGTTCACGGGCAATAAATGTGTGACAATCATCGACAATGAAACGAATGGATAGTTGTTTTTGATAGCTGTGAGAATTAGAAATCTCTGTATTCTTAGCACACCAACTCACCATAGCTTTAGAAGCATCAACGTGACACACAGAAGCTCCCGCCGCTGCCGCAACGATCGAAGCTGCTCCTGTATAACCAAAAAGATTGAGGAGTTTAATGGGTCTTCTGGCAGCGTCTATTTTTTCTCTACACCAATCCCAATTAACGGCTTGCTCTGGAAAAAGACCTACTTGTTTGGAGCTTGTTGGGCGAATCGCAAATTGAAAATTTTTGTAGTGTAATATCCAAGGATTTGGAGGAGAATTTTTCCATTTCCAACACCCATGATGATTGTTGCTATTGGATTTAAACCAACCATTCCATTGTTCCCATTCACTCAGGTTGCTGCGCCGCCAGGATGCTGTTATTTCCGGACGAATAAGAATTTGATTCCCCCATCGTTCGCGTTTCATACCATCACCAGAATCAAGTAATTCATAGTCATCCCATTTTTCTGGAATCTCAAGAGAAGATGTACTGGAAGATGCCCTAGTCATGCGACTCTTTGGAAGATAGACTGTTGGCGATAAAAAATAAGGTCCATTAATAGATAGGCGTCTTTATGATTTGCATGAGAGTACCCACAGCAACTTCGCATGTAATCTTCGAGCGCCAATAGTAGGTAATGGTGCTCTTTATGCGAATAAATTCCAAAAAATACTCCCGTTTGAATGAAAGACAGAGTGTGAAAAATTTACTATAACCACGATGCAATAGTCATCATAAGAAGCCACCCATTGAGCACAAGAATCACTAAGGCAACACTCCAAGCTACTATTTTCATGGTAAAGGAGTTGACGAAGACACCCATTTTTTTTCTATCTGAAGTGAAGGTTACTAGAGGAATTACTGCAAAACTAAGTTGCATGCTGAGAACGACCTGGCTGGCCAATAGGAGTTGATTCATACCTCGTTCTCCCATGTACCAAACAACTACAAGCGTTGGAACAAGAGCTAATGATCGAGTGATAAGGCGTCTTATCCATGGCTTCATTCTCATCTCTAGAAATCCTTCCATAACAATCTGACCGGCCATCGTACCTGTTAGCGTACTATTTTGACCTGCTGCGAGGAGTGCAATAGCAAAGAGTGTGCTAGCACCGGTGACGCCAAGCATTGGCGAGAGAAGCTTATAGGCATCTTCAATTTCAGCAATATCCTTACGACCCCCTTTAAAAAAAGTTGCTGCCGCAACAATAAGAATAGCTGCATTAATAAACATTGCTAAAAAAAGAGCGGTATTTGAATCAATACTTGCAAAACGAATGGCTTCGCGTTTTCCCACTGTATTCAATGGATAAGAGCGTGTTTGTACAATGGAGGAGTGCAAATAGAGATTATGGGGCATGACTGTAGCACCTAAAATTCCAATTGCTATGTAGAGCATAGCAGGATGCGTCATGATTTCTAAGTGCGGCACAAATCCAGTTGTAATAGAAGCTAAGTTTGGACGAGAAAAGAAAATTTCTAATCCAAAGCAGATGGCAATCACTCCAATTAAGGTGGTGATGAGTGCTTCTAAATAACGAAAGCCCTTGTGCTGGAGAAACAGTAGAACAAAGACATCGAGTGCTGTAATGCAGACTCCCCAGAGGATAGGAATATGAAAAAGAAGATTTAATGCAATAGCCGAACCAATAATCTCTGCTAAATCACAGGCAATAATTGCTAGTTCACAAAAAATCCAAAGCATGTAATTCACACTCGGCCTGTAGTGATAACGGCACATCTGGGCAAGATCGCGTTCTGTGACAATCCCTAACTTCAAGGAAAGCGTTTGCAATAGCATTGCCATCACATTGGAAATCAAAATCACGCAAAGCAGTGAATAGTTAAATTGAGATCCTGCTGCGAGATCCGTGGCCCAATTCCCAGGATCCATATACCCAACGGCAATGAGAAATCCCGGACCGCTAAACGCAAAAAGTTTTTTCCAAAAACTTTGCTCAGAGGGAATACGAACAGAACGATGGGATTCTGAGGAAATTTCTTGCTCGGAGCGAAGAGAAGCAAAAAACGAATTTTTTTTAAGTGAATAAAATAATGACATACAACAAGAGTATCAAAAATATTAGCTAAAGCTAATTTTATTTTTTAAAGAAATAAGTCTCCATAAATTGATGCAGAATTCATGCATAGCATCTGCATGGTCATTTTCTATAGCCTTTTAAAAAAAGTTCTTTTCCTTTGCTATCGGCAAAGAGATACTGCGAAGTTTTATGAACCCAATACAAAGCTCTTCTGCCGCTGTGGAAGACTATCTTGAAAGAATTCTTGAGCTGATGACGACAAAAGGCTATGCGCGCGTCATTGATATTGCCGCGAGCTTGAATATTTCACAGCCGAGTGTCACCAATATGTTGCGACGTCTTGATGAAGACGGTCTCATTCATTACGAAAAATATCGTGGTCTTATTTTAACCGATGAGGGCACCGCAGTTGCTCGTCGTATTGTAGAAAGTCATCAACTCCTGACTAATTTTTTTACCCTTTTGGGAATTCCTTCTGAGGTGCGAGAGCATGATATTGAGGGAATGGAACACTATATGAGCCCTGCAACACTGGTTGCCATTGAAGTCCTGACACGCGAGTTGAAAGGACACCCCTCCCTTTTAAAGAAAATTCATGCTGCTCAGAAAAGCGCTCGCGCACAAGAAGAAACTGCTCGGAGGGGGACTCGAACCCCCATGGATCGCTCCACTAGATCCTAAGTCTAGCGCGTCTGCCAATTTCGCCATCCGAGCAATGAATGACGTCAAACACTACAGAAAAAAGTTGCAAAGAGAATAGAAAAATTTCAATGGCTATTATTTTTACGAGCGACTCGTGACTTGCCAGAGAGCTAACTCATCACTACTTTCTTCACTCTTCATTACTCATTATTCATGGCATGGATAACAAATCCATTAGCGAACTCATCACTATTCGTCGCCAAAAACTCAAAGCACTTCGAGATCACGGGATTGATCCCTTTGGTCAAGCTTTTCAAACCTCAGGAAGCATTATTCAGATCAGAGCTGCCTTCCAGGATGGATCTCCTATCTCCATTGCTGGTCGTGTTACTGCGTATCGTGATATGGGGAAGAGTCGCTTCCTGGATCTTTCTGATATTGAGGGAAGAATACAAATTTATCTAAACATCAAGGAACTAGATGAAAAAGCTGCTCAAGCACTTGCTCTAGTTGATATTGGTGATTTTATAGGAGTTGAGGGAATCTATTTTACGACTAAAAGTGGCGAAAACAGCATTCGTGCTTCACATCTTGTTTTCTTAAGCAAAGGGTTGCGGCCTCTTCCTGACAAGTGGCACGGGGTTCAAGATGCTGAAATTTGTTATCGCCAAAGATATCTTGATCTCATTGCCAATGATGCATCGCGTACTATTTTTCAACAGCGAATTCAGATTGTTCGTGAAATCAGGCGCTTTTTAGAAGCACGCGGATTTTCTGAAGTGGAAACTCTCATGATGCAAGCGATACCTGGAGGAGCTGCTGCAGAGCCATTCGTAACGCATCACAACGCCTTGGACTGAGATCTTTTTCTACGCATAGCACCAGAGCTTTATTTAAAGCGACTCTTGGTAGCTGGTTTCCCTAAAGTTTTTGAACTCAATAGAAATTTTCGTAATGAAGGTATCTCACGTCGACACAATCCTGAGTTTACAATGCTGGAGGCCTACTCTGCTTTTGCAAATTGCGAACAAATGTCTGACTTAGTTGAAGAGATGATTTGTACTCTTGCTCAACATATCGGTGTCGGGAGCCTCATAGAGCATCGCAACAAGGATGGAGAAGTGAGTTGCACTATCAACCTTGCACGGCCATGGCGTCGTGCCTCTTATCAAGAACTTGTTGAAGCAGCGGCACCGGGTTGGTTTTCGCTCGAGCTTGCAGGAAAGCGTGAGCGTTGTGCTGAACTTCGATTGGATATTTCACATTGCCAAGTGGAATTTGAAATAAGGGCATGTGTCCGGTTAGCGACAGGTGTCCGGTTAAGGTATGGGATTAATTAAAGTTTAGAGTTTTTTTCGAGTTGGTTAATAAAGTCATCGAGCCAAGGTTCGCCATTGCACTCCCAGGAGGGATGTTGTTTGGCGTATTGATCGATGAGGTTTTGATATTCTTCAATGAGACGAAGACTGAGTTTTGTAGCAAAGGCAATCTCAGTATTGGAAAGGCCTTTTTTCCTGCACATGAGCACTTGCTTGAAGTTGGTTGAGTAACGAAGCACTGCCTCTGGGCTGTGCTGAGTTTCTCTGCAAACAGTTTCAACATTCTTACCATCAAAAACGAGTTTCTGTAAGATTTCTTTTTTGTGAGTGAGAGTTGGACCCATGTCATGAATGGTTCCACGACGAGGTAGCAACGAAGTATGTTCTTGCTCCCACTTCTTGACATAGTTGCCAACAGTAGCTGGAGAGATTTTTAAGAGCAGTGCAACTTCGGCATTGGTAAGAACTCCATCCTGATCGTAGGCTTGTTGGAAGAGACGTGCTGCTGCTTGCGGCTTAATATCACGTAAGCGAGCTCCTTCGCTTCGAGCTTTGATTTCTTCTGCTGGTAGGAGATCAAGAATCACTGGAGTTAGTCTGCTCTTGTTTATTGTTTTTCCATAAGAGCTCTGTTCATTTTTATGAACAGCACTCCAGATCGTTTGACCGCTACGTAGATTATTCGTAGCAGGAAAAAAAGAATCTATCATCGAACAGATGGAATGGACTAACACTTGACGTGTTCGTAGACCTCCTATTTGAGGGCATTCTTCTGAGAAGAAGGCTTCCAAAGCCCCAGGGAAGCTCTTGTACAGCTGAGGCGTAAATGTCCTTGCGTTTAAATTGAGATTGTTTTTCATCGCTTCGTCTAGTTTTGTTTGAAGTTGTTCAACTCTGCGGGTTGCAAAAGTACCCCTTTTTTTTGATCGCCACCTTGAAAGTGCGATTCCCCTATGGCTTGAAGTTCGGCAAGACGGTGTCGGAATCCGACACTGTGTTGATGATGTTCATAGAGCTCCATGTAGGTGTTGACTGTGGCCATCGATATACCAATGGTGAAAGCTGTTTGGAGTTTTCCAAATCCTTGTCCTGTTAAAAAGACCACTCGAGAAAAGTGTCCAAGGTAACGTTCCACTGCCTTAAGACTATGATTGATCGCTCTTGCGACTTCCTGCGGTTCCTTGCCTTCGAGCCAATGCCTGATGGCAACTCCCTTGTGAGTTACTGTTGGACCAATATCTTTTTGATGGCCTCGCGTTGGTACCATAATTTCACACTTTTCTTTGAGGTGTTTAATATCGCGTCGTATCGTGCGAACATCGCAACTCAACAATGCCGATAAGTCTTCCTGTGTTAAAAGCCCGTTTTGCTCTCGTGCTTCCTCGCACAGTCGCATGATGCGGTGCCGGCGTATTCCTTCGGCTCCTCCGAGAATATGCTGATCTTCTTTTTCTATCAGCGTCAAAGCACATGAAACGAGCTGACACTCCTTGATTGACTTGCCTGCCCCTTGATCACTGCGAGTGCAGGTGTAACGCACTTGTCCACTTCGCAGTAGACCACTGCCAGGCTCTCTAAAATAAACCTCGTGAATCGTTTCAATAACTGCCTCTGCTTCCCAGGCACTCATTCCTGTGCCTTTGACCACCTCATTGAGCATCTGCTGATCTTGTGTCCGACTCTTTAAACGTTCTTGTTGCGCTTCTTTGTTTTCACTGGTAGTTGTTTTCATGGTGTTTGTTTTGTGGGTCTACTTGCCAGATTAACTGGCAAGCCCTTAACAAACACCTTCACTTTTTCGCTCTTTCCTAAGAGCTACCGGTCACGTGCCCTAATAGTAAATCACACAACATGTTTTTGAGAAATTAGTAGAAGAAAAATTAATTGATCCTTGTTTTGTGCTCCACGTTCCCAAAGAGCTTGTTCCTCTTGCTAAACTCAGTGATCAGGATCCTTCGACTGTTGATGTTTATGAACTCATTATCAATGGTCAGGAAATTTCTCTTGGTTACTCCGAGCTCAATGATCCTGATCTTCAGCGTTAGCGTTTAGAAGACCAAGCTGGGGGAGAAAAGCAATGTCTGGATGAAGATTTTCTAGAAGCACTAGAATATGGCATGCCTCCTGCAGGTGGTATTGGTATTGATCGTCTAGTCATGATGTTAACGGGAGCAAGCTCTATTAGAGATGTGATTCTTTTTTCACAACTTAAATCAAAAGGATCTCTTGAAGAGCTCTCATCGAGTGGACAAAGAGGATATGCATCAAGAGGGGTGATGTTTCTTGCCTTATCTCATCAGCCTTCACGACCGCCTCTTCACAATGAGAATGAAATATGTGGGTGAGCGCATCGCATACTTATTAGCTTATCTCCAGAGCTGCCGATCCAAACTTCGATAACTCAGAGCCTCTAACAAATATTCTTTTTCGATATTTTCAGCCTTGGCAAGGTCCGCAATTGTTCGTGCAACTTTCAAAATACGGTCATAAGCACGAGCGCTAAAATTCAAATCATTGATGGCTTTTTTTAAAAGCTCGTCTCCTTCTCCAGTTAGTTTGCAATACTTGCGAAGCTCTCTAGGATTCATGCGCGCGTTACAACTTGTATTTGAGGATCCTTGATACCTCTCTCGTTGAATTTTATGTGCATTGATAATACGTTGACGAATCTCTTGAGAGCATTCTCCGAGCTTTGTGTCAGTAAGTTCTTTGTACTCGATTGCAGGAGCCTCTACGTGAAGATCAATACGGTCAAGTAAAGGACCTGAAATACGTTGACGATAACGTTCTCGTTGAAGGGGTGTACAACGGCATTCACGTTTTAAATCACCATAATAACCACATGGACATGGATTCATAGCGGCCACAAGCATGAACATCGCAGGAAAGGTCATGGTGCCTGCTGCACGTGAAATAGTTACTTTTCCATCTTCCAAAGGCTGGCGTAGTACCTCGAGTGTAGATCGTTGGAATTCTGGAAGCTCATCTAAAAAAAGAACTCCATGATGAGCAATGCTAATTTCTCCGGGTGTAATATTAGCCGAACCACCTAAGAGTCCTACATTAGAAATCGTATGATGAGGATCGCGAAAAGGACGCTGGCTAATCATCGGTTTACCAAGATCCAGGAGACCACAGACACTATGAATCTTGGTTGTTTCTAAAGCTTCCTCAAGTAAGAGTGGTGGCATGATAGAGGGAATACGACGAGCTAGCATGGATTTACCTGATCCGGGAGGGCCAATAAGGAGAATGTTATGGCCACCTGCAACGGCGACTTCAACAGCACGCTTGACCTGATGTTGGCCCTTAACCTCACTAAAATCGATGTCAAATGAGAGTTGCTCTTCTAGTAAGGTAGTGTGATTTTCTTTTTCTGCAGCGAGCTCTTGTTTCATGGAAAGAAATTCGTAGGCTTCGCGTAAAGTCCGGATGCCATAGACTTCAATTCCTTCCACAACGGCGGCTTCACGCGTATTGGCTAGAGGGAGAAGGACCGCTTTTTTACCACGTGCGCGAGCCTCTAAGGTCAGGGGCAAGGCCCCCTTGATGGGTCGCACTTCCCCAGTTAATGCAAGCTCTCCAGCTATGTAGCAGCGATGCAGCCTGGGAAGCACGGCAAGTTCTGCTAGTGCTATCATTCCCAGTGCTATGGGCAGATCAAAGTTAGGCCCTTGTTTTTTAATATCTGCAGGAGCGAGGTTTACTGTTGTGCGCGTACGCGGCCACTTATAACCGCTATTGCTAATGGCTGCAATAACGCGATCTTTGCTCTCTCTAACAATCGCATCAGGTAGGCCGACCACAATAATTGAGGGATCTCCAGATCCACCTGTATGGATTTCAATCTCCACTTGCGTAGCATCAATTCCGACGACCGCTGCAGAAAAAAGTTTTGTTAACATGGGACCGGAAGGATCTATCAGAGAGATACTATGCCAGTCAAAATCTAAATATTAAAAATGAACAAAATGATATTTCCTATGTCGAATGTCACGTGTCTCACTCCATTACTCCGACCCCACCTGAATATTCATTAGATCAAGTTACACCTACCTATGGTGCAGATTTTTTGAATTATTCTCAAGAAGAGAAGAGTGAGGACATTGTTTTTGTGCAGAACATTGAGGAGACATCTCTTGCAGCAAAAACAACAAATCCTAAATATGCCTTAGCTCTAGAGAATCATATCAAAAGCCATGGTAAATCACCTGAGTTTAATCCGTGCAAACTACTTCATATGAATTTTGCTTATAAAGTTTAAGTGAAAAAACTTGAACGAATTTTAACTTTCCATTGTCCAATAAAAACTCCACTCAGATCCTTCCTACTCACAATCCGATGATAAAGCGTACACAACCTT
>Ga0364900_10101_pt1 | contig 37079 bp, 30 predicted proteins | sample ExccelJu500002D3_FD_206974 | JGI IMG/M metagenome (GOLD analysis project Ga0364900, IMG submission 206974) | Enriched cells from Trout Bog Lake Hypolimnion, Wisconsin, USA - BchlTB.July09.5000.02.D3 | ecosystem: Environmental > Aquatic > Freshwater > Lake > Hypolimnion/Profundal zone | place: USA...
AAATAAAATATCAAGCGACCATAGCAACTTCTTTTTCTTAATGACTCAATTTCCTGATCCTCCTATTGCCTTACGTGTTGTTGTCACCTGTGGTCCCAGTTGTGAGCCAATCGATGAGGTTCGCTTTTTAAGTAATCGTTCTACAGGTGAACTTGGAATGCTGTTGGCGCATGCATTAGAGAAGGCGGGATATGATGTCATTTGTTTGCGCAGTAGCTTTGCCTCCTATCCCTTGCATCCTTCCCTGAAGCAGGTTATTTCATTTACGACCAATGATGATCTAGCAGGTTTGCTCGAGGAGCTCTCACAAGGAGAACCTGTCGCAGCGATTTTTCATGTCGCAGCTCTCTGTGATTATTGTGTAAAAAAAATCACTACACTGGATGGTCAAATTCTCTCCGCTCAAAAAATTCCAACATCCTCGGGTCTCTTGCAGATGATCTTAGAACCAACGTCAAAAGTCATTTCCAAACTTCGAGGGTTCTTTCCAAGGAGTATTATTGTGGGTTGGAAATATGAAGTTGAGGGAACCAGACACGAAGCTCTCAGTAAGGCGGAACATCAAATGCTCAAATATCAACTGGATGCATGTGTTGCGAATGGGGCGGTTTTTTTAAAGAGGTTTGAATTTATTGCTTCCTCTCAAGAGAGAGAATCTTGTCCTTCAAAAGAATCTCTTGTTTCTTTTTTGGTTCATTGGACACATAAGATCATCGCTAAAAAATAACTCCTTGATAACTTAGGAAAATGTTTACTGGAATTATTCAAGGTATTGCGAGCATTAGTCATATTGAAGACAAAGAGAACCTCAGGACCATTCGACTTGATTTTAGCAATGATTTTTGTAGAGATCTTACGCTTGGAGCAAGTATTGCTGTAGATGGAGTATGTTTAACAGCGACAACATTACTAAATCAGGGGAGTATTGAGTTTGACGTCATGCTCACAACTCTTAAGACAACAACCCTAAGCAAAGTCATGGTTGGTATGTCTGTTAATGTGGAACGTGCAGCAAAAGCGGGAGCTGAAATTGGAGGTCATTCTCTCTCAGGTCATATTGATTGCTCAGGCCGAGTAGTGAATATTCAACAACCAAAAAACAATTACGTTCTTACTATTGAACTTCCTCCAACATGGATGCGTTATATTTTTAACAAAGGTTATATTGCCTTGAATGGTACAAGTCTTACGATTGCTGAAGTCAGCCGTGATAAGAAAACATTTGAAGTATGGTTGATTCCTGAAACCTTACGCCAAACAACTTTTATAGAAAAAAAAATCAATGACCTTATCAATGTGGAGATTGATCGCAGTACTCAGGTCATCGTTGATACTCTTTGCTTAGCGATTGCCGAGCAATTTGAACTTTTACAACTTAAGGGAGATCGTTTTTCTCTATGTGTGGCATAGCAGGTTTTATTGGCTCTGGAAATCGTCTCATTCTTGAGCAGATAACACGTGCTCTCACGCATCGCGGACCTGATGATGAGGGTTTTTTTGTTGAGGAAAAAAAAGGGGTTTATTTAGGCCATCGTCGTCTTTCTATTGTTGATCTGGCCGGTGGCATGCAGCCCATGAGCAGTGCTGATCAAGAACTCGTGATTGTTTTTAATGGTGAAATTTATAATCACGGGGAATTGCGCACAGCACTGATTGCCAAAGGATATGAGTTCTCTACGCATCATTCCGATACCGAAGTCCTTCTTTATGCGTATCGCGAATGGGGTGAGGGGATGCTTCACAAGCTTAACGGGATGTGGGCTTTTGCTATTTACAATAAAAGAGATCATTCGCTTTTTTTAGCACGTGATCGTTTTGGAAAAAAACCGCTTTACTATTTTCATGACTCATCAAGTCACGGAGTCTTTGCATTTTCCTCGGAGTTAGATTCTCTATTACATCATCCCCAGGCGCCACGAAGCCAATCACTCGTGGCGCTCAAAAAATATTTTGCCTATGGTTTCATCCCAGCGCCATATACGCTTATTCAAGGTATCTATAAGCTTCCTGGAGGTCATTATGGACGTTTGAATCTTACATCAAATCAATGGCATATCGAGCGCTATTGGGAATACCGTTTGGAGCCATGTCAACAAGATCTTCCTCATGATGGGGGACAGGCTTGGGCAGAAGAATTACTAGAACGTTTGGACCGTGCAGTAAAACGTCGCCTCATTGCAGATGTGCCTCTTGGTGTCTTTTTAAGCGGTGGTATTGATTCCTCTGCGGTGGCTGCTCTAGCTGCACAACACCTTCCTGCTAGAGCACTGCAAACTTTTAGCATCGGATTTACAGATCCCTCGTTTGATGAACTCTCCTATGCGCGTCGTATGGCACTCTATTTGGATTGTTCCCATCACGAAGCAATTCTTGATCTTAACAACGCAATAGACTTGTTACCCGATCTTCTATCAAAGCTTAAAGAACCTATTTCTGATAGCTCGATTCTTCCGACATATTTGCTTTCAAAGTTCACACGACGCTATGTCACTGTGGCCTTGGGAGGTGATGGAGGAGATGAGCTTTTTGCAGGCTATGATCCCTTTCATGCACTTCATGCTGCAAAAATATACTCGAAGCTAGTCCCTAAAGTCCTGCATCCTGCAATCACTTTTCTTGCGATGCACTTGCCTGTTTCTCATCGTAATATCAGTCTTGATTTTAAAATCAAACGAACACTAAAAGGACTGGCATTTAGTCCATCTCTCTGGATGCCTGTGTGGATGGGACCGCTGGATCTTGGTGAGCTTGATCTTTTTTTTGGTGATAAAAATCTTCCTGAGGAAATTTATAGTGAGGCTATTGAAGCCTGGGAACGTCCTGGTAGAAAGGCAAGTGATCTAGATCGGGCACTCCATTTTTATACATCTCTCTATTTGCAAGATGATATTTTAACAAAAATGGATAGAACTACCATGTTACACTCGCTGGAAGTACGATCTCCTTTTTTAGACATTGAGGTTGTTGATTTTGCAAGATGCTTGCCTCATAGCGTTAAATTACGAAATGGAACAACAAAATGGATTTTGAAAAAAGCACTCGAACCGCTTCTTCCTCGTGACATCATTTATCGCAAGAAAAAAGGTTTTGGTATGCCTATTGGTCATTGGTTTCGTAGCGGTCGCATGACACCGATAGAGCCAAAACTAGCATCAGCTAAGAAATTCTTTTATGAACGCCTTCAAGCTCATCAACAGGGACGTAGTGATGAACGTCTTTTTTTGTGGGCGCAATGCGTGTTAGCAGGTGTAGTCAAGACTCGAGGATAAAAAATCCTAAAATCGATCTGTCTCTTAGAGATAAAAAGGGATTCCTTTTTGTGCGAAGAATTCTTTTTGTTCCTTGAGATATTGGTTGCCCAGTTTTTCAAAGCCTCCTTGTTCACGAAAGCTTTTTAAAAAATCATTCACTTCTTCACGAAGTTTGATGTCCTCAAGACGTATGCCAATAGCCGTTGAAGTCACTTCCAGAGGCGTGAGGAGTGCTATGGTTTGCTGAGGATGTGCTTGATAAAATTTCCAAATACTGAGCACGTCGTAAATGAAACAATCAACCCGATTTTCAAGAACTTCTAATACGGCAGATGCTTCTTGATCAAAAGTGATCACCGTTGCATTTTTTAAATGTTTCTCGGCCCATTGTTCGCCAATAGTTCCTTGTCGTACGGCAATCTTCATTCCTGGATGATCGAGGTCATTACGATCATGTATAGAACTTGGTTGATGAGTTAGGATTCCTAGTCCTAGGGTGAGATAGGGATTTGAAAAAGCAATGCTTTGACGACGCTCGGGAGTGTCGGTCATTGAGGAAATAATGAGATCGATTTTTTTGGTCTGAAGCGATGGGATGAGACCGACAAAGGGGATATTTTCTATTTCTACGTTTCGATGAAGATAGCTTGCCAGTGATTCCGTAAGACGAACGCTAATACCATCTGCTTTACCCTCTGCATCAATCATTTCAAAAGGAGGGAAGGAAAGATCCATCCCAACACGTAGTGGCGGGAGGCTCTCTTTTTTTTCACAGGCAAGTAAGCTTAAGAAACAAGCAAGGATGAGGAGATAAGGATATTTTTTGTTCATAATGATCAAATTTTTCTTCACGAGGTCGCCTGTTCCAATTTGGTTTCCTCGGTGGGAACATACTCGAGAAGTTCACGAGGCATTTTTTTTTCTGTTTTAGCTCCTAGGGTTTGGAGGCGTTGTGCTGTTGTAATCAAGTTCCCTTTTTGAGAGGATAGACGGGCAATAGCATCGTCTTGAGCGCTCAGTGTCTTAGCTAGTTGAGCTCGTATACTGAGCAAGTGACTCACAAAATCGACAAAACGATCATGGAGAACTCCACCGAGTCGTGCAATTTCTAAAACATTTTTGGTCTGTTTTTCGACTTTCCAAAAATTATGTATCGTGCGTAGTGCCGCAAGCAGTGTGCTCGGGGTGACTAAAATAATACGATGGACAAATGCGAATTCAAAAAGCTCTGGGTCCGCTGAGAGAGCAGCTCCAAAGGCTGGCTCAATAGGAAGAAACATCATGGTCATTTCAGGTGTTTTGCCTTCAAAGAGATCAGGATATCCTTTGTCGGCAAGCGACTTGATGTGCGTTCGAACCGCTGCGGCGTGACGTAGGAGCGCCTCGTGACGTTCTTTTTCATCGAATGCATTACAGGCCCGTTCGTAGTCGATGAGCGAAACCTTAGAATCAATGACAATGATCCGATCTTCTGGAAGATAAATAACGGCATCGGGTCGGAGACGCTCTGGCGTTGAGACTTGTAGCTCAAACTCACGTCCTCGCTCCAAGCCAGAGAGCTCTAAGGTTCTTTCTAAAATGAGTTCTCCCCAGGCGCCGCGTCGTTGTGATTTTCCCTGAAGGGCCGAAGTCAAATTTTGTGCATCCGTTGAGAGTTGATGATTGAGTGCTGCAAGTTGTTGTAATTGATGTTGTAGGCTTCCGTGATGGTGAAGACTTGCTCCATGGATTTCCTCCACACGTTTGCGAAAGCCTTCCAGATTTTCTTTAAGAGGAATGAGGAGATGACCTAATTGCTCGTTGCTTTTTTGACCGAGTTGCTGGGTCTTTTCTTCTAGAATCTCTGTGGCAAGATTACGAAACTGAGCTGTCATCATCTCTGTAAGTTTGAATTTTTCCTCTTGTGCACGATCCAGCGAGGCCAGAAGATCATGAGCTCGTTCTTCAAAGGAAGTTTTTAGAACCGCAAGCTCCTTGTGCACACTGCGTGATCGAAAGAACCATCCGAGGATGATGCCTGCGAAAAGGGCACTGAAACATAGGAGAATAAGGAAGGGAATAGACATTAAAGAACAGCAATCACGGAAAATGATGTTTTATTCAAAATTAGCATCTAGGCTGAGATTGCTTATTTGTGGTCTGAGAGACAAAAAATGACTCGGGACATCCAAAGGCAGAGTATCCGATGCGATTTATAAAATCGATTTTATTCTTTTTACATTGCTCAATGTTTAATCGCTTTTGTTCTTTTTGACTGGTAGGATTTTGTTCTGTATGCGCGTGAGTATCTAAATTAGTAATATTTTCTGTAATGTTCTGATACGTTATTAAACTTACAGAGCTATTACAAAATTTCTCTAAATCATCTTCCCATTCTTTGGGGATAGCAAAAATACGATCATCGTTTATTTCAAACCATGATCCGTTTTGTTTTTTGAAAACATAAGTATGAGGTACGTTTTTTGGCTCGACAGAGATCATAATCGGCTCATAGGAGACAAAGGGAACAACGGTCTCGACATCGTCTATGGTTTCTTTCTTTTGATCTTGTGCAGGGAGCTGAAAAAATCTGATTGGCTGCAAGATATTTTTTATTGGATTTTGGGCATTCTCTGAGCGCTTTGTGATCAACATATTCAGGCAGCTCGGAGGTTCTCCAATAATGGTATTGGCCAGGACTGTGTTTGTTTGAAAATCGTTATTAAGACTAGAAGCCTCTTGCTGATATAAATTTGTTTCTACAATCTGATTTTTTTTATAATAATTTGTGTCTTGTTTTACGCTAAAATTAATAGTAGGGACTTTTAGAGCATAAAGGAACGTATGAAGGTATATACTACTTATTCCGCCAGTGCCATAACCTGTCTCTAACTGATTAGGCGTTATTTTTTCTCCTCCAAGAAATTCATACATTCCTTGCTCTCCTACAGCACGTGTTGCTTCTTGATACAAACGTTTCAGATCTCCATCTTTCATTGGCGTTTGATTGACTAAAGCCATTAAGGTTGGCATTTTTTCTACGATGGCTTCCATCATTTTGTAATTCTGAGAATTTTCAGAGCAGTCACCATGTTCTAAGTGTAGCCTGATGGTTTGAGCTAACATCTGTAATGTTGTATTGAGGTAACAGGTGCCATGGTGATTGGAGAGCCCGTTAATACCATTTAAGTGAGGGAGGGATTTATTTTCATATCGGGGATCTAAATCCAATTTACCAGATCCAACAACAAGTTCCCAAAATCTTACCATGCGTCTGAAACAGGAAGAAAAATTTTAAGTGAGCCATGTGGATTCGTCAGCTTGAGTGGCTGTTGTTTTTGATGTACTCTGATGCTTTAGTGTAAATAAATCTTCGATACGGATTCTTGATGGAACATTAGAACCACTAGCCGATGGTGTAGAAGCAACTGTTACAAGAATTGAGTCTAACGAACCCACTGCTGTAATTGGAGTTGGGTTATCGTGGTTGCTTGTCGGAGTGCAGTAACTTGGCGGATAAGGATTAATATTTGATTTTATCATGTAAAAAAATGAGAATTTGATGGGTTTTAGATCACGGATTTGACTTGGACACGGGCAGTTAACAACACTCTCTCTTAACCTGCTCATGGAAGCGATTGACAAAACCAAGTGCAAATTCCTCGAGGGTTTGTTCTCGATTTTCTACCAGTGGCTTGAGATCAATTGCATAGGAAATATGTGTTGCCTCATCAGGCGCATTGGGTGCTTGGTAAGTGGCATTGGCGCGCATTCTCCCAAGGGTAGCAAGGTCGTAGCGTTTGCCTCCAGAAATTTGAGAGTCAAAGACTTTAATTATTTTTTCTATCAGCTTGGGGTGAGCGCTGAGATCGAGCGCGATTTTGTCTCTATCTGTCAGCCAATCCAGACTACGCCACACTTCAACTCCCAGGAGTGTTTGAGGATGCTCTGTTGCGGGTAAGGCTCGTAATGCCTCGATCACGCAGCGGCAGACAGCACGATGAGTAGGATGTTTATCAAGAGGATGGTGGGTGTAAATGACCTGAGGGTGTAGTGTTCTGAGTAGATCGTAGAGTTTTGTGGTGAGGAGATCAGAGGTAGGATCTTGAACGATGAAAGAGCAGAACTCTAGTTGGGCTATAAAAGAATAGTGACCGATGCGTGCCGCCTCCTGTTGTTCATGCTCACGCATGCGCATGATGGCCTCATCGCTATAGTTTCTGTAAGCTCCGGTGCGTGGGCTACCTCCGCCATGAGTGCACGTAATGCCACCAAAATGTTGTGTTGGATTTTCATAACATTCCAAAATGCCGTGTGTGGCCAGGATCTCAAGATCATCTTGATGTGCGCCAATACCCAAGTGGGTGAGCTCTCGAGCGACTTGGTCAAAGGGAATTTGGCTTGGTATGAAGAGATTCATGACGAGAGTTTTTAGGAAAACCAATCAATGTGAAAACAAAATTTCTATTTTGCAGGGCATTTTCTACAATTACAGACGTCGTGAAGACGTGTATTAATTCTTGCGGCCAAAAATAAGCAAGTCCAATTTCATAAAATTCATTCATGACGAGTTCATTGAAGCGTGAGGTGCAATAAGAAAACAGGAAACAGGAAAAAGTTCCGTTTTAAAATTGGTTCACTTTAAGGGAGGTTCCAGTTAGACTAGAAGTTTATGTCCTCTCTCACTTTACAAAGCTCTTTTTCACCACGCGCGCCACTCATCATTGCCGGACGTGAATTCTCCTCACGTCTTATTTTAGGTACTGGAAAATTTTCCTCTTCCCCGCTCATGCGTGATGCTCTTGAGGCCAGCGGGGCCGAAATTGTCACAGTAGCGCTGCGCCGTGTAGATCTGAGCGGGAAAAAGGATCCTTTTGCCAATATTCTTGAATTTCTTGATCCAAAAAAATACTTGATTCTCTCTAACACGAGCGGAGCTAATACAGCCGAAGAAGCACTGCGCCTAGCACGTCTTGCGGTATCAGCAGGGTTGCCTCCTTGGATTAAAGTCGAGATTCATCCTGATCCTCATTACTTACTCCCGGATCCTGTAGAAACACTTCGAGCTACAGAGATGTTGGTTCGTGAAGGTTTTACTGTTCTGCCTTACATCAATGCAGATCCGCTGCTTGCAAAAAGACTCCAAGATGCAGGTGCGGCTGTGGTCATGCCTCTTGGCTCTCCGATTGGATCGAATCGAGGGCTCGAAACACGTGCTATGATTAAAATCATTATTGAACAAGCCATTGTCCCTGTTATTGTGGATGCAGGACTAGGTGCTCCGAGTCATGTGGCTGAGGCTTTTGAGATGGGCGTGGATGCTGTGTTAATTAACACAGCGATTGCGGCTGCCTTTAATCCCGTTCGTATGGCAGGCGCTTTTCGTTTGGCGGTAGAAAGCACTCTCGAGGCTGTGGCGGCAGGTCTTCCTTTAAAAGCAGAACAGGCTATACCCACCAGTCCACTCACTGGTTTTCTTAAAACATCACAAGTATCCTCTCTAGAGGGATAGGAAGAAGGACTCAGTGAGGATAAAAAAATTTGAATTGATTGCGTTTGTTTGTTTTCCTTGGACACGTTTTTTTATGTCTCTCTTTTTTTAAATACACCGTGAGCCTACGCTAATGTCCGAGCATTTAACCCCAATGATGAAGCAGTATCATTTGCTGCGAGGTGATCTTCCTGCTGATACCTTTCTCTTTTTTCGTTTAGGTGATTTTTACGAGCTTTTTTTAGATGATGCTCTGCAAGCCGCTCCCATCTTGAATGTGGCCCTTACCAAGCGTGGCGAAACCCCCATGTGCGGCGTCCCTTATCACTCTGCAAGGGGGTACATAGAAAAGCTTCTCTCTGCTGGTAAGAAAGTAGCACTCTGTGAGCAGGTTGGAGATGTTCAAAGCGGTAAACTTGTCGAACGTCAAATCACACGGATCTTAAGTCCAGGAACATTAGAAGATGTGGGGCTGAGTGCCGCTCAACATAACTTTACAGCAGCAATATTCTCTGATGGTAATAACGAGCATGAGCACGAAAAAATCTGCTTTGGTTTGGCCTATATTGATCTAAGTACAGGAGATTTTTTTGTGACGGAGCTTTCTCATTATGAGGCTCTCTTAGATGAGATCGTGCGTGTAGCTCCTGCAGAAATCATTGCTCCTAAAAAAATAGAAATCTTCCTGTCTCAGCTCAAAAAAGAATTCCCATTCCCTTTAGTTGCGTGGTTAGAGGATTTTCTTTTTGATCCACCGAGTGCACGTGAGTTGCTCAGAGATCATTTTCAAGTCCAATCCCTGGATGGATTTGGAGGAGAAGAGCAGCCCTTAGGAATTATTGCTGCCGGAGGATTGCTCTATTACATCAAACAACATTTGCGTCGTGATATTTCTCATCTTTCTACATTACGACCTTATCATCATCACAATCATCTACTCCTTGATGCTGCGACTCAATCTCACCTGGAACTTGTGACCTCGCGTGCAGGTCGTGGGATGACGCTCTTAGGTGCCCTAGATCGGACGAAAACTCCGATGGGAAGTCGTATGCTGCGTGAATGGATTATACGTCCTCTTGCAGAGTCTCATGCTATTACTCAACGACAAGATGTTGTTGCCCTCATGTTGAATCACCCATTATTACTGGCAGAATTGCGTGAAGAGTGTTCTGGTATTGCCGATATGGAGCGTGCGCTCTCTCGGCTGAGTCAGCAGAGTTCTAATGCGCGTGATCTCTTTGTATTGAGCACTTCCCTAGCGCGTATTCCTTGTTTAAAAAAGATAGCAACCAGACTGTTAGAGCAGGCACTATTAGAAGTCCCTGTGTTTGAAAAACTCGTTGACCAACTTCATGATTTGGCACCACTCTATCAAAAGCTTCTTCATGCGATCTTAGAGGAGCCACCGGCTACTATCAAAGAGGGAGGAATGATTCGCGACGGATTTCATGCTGCTTTAGATGAGATGCGTGCGGCGTCGCGTGAAGGAAAAAATTGGATTGCCTCACTTCAAGAAGCAGAAATACGTCGTACTGGAATTAAGTCTCTCAAAGTACGCTTTAATGGAGTTTTTGGTTATTTCATTGAGGTGACGGCTGCGAATTTAGCCAATGTTCCCGCTGACTATATACGTAAGCAGACTACTGCGAATGGAGAACGTTTTATCACACCAGCTCTTAAGGAAATGGAAGGAAAAATTCTTGGCGCAGAGGAACGAGCCAAGGCACTTGAGTTTGCGATTTTTCAAGAGCTAAGAAGTGCTGTGCTTGAGAGATTACGTGCTATTCAAGAAAGCGCACGTGCAGTAGGGATGATTGATGTTTTTTGTTCTTTTGTTGAGACGGCCAGGCTTTATGGATTTACACGTCCTCAGATTGATACCTCTAGAGTCCTCTCAATGAGCGAAGGGCGTCATCCTGTTCTTGAACAGCAAATACGCGATCAAAAATTTGTTCCCAATGATGTTGAGCTCGACGGCGATGGCCATCGTATGGCCATTATTACTGGTCCTAATATGGCTGGTAAATCCACCTACTTAAAACAATGTGCACTCTTAACTATCATGGCCCAAATGGGGAGCTATGTACCGGCTCGAGAGATGCGTTTGGGTATTGTCGATCGGCTTTTTACACGTGTAGGTGCTAGTGATGATCTTTCTCGTGGTCAGTCGACTTTTATGGTGGAGATGAATGAAACAGCAAAAATCCTCCATTATGCCACACGTAACAGTCTTGTCCTGCTCGATGAAATAGGACGTGGTACAGCAACCTTTGATGGGCTCTCCCTTGCATGGAGCGTGGCAGAGTACCTCCATGATCTCATTGAAGCTCGTACGATGTTTGCTACTCACTATCATGAACTCCCTGATCTTGCGCGTACACGCACAGGAATCAGTAATCTCAATGTTGCTGTTATTGAAAGAAATGAAAAAATTCTTTTTTTACATAAAATTGTGCCAGGTGCTGCAGATCGGAGTTACGGTATTGCCGTTGCTCGCCTTGCAGGGTTGCCTCATAGGGTCGTTGAACGTGCTAAAGAAATTCTTGTGAATCTTGAGAAAACAGAACTGAGTGCAGAGGGCCATTCTCAGTTAGTCTCGCAGAGGATACCTCAAAGACGCCCCCCTCACAAGCGGGTTATAGATGATGGGCCGATGCTCTTATAGCTTTGTTCTCACGCTCGTCACATTATCTTTATATAAAGCTAGCCCGAATATTTCATACTAAATCTATTGCGACTTGTGGAAAGCTATAAGGCTACTGCGTTGCTCTCCAATTGTGACTTGGACAGTTACGCATACAGCTCGGCGTCAAAATACTCATCTGCCTTATCCTATAAGCCTTTGCAGCCTCTTGCTCACCATTAGTATAAAATATTCAAGCTAGTATGCGAGATCTGCATGTACGTTTTTAGGGTAGCGATATGAGTTCAACCTTGATCCGATCGGATTGGAAAAGGGAAGCACCAATTATTGAGTCGTTGAGCAAGAGGGAAGGGTAAAAATTTATAATGATCCAAGGAATATTTGGTATTAATAAAAATGTGAATAAGTTGCGAATAACTACTCTTTAAAAAATAGTACCAACAGTTTTATTTTTAGCATTGACGTGTGTGTGAAATAGTGGGACAAAGTGGGGGTTTGTGGAGCAAAATGGATCTTTTTTTTCCACCTGCTCGCAGTGTGCTTTATGTCCTCAACACTTCCTTCATTACTCATTTATGCCGGCACTTTTGAACGTGTCATGGATGGGAAGCATCGTGTCACCATCCCTGCTGCTTGGCTGGCACAAGGAGTCAACGAGTTTCATGCCATCCCCAATCCGAGTGAAGAGTGTCTCATTGTGATGCCTGCGCAAGAATTTCAAGCAGTTGAGGAGAAAATTCATCAAAGCAGTGCTGCTCCCGCTGAGCGGCGTAAGGCAATCCGACAATTTTACAGTCGCGCACGGGCTGTTAATGCTGATGCTCATGGACGGATTCTCTTTTCTGATGAACAGTGTGCGGCTCTTCATCTTCAAGGGGAAGTTGTGCTCGTGGGGGGTCGTAGTCGTTTTGAAATTTGGAATGCGAAGCGCTGGCATGTCGTTGCAAGCGAGGAGCACGATTCCTTCCGTAATATTGCTCATCTTATTGGCCTGTAATTTTAGCAACGCATGACCTTCAAAGAACTTTTGCCAGCTTCTTTTCAAAAGAAAAGAGCCCCTGTTGCACACATCAAAAAAGATAGCCTTAATCGAGTAAAGACTCATGAATTTCATGAACACTCTGTTTTATGCAAAGAGGTTATTGACTTTTTGGAACCAAAACCGGGAATGACAATTTTAGATGGCACTCTTGGAGGCGGTGGCCATGCTGAGTTATTGTTACAATTAGGAGCGAGGGTTATTGGCCTAGATCGTGATCCTGAGGCACTCGTCTATGCTTCGCAGCGTTTGAGTTCCTTTAGAGAGCGTTTTATTCCTATTGAAGGAAATTATGTTGACGCTCACCAGTATTTAGCAGCCCTTGGCATTAACAAAGTTGATGGAATCTTACTTGATTTAGGCGTCTCCTCGCATCAGCTCGATACAGCAGAGCGTGGTTTTTCTTTTTATAAGGAGGGGCCTCTTGATATGCGCATGGGAAATTCCTCTACAACTGCTGCCGATATTGTCAATAGAGCACCTTTGAGTGAGTTGCTATCGATTTTTCGTGAATATGGGGAAGAACCGCGTGCCATGATGATGGCAACCCGTATTATCAGAGAGCGTCATCATCAACCCATCACGACTACGACACAGCTAGCATCGCTCCTAGCCTCTCAAATGCCTACTGGCCCTAGGCACCCGGCAACACGTGTTTTCCAGGCTTTACGTATTGCCGTTAATGAGGAGATCAGCCAGCTTAAAGAAGCATTGCCTCGACTTACAGAGTTGTTAGCGCCCAAAACATCTCAGAGAAATGAGCGAGGCGGGCGCTTGGCTATTATTACTTTTCATTCGCTAGAGGATCGTCCGGTTAAAAAATTTTTTCGTAAACACGCGGCCCTCGACATCGATGATCCCACATGGCCAGCGCCTCGGCCTAATCCTGAACGTCTCTTAACTCTTCCAAAGAATTGGTCTCTGCAACCTAGTGCCCAAGAAATTGCTCTGAATCCTCGTGCTCGCAGTGCAAGGCTTCGGCTTGCAGAACATATTTAGATAGAATAAGGCTCCTTTTTTACCCCTAAAACTTTTTCTTTTTACGTTGTATTTGTACGAAAACATCACCCACTCACATGAATCGCCGTCTTTCACCTCCCTCAAATCGTTATCGCACTAATAATGGTATTGAGATTCCACTGCTTGCACAGTGGCTTGTCGTCTTTTTTGTAATCGGTTTGCTCGGGCTCTTTTTTGTCTATTTGAAAAATCAACAACATGCCATTGGTGAACAAACACGCCTGGTCGAAGCGAAAATGAGTGAACTTCATGCACATCATGATGCTCTTATTGCTAAGGTGACAGCACTCACGTCTCGTGGAGCACTCCAAAAGCGGCTTGATGAAAAATATTTAGATCTTGTTCCTATTGCCGAAACAGCCATTGCAAGGACAACTCCTGCTCGTAATTTAGGAGAGGAACGAACGATGAGAACCGCCTCTCTTCGGCGCAATTTAGAAACAGAATGATTGCTGATGAATGATGAGTGAAAAGCTCAAATACAGTTCAAGAGAAATAATCATATTGAAGAGAAGAGTTTTTTTTAAAGAAACGGATTAAAAAATTCTACTCGTTCCTTATCACTCGATTATTTGACTATAGATAGCAAAAAAAATGGCTGTGCAAAAAACATTTACTTCGATAGTGCTCAGCAATCGTATTGGTATTGTCTGTTTTTTTGTTGCCCTTGTATTCACCTTTTTTGCCTTGCGTTTGGTGGATCTACAAGTAGGCGGCCATGAAAAATTTTCTCGCCTTGCCGCAGAAAAGCATGGGGTGAAGCAGCCCATTCTTGCAGAACGTGGAAATATCTTTGATCGTCATGGAGAGGTACTTGCAGTGAATGTCCCCGTGCGTACGGTTTACGCCGATGGGACGCATATCAAGGATCCTCTCCTCTTAGCTCATGTGGCTGCTCCATTTCTAGGGATCTTAGAAAAAGAACTTGCAATCAAACTTGCGAGCAAACGGGCTTATTTCGTTATTCGTTCTGGTGTTTCTGAACTCGAGGCAGCCGCGATGATGAAGGCCTTGGAGGAGTCGAAGCTGACTGGACTCTACTTGCAACCAGGTTCTGAGCGTTCTTATCCTAATGGCAAAATGCTCTCTCATGTGCTTGGTTTCGTTGATCATACGGGGCATGGAATAGATGGCATAGAGCATTTCTTTGATAGTGAACTTGCCGGTCGCGATGGTTATCGACATATCGAACACGATCGTAAAGGTCTTGAAATTGTGCTCTACCGGGGACAGGAGGAGAGCGCCATTCATGGGACTCCCCTTTATTTAACCATTGATATGGGTTTGCAAGCTATTGTAGAAAAACAACTCGATATCGCAATGGCAACGTATAAACCCGCTGGAGCGACTACCATTTTAGTAGATCCAACGACCGGTGAAGTTTTAGCAATGGCTAGTCGTCCTAACTATGATCCCAATCATTACAGTGATGCAACTCCCCAAGAACTACGCAATCGGGCTGTGACCGATATGTATGAACCGGGGTCTATTTTTAAAATTGTTGCTGCTGCAGGCGCTATTAATGAGGGAGTGCTCAGTGAGAAGAGTACAATTTTTTGCGAGCATGGATCCTTTTATTATGGCGGGAAAATCCTCCATGATGCACGTGGTGATTATTTTGGTGATCTCTCAGTAAGAGATGTCTTAGTCCATTCTTCCAATATTGGGGCAGCCAAGATTGCCATGAAAATGGGAGATGAAAAATATTACGAATATGTAAGGCGTTTTGGCTTTGGAGAAAAAACAAACATTCCCCTGCCAGGAGAAATTTCTGGCCTTGTGAACCCTCCTGCACGTTGGGATAAGCTAACCATCACGCGCATGGCAATGGGACATGCCATTGCGGCCACTCCCATACAAGTGGTCATGGCGGTTGCCGCTATTGCTAATGATGGAAAGCTATTGACACCACAACTTATTCATCATCGTAACCTTGAAAAAGCGCAGATAGAGCCTTTAGTGCGTCGTGAAATTATTTCCTCTAATGTTGCTCAAATCATCAATGGGGCGCTCATCGATGTGGTTGCACGTGGAACGGCTCGACATGCCAAGATCGATGGCTACTTAGTTGCAGGAAAAACGGGAACTGCTCAGAAAATCAATCCTCATGGTGGTTATTTAGAGGGACGTTACATCGTCTCCTTTGCAGGATATTTTCCGGCTGATCACCCACGCATTGCCGGATTGGTGATTATTGATGATGCTCGTATTGGGAGTGTAGCGAATTTTGGGGGGCTTGTAGCAGCTCCCGTTTTTTCGAAAATTGGTGAGGCTGCTGCGCGCTATCTTGACTTGCTTCCTGTTTCCACAGACGATGCAAAAGTCTCTCAAAGCGCCCTAGATTCTATGAATCATGAATGATCATCTATTGTGCAATAGGTTGCTATAATGACATCAAAAGTGCCGTATCTTTTTATCTAATTTCTGACATGATTTTACAAAATCTTCTTGCCTCAACAGAAATCATCTCTGTGAGTGGTCCTCTTAATACTTCTTCAATACTCGACATTCAGGGGCTCTACTTTGATTCACGTAAAGCTAGTCCTAAATCCTTGTTTTTTGCATTGTCTGGTAGTCATAAAAAGGGGAGTGCCTTTATTCATGACGCACTCGAACGTGGAGCTATTGCCGTCGTGACTGATTTCAACGTAGATGAGTGCTCTTTAAGTGGCCAAGTGCCAATCATTCGTGTTCCTCATGCACGTCGTGCAATGGCTGATATGGCGAGTACCTTTTATCATTTTCCTAGTCAAACCTTGGCCATCTGTGGAGTGACCGGAACCAATGGGAAGACAACAACCAGTTTTCTAGTTCATCATTTATGTCAGTCTAATGGGCGTGCTTGTGGTCTTATTGGAACCATTGAATATTTACTGCCAGGTCGCAAGCAGGAAGCACTACGGACAACACCTGAATCCATAGAAATTCAAGGCATGCTTGAAGAGATGAAAAACGGAGGGTTTAAAGGAGTTGCTATGGAGGTCTCTAGTCATGCCATTGTCCAAGAGAGGGTGAAAGGGGTTGAATTTGATGTTGCTATTTTTACTAATCTCACCCAAGACCATCTTGACTATCACGAGTCTATGGAGACTTATTTTGATGCTAAGGCAGCATTGTTTGAATCACTCCCACATCAAAAAAACAAACGCGGACGTGCTGTAATCAATGTGGATGATCGCTATGGAAGATTGCTCTTAGAGCGTTTGGGGCGTCATTCTTCTAAAATTCCTGTGATCACAATTGGTCAATCTAGTGGTGTGGATTTTCGTGCAACGAGTATTGAGTATAGTAGTAGTGGTACACTCTTTTGTTTGGAGGCTCGGAAAAAAAGTTTTTTAGTGAGATCTCCGCTCATTGGGCTCTTTAATGTCTATAATGCCCTAAGTGCTCTTGCCTCTGCAAGCTCGATGGGCCTTGAATTAAGGCGAGCCATCAAAGCACTAGAAACTGCACCACAAGTACCAGGGCGCCTCCAGCGAGTGGAAGGAAAGAAGAATTTTCAAGTTTTTATCGACTATGCCCATACTCCCGATGCTCTTGAAAATGTGCTTCGTTCACTGCGTCATCTCCAACCAGGTAGACTGGTTGTTATTTTTGGATGTGGTGGTGATCGAGATCGTGGGAAGAGGCCACTGATGGCACAGGCTGCGGAGCGTTATGCTGATCTCATTATTGTAACTACAGATAATCCCCGAGGAGAAGATCCTCAAAAAATTATTAAAGAAGTGGTCAAAGGATTTCGTTGCCAAAAATATTGCTGCATTCCTGATCGTCGAGAAGCCATTGAAAGAACCATAGAGCAAGCCTTGCCTTATGATATTATCCTCATTGCCGGGAAAGGTCATGAAACCTACCAGGAGGTTGCTGGACTACGCACTCCTTTTGATGATGGAAATGTTGCTCGCCATGCTCTGCAGCACGCACATGGATGGAAAGGATAAATCACCTGTAAATATCTTGATGAGAAGAATGAATTGCTTTTGCTAAATTTCTACAACAATGGATCCTATTCCTCTTTCCAAGCTTGCAAACTGGAGTCATGCGACACTCCTTAATGGAGATCCTGATACGCTTGTGACAGGTGTTTCTCATGATACCCGTACGATTAAGCCAGGCGAGCTCTATATTGCGCTGCATGGAGAGAATTTTAATGGTAATGTCTTTATTCAGGAGGCTTATCACAAAGGAGCTGTTGGCGCGCTCTGTGCTAGCATGAGTGCAACAAGTCAATCTCGTCCACCCCAAGAACCGGGGCAAGAGCTACCGGGCACATTTGCAATGTTGCATGTTGAGGATCCACTCGAGGGACTGACTGCTCTTGCCGCTCAATGGCGTCAAGAGCTAGGCTTGCGCTCGATTGTTATTACTGGAAGTAATGGAAAAACAAGCACCAAGGATTTTACGACTCTTCTTTTAGAACAATCCTTTCATGTGACTTCTACTTACGGAAATTTTAACAATCATATTGGTCTTCCGCTTTCCATTTTAAGAGCTAATAGCTCTGATCAAGTAGCCGTTTGGGAAATTGGGATGAATCATCCAGGTGAGATATTGCCTTTAGCACTACTTGCAAGACCAGATATTGCGATCATTACTAATATTGGCACTGCTCATATTGGCTTCCTAGGCTCGCGTGAAGCCATTGCGCATGAAAAAGGAAATTTACTTACAACTCTTTCTCAGGATGGTTTAGCTATTTTAGGAGCCGCTGATGATTTTTGTGATGTCCTAGCCTCGAGAACACAGGCGCGAATCCTTCGCGTGGGTATTGGTCTTGGAGATTTGCAAGCGACTCATCTTACTTCTTTACCAAGAGGAGGAATGAAATTTCAAGTTTCCTATGAAGGTGTATCACTTCCTGCCTATTTACCCGTGATGGGAGCCCATATGGTCCAAAACGCTCTCTTTGCTCTTGCGGTTGGTTTAGCATGTAAGATCTCTCTTGAAGAGGGAATCGATGCTCTAAGAAAAGTACAATCATCCTCTAGTCGCCTGAAGCTCTATGAATATGGTGACATTATGGTGGTCGACGATGCTTATAATGCTAGTCCTGATTCTATGGAAGCAGCGCTGAGCTCTATTGCTGCACTTGAGTCCCAAAGAAAAATCGCTCTTCTAGGGTGTATGGGTGAATTAGGTGACTATGCTATGAAAGGTTATGAACGTGTTGGGTTCAAAGCGGCTGATCTGCTTGATGTGCTCATTGTCGTGAGTGATGAAGCCCTTCCTCTTGCGCAGGTGGGAAGGAGTTGCGGAATAAAAGAAGTCTACCATGTCCCTAACAATAATGAGGCTATAGCGCTTGCTCTATCCATCATTCGGGGTGGTGATGTTCTCCTAATTAAAGGAAGCAAGCGCGCTTGCCTACATGAAGTTGTAGACGCAGTAAGGAAGTCATTGCTAAAAAAGAATCTTACCTCACAATGACCAATATTTTTTACTACGATGACTGGGAGGTCACGATGGACGCTGCTTCGTCATCGTCACGATCAGTGTGGAATATCCGGGTTAATACCATTACCCATTACTAGCACTTATCTCACTGCGATTTCTAGCTAGGAACAAGCTATCCTAAAAAATTAAAAACCTTACGACCAACTCTATCTATGTTCTATTATCTTTTTCAACTAAGTGATCTTTTTCACGGTAGTCATCTTGCAAAAACGTTTCATGTTTTTCAATATATCTCCTTTCGAGCTATGGGAGCAGGACTGACGTCTTTTTTGCTTTCTCTGTTTTTTGGAAAATCTATTATTAAGCGTCTTATTATGCTCCGTGCTGGCCAGCCAATTCGTACTGCCCAGGATCTGCATCGATCCTTTGCACTGCATGAAGATAAACAAGGTACACCAACTATGGGTGGGATTTTACTCGTTGGTTCCGTACTTCTGTCCACATTGCTCTGGGCACGTCTGAATAATCCATTGATTTGGATTGCATTTTTTACCGCACTTTATTTAGGAGGCTTAGGATTTTTAGACGATTATCTAAAAGTCACGAAAAAAAAATCAGCAGGAATTAGCTCTCGTCAGAAATTTCTTCTTCAATCGCTCTTAGCAGTCATGATTACCGTGATCTTTATGTGCACTCCTTCTTTATCTCTGACAGCACAAGAACTCTATATACCATTTTTAAAAGGACCCCTAATTGCTCATTTAGGCGTGGCTACTTTTTTGTTTTATCTCCTAGTTATTGTTGGAGCCTCCAATGCAGTGAATATCACTGATGGTCTGGATGGTTTAGCTGCTGGCTGTAGCGTCATGGCAGCGTGTGCCTATGGAGTTTTTACCTATGTTTCTGGTAATATCAAAGTGGCTACTTACCTTCAGATACCTCATAATCCCTATGCTGGTGAGCTTTCTGTTGTGAGTATGGCACTGGCTGGAGCTGCACTTGGCTTTTTGTGGTGGAACTGTCATCCAGCACGCGTCTTTATGGGAGACACTGGATCTCTTGCCATTGGGGGAATGCTTGGGGTGTTCGCTATTAGCTGTAAGCAGGAAATTCTACTCATACTCGTTGGTGGGATTTTTGTGGCAGAGGCACTTTCTGTTATTTTGCAAGTGGCAAGTTTTAAACTTACAGGACGGCGTATTTTTAAAATGTCTCCATTGCATCACCATTTTGAATTAAGCGGATGGAAGGAATCAACAGTCACGATTCGCTTTTGGATTATGGCTATTATTTTAGGCATTCTCGGCCTTGCAACCTTGAAATTACGCTAGGGCATGAATTATCAAGGGAAAAAATGTGTTGTTTTAGGCTTAGGCAAAAGTGGTCTTGCTGCTGCTCGCTTGCTTACTCGGCAAGGAGCACGTGTTTCTATTGTCGATAGTAATAGAGGGAAGGCATTAGAAGAAAAAGCAGTATTCTTGCGTCAAGAACACATGAATATTCATCTGGGTGCTGCCGCAGAAAATGATTCTACTCATTATGACTTGGCTATTCTTAGTCCTGGTATTGATGCAAGAGCACCACTGGTAAAAAATGTGACACAAAAAGGGATTCCTCTTATTGGAGAATTAGAACTTGCCTATTCTCTAGCCTCTCATCCTATTGTTGCCATTACTGGGACTAATGGCAAAACGACCACCACAGAAATGACAACAATAGCTCTTCAAGCTCTCGGCTTACGTGCTATTGCATGTGGCAATATTGGAATTCCTTTTTCAGAAGTTCTTCTGCAGCCTGATGAGCATGATGTTTTTGTTCTTGAAGTGAGTTCTTTTCAGTTGGAGGGGATTAAAACATTTCGTCCTTGTATCGCTATTTGGTTAAATCTTAGCCCCAATCATCTGGATCGTTATGCAACGATGGAAGAATACCGTAGTGCAAAATTACGTATTTTTCAAAATCTTCAGGAAGATGATTTTGTGGTCCTGCCAGCATCCTTTGATAGTGCAGCTCTAGAAATTAAGGCCAAAGCTATTACCTTTAGTACGCAAAGCAAGCATGCCGATTTTTTCTTTCGAGATGATTTTCTCTTTTACCAAGAAGAACCATTCCTCAATCTCAAAGAGACACAACTCCACGGTCTCCATAATGTTGAAAATCTCATGGCTGCCTGTGCTAGTGGTATTGCTTTAACTCGGATATTTCATACTAATGGTAACAAAGAGGCTATGAAGTCTGATAGAGTAAGGCAGATGGATGCTGCGTTAGACTCTTGCAATGAGATAAGAGGGGCTATTCATGAGCGTGCTGCATTAACATACTCCTCTCCATCGTCTCATAACGCTATAAAGCCTCGTCATGAAAAGCCATATGAAGCATCAGGCTTCAAGAAGGCTTTGTTGTCTATGGTCGAGAAGATCAAAAATTACACCCCACCAGCACATCGCTGTGAATGGGTTGGTGAGATGCAAGGAACAATCTGGATTAATGATTCTAAGTCGACGACACTCGATGCCCTTGAGAAAGCCATCCAGTCTATTGATCCATCACGTCAAATTATTTTAATTGCTGGTGGTAAAAATAAAGGATCTTCTTTTAAACCACTGCTCCCTATTATCAAGGAGCGCGTTAAAGTAGCTCTCCTCATTGGGGAACTAAAACATTCTATTGCCTCTGAGTGGAGTACGATTCCTTGTCATGAAGTAGAGGATTTGGATCAGGCTGTGAAGCAGGCGAAGGAACTTGCTTTACCTGGAGAGACAATTTTGTTTTCTCCTGGAACCTCTTCTTATGATATGTTTGCAGATTATCAAGAACGGGGCGTTTGCTTTAAAAACGCTGTTCAAAAATTCATTATGCAATAGCAATAGATCATTCTTGCCTCACTTTATTCTACCCATGAAATCATCCTCATCCAAAAGACGTCACCTTCGTCCCCTTCAAGCAAAAGCTTCTGCAATCAATCCCTCGGAATTTGAGGATTATGGACCAGAGCCCAATATGAAACTCTCTCATGCCTTTATGGTCGTCTTGGCCCTGCACATTATCGCTGTAGGTGGACTCTTTGCCTTTAATAAAATAAAAGTAAATCGCGCTCCTCTTTCCTTAAAATCGAAAGCTGAGCATTTATTCCAAAAAAAATCTGCAGCCTCTAGAGAGCCATCTTTAGAAGCTCTACATTCCTCTTGCGAGAGTACCTCGATGCTCTCTAAAACAAATCTCTCTCACCAGCTCTCACAAGCCTCAACTCCTCTGGCTGCAACACAGCGACTTGTCGGAGCTCCTGCTAATCGACAAACACCTGGAATCACTAGCAATCCACCACCTTCTCCTTCTCCAACTCCTGGCTCTCTGGTTCCTGCTGCTGCGAGTCCTAGTCTGGATGAATCTGCGAAGAGCTCTTCTCAAGAAGTTCTGCGCGAATATACCATTGTAAGAGGAGACAATCCTTACAAATTAGCTAAAAAGTTTCATGTCAGTTACAATGCGCTCATGAAGCTTAATAATATTGCAGATCCTAGAAAAATTCAGATTGGTCAGAAATTAAAAATTCCTGCTACAACTCAAGTAAAGAGTCCAAGATCAAAGCTAAAGGGTCGCAAACCAAGAGGTAACACGTAACCTCTCAAGCCTGAAGAAGAGCAAGTCATTTAGCTTTTTCGACTCTTTACTCTTTGCTTCTTCTCATTGCCATCTATGCAACGCAATTCTATCTACCTGCTCTTGCTCTCTGTTGTTGCCCTGGTTGCGCTTGGAATTGTGATGCTCTTTAGTACGAGTGCCTTTGCACAAGATAGTCATGGAGATATTTATTATTTTGTGAAAAGGCAGCTCCTCTGGCTTGGGATAGGGACCATAGCCTGTTTGATCACTTCTTTAACCGACTATCATTGGTGGCGTCGCACGTGGCTCTTATGGTTTGTGATGGCAATCGTACTTTTAATACTCTGTTTTGTACCCCATATTGGCATGCGTATTAATGGTTCGCGTCGTTGGTTGAATTTGCGTGTAGCAGCTTTTCAGCCTAGTGAACTAGGGAAAGTGGCGGCTGTTTTTTTTGTGGCATGGTGGTTTTCTCGAGAAGAAATCACACAAGGTAGTTTTTTACAAACAGTTGCTCTTCCTCTCGCTTTTTTAGCTCTTCCTATGGGACTCATTGCTGCAGAGGTTGATCTTGGAACAACAGCACTCATTGGCACAACGGTTCTTGCCATGATGTTTGTAGGAGGAACCCGAGGTATCTATCTTTTTCCCATCTTAGGTACGGGTATAGGCGGCCTTATGGGTCTCATTTATCTTATTCCCGAACGCGCAGCACGGATGATGACATTTTTACATCCTGAATCCGACAAACTAGGCAAAGGCTTACAACAATGGCAGGCCTTGATTGCCTTTGGTTCTGGAGGTATTGAGGGTCTTGGTTTAGGCGAGGGAAGACAAAAAATGCTCTACCTTCCCTATGCACATACTGATTTTATTTTTCCAATGATTGGTGAAGAGCTCGGGCTTAGAGCTACATGGGCTGTGATAGTGTGCTATCTTCTTATTCTCCTGTGTGGAGGGCTCATTGCAGCCAATGCACGTGATCGTTTTGGGAAGCTTGTCGCTACTGGCCTTCTTCTTCTTATTACCCTACAGGCCATCATTAATATTGGGATGACGATTTCATTTTTGCCCAACAAGGGAATGCCTCTCCCATTTATTAGTTATGGTGGTACGAATTTAGCCGCCTCCCTTTTCATAATAGGTATTCTCGTTAATATTCATCGACGTGGGATACCTCTAGCGCCTCTTGAAGAACAAGCGGTCGTCTTAGGCAATCGAGCCATACCGCGTATTTAGAGTTTTTCGAAAGTGAACCAATTGTGAGACGGATTTTTTAGATATTATTGAACTTATGGGAAAACATTTTGTGATTGCTTGTGGTGGAACCGGGGGGCACCTTTTTCCAGGTCTTGCTGTTGCTGAAATTCTTCATGAACGTGGTCATGAAATTATTTTACTTGTTTCTGAGAAAGAAATTGATGCGCTTGCTCTGCGACATCATCCTGAATTTAGAGTTGAAAAACTTCCTTCTATTGGGATGCCCTCATGCTTCTCATTTTCATTTATTCGATTTCTACGTCGTTCTTGGGAAAGTTTCTCGTACTGTCTTCATCTCTATCGTCGCTATCGTCCTGCTGCTGTTCTTGGCATGGGTGGATTTACCTCTGCAACACCCATTCTAGCAGCTCACTGTTTTAAAATTCCCTCCTACATTCATGAATCTAATGCTATTGCTGGCCGAGCAAATCGATTCACAGCGCGCTGGACGAATAAGGTTTTACTCGGATTTCAAGCATGTACCCCGTGTTTTCCTAACAATCAATGTGCCATAACCGGAACACCAGTAAGACGAGATCTTGGCGAGCGTCTGCCTAAGGACGAAGCCCTGAGAAAATTTAAATTAACACGAGATCGTAAAACAATTTTAGTCATGGGCGGCAGTCAAGGGGCAGCGCAAGTTAATCAAATTCTTTTTAAGGCAGTTTCCCTACTCAAAGAACTTCCCATACAAATCATTCATTTTACTGGTGAGAGAGATGATCATCTTGCCGCTATTAATTATCAACGAGAAGGTATTCATGCTTATGTGGCTTCGTTTTATCATGAGATGAACGAAGCTTATTCTGCAGCAGACATCGTGATTTCACGAGCTGGTGCTGCTAGTTTAAGTGAAATTGCTCATTTTGCTCTTCCCTCTATTTTAATTCCATTTCCCTTTGCCGCAGAGCACCATCAACATTGCAATGCGACTATCTTTGAACAAGCCGGGGCAGCCGAAGTCCTCGAGGAATCATCGATCACTCCAGAAATCCTAGTTCATCGCATTACAAACATATTGAATGATTCAGAACGACACGAGCGCATGACTCATGCAGCATCGATGATTTTACCGCATGATGCAGCACAGGCGGTTGCTAATATCATGGAGGGAAAATTCATAGAGCCTCAATAATAGGACCCTTTAGAGCTTTATAAATAAAGTTATGTCCGAGATGGAGTGTTAGGAACAAGGAGCGTAGACTTGGCAGTGTATCTAAAATTCGAGGAAGCGAGCACCGGAGTTCGCATGCACAACCGCCGCTACAACTTTATTTAAAATGCTTTAATCAAGGGGCGCTGTCTACTGCCTCTGACTCATTGGGATAACTTTTTTTCCTTCTTCCGGGCCAATATACTCGCTCAGAGGCCTGTAGATGCGATTATCAGCAAGTTGTTCTAAAATATGAGCGGTCCATCCTGCAACCCGCGCAATAGAAAAGACAGGGGTGAACATGTCAGTGGGGAGTCCTAGTGAGTAGTAGACAATAGCAGAATAAAAATCCACATTGGCATTAAGCCCTTTTTTTTCTTTCATCAAACTTGCGATGCGTTCTGCTATTTTCATCCATTTGTTCTCACCGAGTCTTTCACACATTTGAAAAGCCATAGCGCGCAGGTGAGGAGCTCTGGGATCAAGTGTTTTATAAACACGGTGGCCAATTCCCATGATTTTCTTTTTTTCGAGGAGTGTTTTGTCGAGCCATGCAGTGACATTGGACTCCTCACCAATTTCTTGAAGCATCTGAATGACCCCTTCATTAGCACCTCCATGAAGTGGGCCTTTGAGAGTGCCAATAGCAGAGGTCACTGCTGAATAAATATCTGTCAACGTTGAGATCGTGACTCGTGCTGAAAAAGTCGAAGCATTCATTCCATGATCAGCATGGAGGACATAGCAGACATCGAGTGTCTCTGCTGCCTCTTGACTGGGTATTTTTCCTTCAAGAAGGTAAAGAAAATGTTCTGATTCCGTAAGCTCTTTATTAATAGGAGGTAGATCTTTTCCTTGACGAGCTCTGTGATAGTAGGCGGCAATCACACTCATTTTGGCTGTAATAGAGGCAGCACGCAGATATTTCAATGAATCTGTTGGGTCGAGTGAATCTTTGCCTCCCTCACTGTCGTATAGCCCTAACATTGAGATTCCTGTTCGCAGGACATTCATAGGGTTAGCGTTCTTTGGTGCACAGAGAATGAAATCAATGACTTCCTCTGGTAGTTCGCGCTCATGGGCAAGCTCTTCATGTAGCCGCAGCAATTCAGCCGCTGTAGGCAATCGTCCATGCCAGAGAAGATGAATAACCTCTTCAAAACTCACGTGTCCTGCAAGTTCATTAATATTGTATCCTTCATAGAGTAGTTTTCCTTCATCGCCACGAACGTCGCTTAGCGAGGTACTATTAGCAATAACTCCTTCGAGTCCTTTGGCGATAATGGGCATAATAGAAAAAAGAGTAAAGGGTAGCTAAGTTAAGAACAACGAGCCTACAACATATTGCAGCTACTGCTTCTCAAGGATTGTTATTAACGTTTCAGCAATATCAGCAGAACTTGGCGCAACAGCAATACCAGCGGCACGGAGAGCTTCTTGTTTTAGGGTAGCAGTTCCTTGACTTCCTTGAATGATAGCACCCGCATGTCCCATCCGTCGGCCTTCTGGAGCTGTAGCCCCAGCAATAAAAGCAACAATGGGCTTATTGCAATATTGCTTTGCCCAGAGCGCAGCTTCCTCTTCCTCAGAGCCCCCAATTTCACCAATCATGATGATAGCTTCTGTTTTTGGGTCCTTGTTCAAGAGAGAGAGAGCATCCATTTGTGTCATGCCATGAATGGGATCTCCTCCAATGCCAATACACGTGGATTGTCCGATACCTCGTGCAGTGAGTTGCCAAACAGCTTCATAAGTAAGAGTCCCCGAGCGAGAGACTACTCCTACGGGTCCTGGTTTATGTATGTAACCAGGCATGATTCCTATCTTACATTGATTGGGCGTAATAATTCCCGGACAATTGGGCCCAATGAGTATCGGAGGATTTTGAAATGATTCTGCAAAAATACTCTTTACGCGCATCATGTCATGAACAGGAATCCCCTCTGTGATGCAAACGATGAGTTCAAGGCCGGCACTTGCTGCTTCAACAATCGCATCTGCGGCACTTGGTGCGGGTACAAAAATCATCGTTGCGTTACAACCTGTTATCTTGCGAGCTTCAAGAACAGTATCAAAGATAGGAATCTTATGATTAAAATATTCTCCGCCTCGGCCAGGAGTGACTCCAGCTACGACGTTTGTTCCATATTCCTCGCAGCTGCGGGCATGGAAAGCACCTGCTTTACCGGTAATGCCTTGAACAAGAAGGCGTGTGTTTTTATCAACCAGAACAGACATAAGAATTTTTTAGGAAATGAGAGAGCAAGAATGCGATAGCGAGATACTTGCTGCTGCAACAACTTTTTGAGCAGCATTTTTAAGGTCGCTCGCTGTTTGGAGAGGTAGTTGAGATTCCTGAAGTAATTTTTTTCCTTCTTCGACCTTGGTTCCTTCCAGGCGAACGATAATTGGAAGGGAAATTTTTGTTGTCTTAAAAGCATTGATGATTCCTTGTGCGATAATGTCACAGTGCATGATGCCTCCAAAAATATTTACTAAAATTGCTTTCACCTTCGGATCTTGGGTCAATATTTTAAAAGCCTCTGTTACCTGTTCTTCTGTTGCTCCACCTCCTACATCAAGAAAATTCGCTGGTTCCCCACCGTGATGCTTGATGATGTCCATGGTAGCCATAGCGAGTCCTGCACCATTAACAAGACAGGCAATATCTCCTTCAAGAGCAATATAGTTGAGATGAAAAGCAGATGCTGCTACTTCACGTGGATCTTCCTCGCTCATATCGCGCATGGCTTCAATACTCTCATGACGGAAGAGTGCGTTTTCATCAAAACTTAACTTTGCATCCAATGCAAATACCTCTCCTGATTTTGTTAGGACTAGTGGATTGACCTCCACCATCATGCACTCGGATTGATCAAAGAGGCGGTAAAGATTTAAAATTAATGTGCTGGCTGCTAAAAATTGCTTTCCTCTAAAGCCAAGATGATGGGCAATATTGCGGCTTTGATAAGGTTGAAGGCCAATCAGTGGATGCACAGGTTCTTTCCAGATTTTTTCGGGTGATTCTTGTGCGACTCTTTCAATATCCATCCCTCCTTCTCTGCTTGCGATGACAAGTGGAGCAGCACTCGCGCGATCTAGTACAATGGCGAGATAATATTCTTGCGAAATGTCAACTGACTCAGCAACGAGGACTTTGCCGACAAGTCTCCCTTGAGGGCCGGTCTGATGCGTCACAAGTGTATTTTGAAGCATGGCCGCGGCAATCTTGGAAGCCTCGTCCGCTGTCTTCACAACATGAACGCCTCCGCGAAAGCCATCTTTAAAGGTGCCTTGGCCACGTCCTCCAGCATGAATTTGAGCTTTTACGACAAATTCTTTTGAGAGAAAAGCAGAAGCAATGATTTTTGCTTCTTCGGCTGTGGTCACAACGGAGCCTTTTGTCGTCATGACCCCAAAGAGTTCAAAAAGTTGTTTAGCCTGGTATTCGTGGATGTTCATGAAAGGAAAGAATCCTACAGATCAAGTGGCAGAAATACCAGTTCGGATTTTTCACTCGGATCTTTGATGCGTATTGTGAGTTATAATTCTCCAGCTGGATAGCGATCTGTAGCTTTTGATTCCATAAAATCGACCCAAATAGGAAGTGCTATTTCTGCTCCATAAGCACCACGCATAATTGTTTGAGGTTTGTCAAAACCGACCCAGACACCACAGGTGAGACTCTGTATAAAGCCAAGAAACCAGGCATCAAAAAAATGATCAGTTGTTCCTGTTTTGCCTGCAGCTGGTTTTTTAAGTCCTAGGGAAAGAGCGCGCGATCCTGTGCCCTCGGTGAGTACTTTTTTTAATAGTTCTCTGGTGGTATGCGTTGCTACGCGGTCCAGAACGGAAATACGGCCTCGTGTGGCAAGAAAAAGAATTTTCCCATTAGCATCGGTCACTTCTTCTATTAAGTGAGGCTGCAAGCGTTCTCCCCCGGTGGCAAGTGCGGTATAAGCCGCAGTGATATTTTTCAGTGTCGATTCAAAACTTCCCAAGCAAATAGCAGGATAAGGAAGAATCTTATTGTTAAGACCAAGATGTTCTAGAGTTGTAGCAACCTCTTCTAAACCTACTGACAGGCCAATGCGAACACTCATTGTATTACGTGAATGAATGAGTCCATAGCTTGCAGGCAGCCATTGTTGAAAAGTTCCATCGCTATTTTGAGGGTGATAGGTTTTAAAAGCTTCCGGCAGCTCTGCAGGTGTGAGTGGTGCATCACTCACAAGTGATTCGGGTGTTAATCCCTTTTCAAATGCCTTTTCATAAACAAAAGGTTTTGCTAGTGACCCAACTTGGCGCTCTGCTGTTATTGCTCGATTGTACTGACTCGTCTTGTAATCACGGCCTCCAACAATCGCCACAATCCCACCACTGGCATTGTCGATCGCTAGTAAGGCTCCTTCCAGGCGAATCTGATTTTTTTCGAGGCTTAACCCGGGTATTTCATATCGATCTACTGCGGAGGTCGGGAAGTCAGATGGATGTTGCGTTGATCTCGAAGTCTTCCTCGAGTAGAATGTACTCATAGAGTCGTCGTCAGACTTCATAATTCGCCTTACCCCATCAGCCTTCACGACCTCCTCGTCACCATCAGTCTGAAATATCTGAGTTAATGGTTTTTTTTGATTGCTGATATAAAGGTGGGTATGTTTCTGGAGGCGGTGTTGCTCCTGAAAAAGGGCTTGGGATTCGATTTCTGCGAGTCGTTTTAAGAGAGAGTGTTCTGCCACATGTTGAAGCTCTGGATCAATGGTGCTCATGATATGGAGAGGTCCAGAATCGATTGTATCAGCAGGTAGGACTTGAGCGAGTTCACGCAGAATGGCATCAGTAGCCCAGCTATTTTGCATATGAAAAATACGATGTGTGGGTGACTTTATTTTTTCATGTAATGCTTTTGTATGTTCCTCCTTGGTGATGAGATTGAGTTCTTCCATTCTTTTAAGAACAAGAGCTTGTTGTTGTAAGGCACCATGGAGATTATTAAAAGGGGACAGATGATTGGGGCTTCGAATGAGTCCAGCCAGAAGAGCACCTTGTGCCAAGCTCATTTGAGATGCGGGACGATTGAAGTAGGCTTGACTTGCAGATTCTACACCATAAAGACCAGGTCCAAAATAAATCCGATTCATATAGAGCTCTAAAATTTTTTCTTTAGAGAGTTCTGTTTCGATACGAAAAGCCATTGCTGCTTCCAGTAATTTACGATTCATTGTGTGACCTCCCAAAGAGAAACTATTGCGTGCAAGCTGTTGAGTAATGGTGCTTCCTCCTTGTCTGATGCCACCAAGCAAAAGGTTGCGAATAACTGCACGCGCAATACCGATAGGGTCAATGCCATGATGTTGATAGAAACGAGCATCTTCCCTGCTAATAAGAGCGTTAACAAAATAATTGGAAACTTTATCAAAAGGGATAATCTGGCGATTTTCTCCACCTGCTAGGGAGTAAACCTTTCCATAACGATCATAGATCAGCGACCGCTGCGACATCTGACCGATTTTAGAAAGGTCAAAGGTAAGGGACCAAAGATAGTAAAATATGGCGACTAATAGCCAAAAAAAAAGCAGCGCAAAAAAGAGCTTTAGCCATATTATTGATCGAAAGCGCCATTTTTTTTTCAATTTTTTGGAAGTCTTTTTTAAAAAAGAGAAGTGAGGATTAATCTCTTGTGATCGCATAATATTTTAGATGGAGCATGCCTTTGTTAGGGATAAGTTTTAGGATTTCTTTACTCACTCTTATCTAGTAGTCATCATGAACGCTTTCATGAATCAACATGTTCAAGACTCTCACGCTGTGCAACAAAACAAGAACCTGTTTTCAGAATCTATTGAAGATGTAAGCAACTACGTCGCGCCGGTGGTCGCCCCATCGAGTGCCTCAGATACAGTCTATTGCTGTGCGCCCTTGGCTTCTTGTTCTTCATCAGCCTCAACAACATTGAAAATAGATTCTAACATAGGCGCTGACGCATGCAAAACACCTCATGTTTTAAGCATACAGATCTTAACTCCATTTCCTGGGATCTGTCATGGAGTGCTTGGAGAAAGTATGATGAAACGCGCGCAGGTCAAAGGATTAGTTGAGTTAGAGGTTCTTGATTTGCGCGATTGGGCTCACGACAAGCATCGCACTCTCGATGCGCCTCCTTATGGTGGCGGTCCTGGAATGGTCATGAAGATTGAACCTATTGATGCTGCCTTGCAAGAGTTAAGAAGGTCTGATAGCAAAGTCATTTTCCTGTCACCTCAGGGAAAGCGATTGAATCAATCTATCGCACGGTCTTTGGCGCAGGAGAGGCATTTGATTTTCTTATGTGGTCATTATGAAGGAGTAGATCAACGTGTCGTAGATCATCTTGTAGATGAGGAAATTTCCATTGGTGATTACGTATTAACCAATGGTGCTTTGGCAGCACTTGTTCTTACAGATGCCATTGTCCGACTGGTTCCAGAAGTTTTAGGTCATCAAGAATCAGCACTTAATGATTCTTTTGAAAATGGATTACTTGATTTTCCTCACTACACACGTCCCGAGAACTTTAAAGAATGGTCCGTGCCCCCCGTCTTGCTCTCTGGCAATCATGCTGCCATTGCTGCATGGCGTAGAGAGCAAGCACAAAAAGTGACTGATGAAAAGCGACCTGATTTGATGAATTTTTCCAATCAACAAGGATAAGCCTTTGCTCTCAACAATCATTCTTGAAAGGTATAGCACAGCTCTACGCTTCAATTTCCTCGGTAAATGGCAGGATTTCTTCAATGATCATTGAGCGATTTCCTTTTTCTGCTGGCAGTATAACAACATCACCTTTGGCGCGGCCAAGTAATGCTTGTCCAATGACAGCCTGATAGGAGACCCACCGTTTTTCTGGAGCACCATCCCAAGCACCTAGAATTGAATAGACCTCTAACTCCTGCGTATCCTGATCGCGTAGCGAAACAACTGTTCCAATCGAGACAAGAGAAGTGTCAGGATTTTCAAAGTTAGTGCCACGAGCCCTATTTAAGAGAAGTTCTAGCTCACCTTTTTGTCGGAGCAAGACAGTCTGTTGTTCTTTGGCAGATTTAAATTCAAAATTTTCACGCAAATCACCGTAAGAACGTGCAATGGAAATATCCTTTGTATTTTGAGGAATCAGTTTGTTGATGAGATTTTCATATTCATTTTTCCGCCGTTCTAAACTCTTCCAAGAAACAATTAGATTTTCGTCACGTGCAGCAGAGTTCTCTTTTTCTTGATGTCCAGTAACGAGAGATTGAAGTTTTGGATGGATTTTTAAAATGCGCGCTAAAAGCGAGCGACGATCCAGATCGCTAAACACGGGACTCATCATGATTTTTCTCATGATGTTGCGGGCTATGTCATCATGTGCGCTTAAGAGAAGATCGGCAATAAGCTCGCGGTCGTTAAAAAGGAGTTCTTGTAATCGATTCCCCTTTTTCCCCTCGACATGCATATCACGTTCTAATGATGAAATAATGGCAGAGAGCAATTCGCTGTTAATGAACTCAGGAAAAGCTTTTTTCCTTTCTTCACAGATCCACGAGAGAAGATCAGAACTCGCAGAACGTTCCTGGATCATCTTTGCAAGAATAGCAGCAAAGTTTTTTGCACTGTGATGTTCTTTAAAAAGATAAAAAATTTCACTAATGAGTCGCGGCTCTGCATTTCGGAGTAATTGTTCTGCCTGATCTTGCCATGTTTCGGGAAAAACATCTGGAAAGTACTTAAGGATGCGTCGATATTTTGAGGAAGGGAGCTCCGTAAAGATGTCGTGTAATTTTTTTAAGGTATTTTCTAAAAATGCTCCTATTGATGGTTGACTTAACGAGGGAGCGAGTTCTTTGTGGAAACCAGCAATTTCATTACGTGCTAAGAGAAGCTCGAGTGCCTTGGCAATATGGAGGCGCTCTGCTCGATATGCGGCGTCATCAATACGACGAATGAGTATTTGCAATTCTTCTAAACTGAGTGTTGTCGCATCAAAGATTTTGAGTAAAGCATCGAGAGCCACAACCTGTTCCTTGGGGTGACGAGATGTTTGAAATTGCTCTAAAATACGACGATGTGGCTCAACTTTGACTTCTTGTAATTTGATAGGAAGGTTCTTTTTTGAAGGAATGTCAAAATGACCATCAAGTTTTAATTTCTTTTTAGTCGCCTCAAACCATTTCTTAAAACCAGCAGCATCAAAAATAGTAGGTACAAGAATTTCTGCAATCTCATCGACTCTTGCAGATCCACCGTGATTTTTTAAAATCATACGTATGAGTTCCACAGGATCTTTTTTGGCTTCTTGCTCAATGATGCTAGGATCATTGGCAAGCCTTGCTAAGATATGATCTGCTGGAATGGGAATCAAGGTTTCTAACACATACTGTAATTGCATGGGATGATTTTTCTTCTCTGAAAAATCAATAATAATTTGATCTGTTAACAAGCGCCATTCTCGTACACGTCCAAATCCCCAGCTCCTATGTTTGCAGTATTCGCCTGGAGAAAGAGCTTCCAGTTTTGCGGCGTCGGTTGAGCTGATCTTGCCAGCGTTAATGCATTGAGTAAGTTCTTCAGTCATATTTGACTGACCCTAGAGTGTTTTCTTCAAAAGACGAAGAAGAAAAATATCTTCATTGCGGTGTTTTGCACAATGTGTCCATAAAAATAAGCGCTCGCCTCATTGCTTGATAGCCAAAGTGTCCTTGGCTCACTTCTTCATAATGCACATTCCATTTTGAGGTAAAACGTTTCAATTCTTGAGGTGGTACAATATGATCAAAGGCTCCTCCAATGATCATAATGCGCTTGGGAGAAGTAAGCGGCTTGGCATGCGAGGGAGCTGTGAGATGTGCATGACGATCAAGATGCTCCCGAGTGATCTGATGATGCAGAAGTAAGGATCCCATGACCCTTGCCAGGGGACTGTCAAAGAGTGCCAGATTCAAATTAATAATGGGTTGTAAGAGGATCGCAAAATCCACTTCTTCTACCGAGAGCAAGAGTGATCCAATCCAGCCTCCATAACTTGTGGCCAGCAGGCCGATCCTTTCTACTCCTCGGTCCTGACACCAATGTATTAATTGCCGGATTTCTTGCACTGCTTGACGCAGAGTCTCTGCAGTGCGTACCAAGTTGCTAGTGATTGCGAGTGCTCCGTTGGAGTAATGTAATGGCGTCCGTGAATAGTGAAAAGGAAGATGTGGAAAGAGAACATTCCAGCCCTGTTTGTTCATGTGCGATGCAATATTTCTATAACCCCAGTCGCTTGATGACATAAGGGCATGAAGGATGATGAGGGTAGGGCTATCTGAGCGTTGTTTTTTTGATGTGGGAAAAAAAAGAGCGCGTGCACGGTTGTTTTGGACAAAGCAAGAGGAGATAGGACTTTGCCAGGAAAGCATGCCTGGTGTATCTACTATTTTTTCTATCGGCATAAGCTTAAAATAGGAGGAACGATTCCATGCGGCATATTTGTTTAAATATTTCTCTAAGATTTCTTGAGTGCTCACGTCATGACGTAACTGCCATTGGATATAATTCATCATGCCATACATGACGCCATCCATGGCGCGATAGACTATTTTTTTCAAGAGCCCCTCCTTTCTTGTGCGCTCTGAGGAAGATCCTCATGGGTTAACTCAAAACGTTCGCACAGCTCTTCTTGTAATTTTAGAAAAGCGATACTGATATTTTTTTCAAAATGAAGACGGGCGCTTTTTAAATCCTTGTCACATCGCAAGGGAGGTTGGATCGATTTTCCGACAATCATCCAGAGATGTGGCCGACGTAGCCAATTTCTGACGAGATAGAGCCGATCCGTTCCTAAAACAACACATGGAATCACGGGTGCCTGAGCAAGCTCACTTAGAAAAATAACACCTGGTTTCATGCGAGCTCCTTGTAATATTGAGCCCTTTTGGGAGCGTATACCTCCTTCTGGAAAAATACCCACAGCACGTCCCTGCTTGAGTCGCTCTAAAATCATACGAAGCCCGTGACGATTGGTGAGGGGATTATTGCCAAAACGATTGATTGGGATGACATGAAGTTGTTTAAAAAACCAAGCGCTGCAGGGATTGTGAAATAATTCCTCCATGGCTACCCAGTCAAGCAATCTAGGAAAGAAACCTCCTATGAGTGCTGGCTCAAAATGACTGATATGATTCGAGGCAAGAATACAAGGGCCTTTTCTGGGGGGAGCTTCCAGGATGAGGAGATGCACGCGGCAAAAGGTTCGAAACAAAAGTCGTGCTAGAAAACGACAGCATTCATAGAGCATATTACTTAGAGAAGGTATGTTGATACTTGTTACGAATAAGAGTGAGGAATTTTTATTTACTTCTTTTTGGCACTAACCGCATTGCTATGACTACTGTTACCTAGGTCACATCATATTTTCCACCGGCTAAACCCAAACACTTTTACGTAAAAAATCCTAAAATTTATCGAATAAAGCTATATAAGCAGTATTTTTTTTAACACTTTGTTTTTTTTTTATTTCTTCTCAAGCCAGAACATGGTTTCTTTTGGAGTTATGTCGCAGCTTCATCACCCTCCAGCTCTCCTAGCCTTAGAAGACGGCCGTATTTTTAGAGGCTTTTCTTGTGGTGTTATGGGGACGTCATACGGAGAAATTTGTTTTAATACCTCCATGAGCGGGTATCAAGAAGTCCTCACGGATCCTTCTTACCGTGGTCAAATGGTCGCCATGACCTATCCCTTGATTGGTAATTATGGAACCAATGAGATCGACTCTGAAAGTGGATCCATTCATGTGCGTGGTTTTATTATTGAAGAGGCAAGCGATATTTCTAGCAGCTGGCGTTCAGAGTCTCGCCTCCAAGAATATTTACAGCGACATGGTGTCGTGGCAATAAGCGGGGTCGATACCCGCTCTTTAACACAACACCTTCGCGTTAGCGGTGTGATGAGAGCCTGTTTAACAACGGAGCCTATCACAGATCAAGAGGCCATGACACTTGCAAGATCCTCCCCGTTTTTAGAGGACATCGATCTTGTTCAGGAGGTTTCGACTCAAGAGATTTATGAATGGGACCCTGTAGGCCATGAACAAGCTCCTTGGGGAGAGGTAAAGCAAACTTTTGTAAAAAATGCTGAGCAACCCATGATTGTTGCTTATGACTTTGGAGTGAAAAAAAATATTTTACGCTTGCTGCGCTCGCATGGCATGCGCGTGATCGTAGTTCCTGCACTCACTCCTGCCGAGCAGGTGCTCTCCATGAATCCTGATGGGATCTTCCTTTCAAATGGTCCGGGAGATCCCGCAAAGCTTTCCTCAATCCATCATAATGTACGTCTTCTCTCTGACCACAAGCCGGTGTTTGGTATTTGCCTGGGCCTTCAAATCCTAGGCCACGCTTTTGGAGCGAGTACTTTTAAATTAAAATTTGGACATCGTGGAGCTAATCAACCGGTTCAAGATTTGCGTACTGGTAGAGTCATGATTACTTCCCAAAATCATGGTTATGCCATAGATGAAGAATGTTTGCCTGCATCTCTAGGAGTAACCCATCGTCATCTTAATGACCGTACTGTCGCGGGACTTGCGCATCGTGACAAAGCAGTCTTCGCCGTGCAATTCCATCCAGAGGCCTCCCCTGGTCCACATGATTCGATTTATTTATTTGAGGAATTCAGAAAGATGATTCAAGGGAGCGCAGCTTGAAATATCTTAGAGAGCACAAGTCTTGGCTGCTACTCGCAAACGGTCATCATCACAGATTATTGATTTTGTCTCAAAGGGAGTTGCGTTCTTAGGTAATTTATGAATAATCATCTGCCTATTGTTTTTTGGTTTTAGTATTATCACTTAATCCAGCGTAGCTCAGTGGTAGAGCGGTCGGCTGTTAACCGATTGGTCGTAGGTTCGAATCCTACCGCTGGAGCCATGATCTGCGGCATGTTGGTCTACATGCTGATTCATTGAGCGGTCGCCCCACTATGATAAAACAATCAGAAAGTTCTTCTCGTCTTTGCAATTTGATTTTGTAAACTCATACGACTGATCTGATAAATTGATAAAAATTTAGAAACACTCTCTCATGGACCAACAAGCGCAACGTAATACTGAAGAGCCTAATATTGAAAACCCTTTTTCCCCAGGCGACCAAGGCAATCTATTATTAGAGGCTCATCTAGAGGATTCTCTCCCAAGGCAAGCAGAAAGCTTGACGGCTGCATTGCTAGATCCAATCGAAGAGGTTATCACTCAC
>Ga0364900_10076_pt1 | contig 37030 bp, 29 predicted proteins | sample ExccelJu500002D3_FD_206974 | JGI IMG/M metagenome (GOLD analysis project Ga0364900, IMG submission 206974) | Enriched cells from Trout Bog Lake Hypolimnion, Wisconsin, USA - BchlTB.July09.5000.02.D3 | ecosystem: Environmental > Aquatic > Freshwater > Lake > Hypolimnion/Profundal zone | place: USA...
TCGATGAAACTTCGAACCCTACCCTTTATCCTATAGATACTCCGTAGCCAGACAAAACAATCATTCCACAGGCTCCCATTCAACCCAGCGTTCCTTTAAAAATCAAGAGAACATGGCGAAATCCCTTGTTCGAGGCTGATCGTTGAGGTATTCCATGCGTAGGTTTTTCACTCTGCTCCCCCGGTTGCTGGTTGTTTCGGCAGCCCTCGCGCTGTGCTGCCCTCCCGTGGTAGCACAACAGACTCTTGGCGGCATAACCGGCGAGGTGACGGATGCCTCAGGTGGCGTAATTCCCAACGTCGCAGTTGCGTTGGTGGGTGAACAGACCGCTTTGACTCGCACAGCCAAGACCAATGGCTCCGGCGTTTATGCCTTTGTGAACCTGCCCATCGGCACCTACACGATGACATACACGGCAGAGGGGTTCGATGTGCAGAAGACACAGCACATCGCTGTACAGGCCGACCGCACGGCTACGGTCAATGCGGCTCTAAAGATTGGCAAGACCACGGATACCGTTTATGTCGAAGCTTCGCCGTTGATGAACGCGGTAGACACGACTAACGGTTACGTGCTCGACAATGCGCAGATAGACTTGGCGCCGTTGGCTACGGGCAGCTTTACCGGGCTGGCGATTCAATCCACAGGCGTGAGCGCAGAGCTGCCTGGAGGCACCGGTGTGAACTCGGGCCTGGGCAACGCGCCGATCTGGGCCAATGGCCAACGCGATACTTCGAATACCTTCCTGCTCAACGGCGTGGATGCCTCCAATTTGTTCAATGGCAAGAGCACCAGCCAGGTGGCGTCGTCGCGCGTGGTACTGAACACTGGACAAGGCGCCCAGAGCGCCGGCGGCATTGTGCAGAGCAGCGCATCGGTTTATTTGTCTATCGGTAACGCGATTCCCAGCCCGGCCCCTGAGACCATTGAAGAAGTACGCGTGAACGCATCGATGTACGATGCGGAGCAGGGTTCGACGGCGGGCGCGCACCTGGACATGAGCACCAAGGCGGGAAGCAATGACTTCCATGGCAACGCATACATCCACCGCGGCACGGGTTGGTTAAATGCCGCGCCATTCTTTTTCAATCAGGATCCCGACATACCAGCCGGTCAGAAAGTTCCGCAACTGCACCGCTACACAGCAGGCGGCACGTTCGGCGGGCCAATCATCAAGAACAAGCTCTTCGGCTTCGTCGGCTACCAGCATCTGCATGTGTCGGACCAGGAGACCGGATACTCTTACTTTTCGGTCCCGGTGGGACTGAGCGACGATCGCTCGGCGAGCGGGCTGGCAAGCGTGGCCAATGCCGGATGGTGCCCAGACCCCGTGAATAGCTGCGCCCTTGGAGCCCCTATCGCCGGCGGCGATATCTCCAATAGCGTGGGCGGCGGCGGCCAGGTGGCACTCAACCTGATGAATGCTCCGGCGGCAAAGGGCGAGCCCGGAAAGTGGCTCGTTCCCAATGACAGCGGCGTCAGTATCACACCCAGCCATCCCTACAACATTTCGCTGCCAGGCACGGCCTACTTCCTCGCCGACCAATTGGTTTCGGATCTGGACTTCAACGCGAGTGCCAAGGACACACTGTCGCTCAAGTACTACTACCAGCACGATCCGACCAAATCGCCTTACGCCTATTCGCAGGTGCCCGGATTCGATCAGCAAATGGATGCCGGCAGCCACGTGGCCTCCATTAACAATGTGAACCTTCTCAGGCCGAATCTGAGCGTTACCGAAACGATGGGCATTCTGCGCGAAAAGGTCTACTCGACCAACACGCAGCCTTTCTCCGCCGAGAGCATGGGAGTGAACAACCTGGGGTCGGCTTACTACTCGGGCGTAACCATCGTAGACGCGCTAGGCTCGAATCTTCCGCAGGGAAGCCCGATCCAGATGCTTAACATCGGGCCGGGATCGAGCCAGGGATCGCTAACCGGAGTCTTTCAAAACCGTTTTATGCCATCGGCCAACGCTATTTGGACCCTGGGCAAGCACACCTGGGCATTCGGTGGAAGCTGGTCGCACTCGCAGTTGAACACGCGCGACAGGCGTCCGGGAACAGCCGGCACTACAGCGTCGGCAGACTTCGGCCAATTTGTTCAGGGTTTAGTAACCACCAACTACTACGACGAAACAACCACGTTCCTGCAAGGCAACGGCAACCGCTACTATCGTGCTAACCAGACCGGACTCTATCTGCAGGACAAGTACCAGATTCGTCCCAACCTGAGCATCACGGCAGGCATCCGCTACGACCTCAACGGTGGGTTCAGCGAGAAGTATGCGCGCATGTTCAACTTCGATCCCAAATTGTTCGATCCCGGAACCGCCGACGATCCCACCAATCCTTCGGGGACCATCAACAACAACGGGTATGTAATTGCAAAAAACTCAAACGATACCACGCTGACGGGACGGCAATGGGGCATCGCTCCGCGCCTGGGCTTTGCCTGGTTGCCTGCCTGGTTTGCCAGCAAAGTGGTAGTCCGTGGCGGCACCGGCCTCTACTACGACCGCGGGGAACTATTCAGCTACTTCTCGCCGGGCTATGCTTATGGCGAGGTTCATGCGGGTCCATTTGGGGTAAACCAGTCTGAGCCCTTTGTGAACACCCAGATCTGCCCTACTCTGCAAACCAATCTTTACCTTGGCTACATTCCGCAGTGCGATCCCACGGTAGCCAATCTCTCCATGCCCTGGGGCGCATCTCTGGGACCCGCGCCCACCGGCAAGGCCTCTGACATTACGCAGTATTTCCCCAACGCCAATGCCATCTCCAGCGGAGCCACCCCGCTTACTCTGGGCATCTACGACCGCAGAAACACGCTGCCCTACTCGATGAACTACACCCTCGACATCCAGTGGCAGCCACGCAACGACCTGGCCATCGAGGTTGGCTACGTGGGCAATCTGGGCCGCCACCAGGTAATTCCCACGCCGTTTAACCAATCGCAGATTGCCACCCCGAGCAAGCCAATCAGGGGTCAGAATTACACCTACGGTTACACGATCAGAGACCAGAATTACAATTTCCAAACTCTGGATGATGGCACCACATATCTTGACAATGCCGAAGGCGGCAACGTGGATTTGCGCGTGCCTTATATTGGCTACTCTTCGGAGTCGATCGACTACCGGGCAGCCGGCATCTCGCAATACAATGCGGCACAAATTCACGTGGACAAGCGGCTGAAGCATGGATTCCAGGCGGGTGCCTCGTACACCTTCTCGCATACGACCGATGAACAAAGCGCACTGGGCCTGTTCTACAACGGCGACAATCCAAACAACCTGCGCACCGGTTACGGCCTGGCAGACTTCGACCGCAAGCATGTGGTCGACTTCACCTACACCTATCAGTTGCCCAAGTTCAGCACCGAAGGCAGCCTCAAGGGAGCGTTCACGAATGGGTGGAGCATAAACGGCATCACAGTTCTGCAAAGCGGACAGCCGTTCAGCGTGATCGACTACTCTGGCGCGGTAGGCAGCATTTACTACAGCACATTCGACGGCATCAACAACCCGATAGTTCCGCTGTCATCCAATTGCACACCGAAAAGCGCGGTAACCGGAGCTTCAGGCGCTTTTGTTGCTTCCGGTGGTACACCCGCACTCAAGGCGAATTGCTTCACCATTCCCATCTTGAACCCGGGCGACTTGGGCGGTGCGATCCCCTCGAACGACCCATTTGAGACCACCTTTATCTCGCACGGACAGCGCAACATCTTCCGCCAGGCGCCGCAAAAACGTGCGGATATGTCGCTGGTGAAGCTCACACAAATTCATGACAACATGAAGCTGCGCTACACGCTGGATGTGTTCAACTTGACCAACACCACCAGCTTCGACGTAACCGGCGACAACGTGACGCAAAACTACTACTTCAACAATCTACCTATCGGAGCCAACTTGCCTGGCGGCGCTCCGCCTCTGCCAACTGGCTGCGATGCAAATGGGAATCAAACCAACACATCCTTTTATAACTGCCCAGGCGGGCTGGGAATCACCATGCACACCATCGGCAGCCCGCGCCAAATCCAGATGTCGCTGCGGTTGGATTTCTAAGCAACCTGGAATGCACCAAAAGAGGGCGGCCCGAGTGGGTCGCCCTTTTTTACCAATAAAGGTTCGTCGATTCCCATCCTGCTTTTCTGTTGGTGATATGCGGCTTGTCCACGTCATTGTTCCCAACTTTGCCGCAACAACAATGAAAATGAAGGGATACTCTGCTTCACAGCCCTTGTCAGGCAGTTGAACCTGCAGTTTCCCTTGACTTGGAGTGCGCTCTAAGATGTAGGTTGGAGTTGTGAGAGATGCAGGGTACACCATCCAGAGCATGGCCCAGCGTTGCGGGATGACCGCGCATACGCTCCGTTACTACGAACGCGTGGGTCTCATTCAACCTGTCGGCCGCGCGCAAAACGGGCATCGCCGCTACTCTGAGGCGGACGAGGCCTGGCTGCACTTCCTGCACTGTTTGAGGGCCACCAACATGCCCATTCGCGAAATGCAGCGCTACGCCCAGTTGCGTGAAGGCGGCGACCTCACTTCGCTCGAGCGGCGCAAAATTCTGGAAGACCACCAGGCCGGCATCGCGGCGCAGATCGTTGAGCTGCAAAAGGCCCACGCGCTGATGACCCACAAAATAGCGAACTACCGAAAAATCGAGCAGCGGCTGCAAATTGGCGCACCGCGCACTGCAAAACCGGAAACCGAGCGTGAACTGGCTGCGGCCGGATAAGGAATACAAAATGAAGACGCGCACACTGGGAACAAACGGCCCCGAAGTCTCAGCCATCGGGCTCGGCTGCATGGGCATGAGCGAGTTCTATGGGAGCCGCGATGAAGCCGAGTCGCTGGCCACCATCGGCCGCGCACTCGATTTGGGAATCAACTTCCTTGACACCTCCGACGTCTATGGCCCGCATACCAACGAAGTGCTGGTAGGCAAGGCGCTCAAGGGAAAGCGCAATAGTTTCTTTCTCGCCACCAAGTTCGGCATCGTCCGCGACCCTGCCAACCCGGAGCGGCGCGGCGTGGACGGCAGTCCTGCCTACGTGCGCGCCTCGGCAGAGGCCAGTTTGCGGCGGCTGGCCGTTGACACCATCGATTTGTATTACCAACACCGCATCGACCCCAAAACTCCCATCGAAGAAACAGTGGGCGCAATGGCTCGCCTGGTGGAGGAAGGCAAGGTACGTTTTCTCGGCCTGTCTGAAGCCGCTCCGGCCACCCTTGAACGCGCGCATAAAACGCATCCCATCACAGCGCTGCAGACCGAATACTCGCTGTGGTCCCGCGATGTTGAAGCTGAAATACTGCCCACATGCCGGCGACTGGGCGTGGCATTTGTGGCCTACAGCCCGCTGGGGCGTGGTTTTCTGACTGGAGCTATCAAGAGTCCAGACGACTTTGACGCGGACGACTATCGCCGTGCCAGCCCGCGATTCCAGGGCGAGAACTTTGCCCGCAACCTGAAGCTGGTAGATAAGGTAAAGCAACTTGCTGCAGGAATTGGCGTTTCAGCCAGCCAACTTGCCCTGGCCTGGGTTCTGGCGCAGGGAGAGGACATCGTGCCCATTCCCGGCACCAAGCGGCGCAATTACCTTGAAGAGAATGCGGCGGCCGTGGAACTTTCTCTGCCTCATCAACTAATAGAGGAGCTTCGAGAGATATTCCCGCCCGAAGCCGTGGCTGGCGAGAGGTATATGCCGGCCATGATGGCGCTGCTCAATCATTGAGGCGCTTGGGATAAATCGTAATACTGAACGACAATGGTCCTGATGACAGACCTCGAACGCATCCTGCCCTTGTGGCGCGAATTGGAACTTGCCGGGGCGGACTACGTGCTAGCCACGGTGGTGGCGGTTGAGGGCTCCAGCTATCGCAAGCCGGGTGCTCATATGCTGCTCTCCCCCGATGGCCGGCGCGCAGGCACTGTCAGCGGTGGCTGCCTTGAGGCTGAGGTGTCGCGGCGCGCGTGGTGGCTTACCGCCGACGGACCTGTGGTCGAGCGCTTTTCCACGATTGAAGATGACGGCGAACGGCCCTATGGCTCCGGCTGCGGTGGGTTGGTCTTTATTTTGCTGGAACGGCGGGCGACCGCGCGGCCGCTGCTCGACGCCCTCGAACCGGCCTTCGCGGCGCGTCTTCCACTGGCCATCGCGACCATTCTTCAAGGGCCGCGAATAGGCCACAGGGCATTTGCTGGAATAGCGAATAAAGAGCACGACTTCCCAGCCCTCGTTGCACTGGCTGAGCGGTCGTTCGCGCAGAGCGGACCCATTACAGAAACAGTTCTGGTGGATGGCGTTGAGCTTGACGCATGGGCCGACTATCGCCGCGGCCGGCCCGGCTTGTGGATTTTTGGCGCCGGTGACGATGCAAAGCCGCTCGTCAAGTTGGCGCGCGAACTGGGCTGGTTTGTGACCGTGGCTGACGGTCGCTCCAACCTCGCCACGCGCGAGCGGTTTCCCGATGCGGATGAGGTGCGGGTCCTGCCAATTGCCAATTTGCCCGGAGTTGGAACTGCGCTCGCCGGCATCAAGTCCACAGACGCGGCAGCCGTCATGGCCCACAGCTTTGAACAGGACGCTCGGGTACTCGCCGCTTTGCTGGCTCTCGATTCCCTGCCCTTCTACATAGGCGCGCTCGGTCCGCAGCGTCGCACTCGCGAATTGCTGGTCGAGGCCGCCCGGCTCCTCGGTCTTCCCGGCGGAGAGAAACAAATCGAGCGCTGGATGGAACTTGTCCATGCGCCCATGGGATTGGATCTGGGTGCGGAAGCGCCCGCCGCTGTCGCGTTTTCAGTGCTAGCCGAGATTCAGCAGTCGTTGAACGCAGCTACCGGCCAGCCACTCAGCGAAGTACGCGGAGCCAGAGCCATTACGGAACAGGCCTGACCCCGACCGGCAGCCCAATTCCGCCGCGCATTCCGCAACGACTCAGAACTTGTATCCCCGATTGGGATCGTAGTCAAACTTCACCAGCCCGTCGCGGTAATCAATGTGGATGGTCAACAGTCTGAGCGTGTTGGCGCCGATGAAGCCCGAAATTTGCATCCCGACATGCTTTGACACCTTCGAAGTGTCAAAGGCAACAACGTCGCGCACCTTCTGAGAAAGGTGGGCAAATTCAAAAGTCACCTCGTCGGCGGAGTAGACCTTATTCACATCTCCGCTGATTCCACGCACATGGTACTGATCGTTGGAATGAACCTTGGTGACTTCGCGAGCGGCATCGGGCGATATCGTTGTTGTCCATGCGCCCGTGTCAACAATAAACAGCTTGCGCACATCGCCGTTCAGTTCCGCGGGAATAATCAGGTCGTGACCCACCCGGTAGACAGGCGTGTAGTCCTTCATCTCCAGAGCGATGTAGCGGTTGTAGGGCCCATGTGCGGCTGGCTTTGCGGGCGTGGGTGAGGCTGTGCCCGCGGGTGTCGGCCCGGCAGTTGACGCTGGAACAGTTGCTGCAGGTGTTGAAGCCCCATCGCTCGCAGCCGGCTTTTCCTGAGATTCCTTTTTTGCGGAATCTTCCGGAGGTTCCTCATTTTCCTCTTGGGCAGTATTGGTGTTCAAACTCGGCGCCGGCGCGGTAACGTCTTCGGGCCGCTTCGGGAGGGGACCCAGAATCAGTTTTCTCATCGGATAGTCCAGCGTTACCAGAAAATGTCCAAAGACATCCATCCCGATCAGACCATCCACATCCTGCAGGTTACTCCGGCTATCGAGCACTCTCACGCTGCAGTTTTGAAATTCGAGATCGCCAATGTGAATGGAATCCGCAAATGCCGTGTAGCCCGGCTTGTAACCCTGGTCGCCAATGCCGCTCATCTCGGTTTCCGAAAACGGCTTGAGGCCCGCATGCTCAGCTACTGAACGGGTAATCAGCAAACCGCCCGCGCCAGTGTCGATCTCCAGGTGAGTCGAGCGGTTGTTCAGCTTTACATCCAGGCCAAAGGCTCGAATGTGGGTCCCGTCGCGCATGATTTTGGTGAAAGGAATCTCAGCAGCCGCAGTCTGGGATACCAGGCGGCAGGATTTATGCGGCTCCACCACCAACTTTTGCAGGCGTTCGAGATATTGATGCCAGTGACGCAGCCCTTCTTCATCCAGCCCCCGCGGTTCTGCCAGGTAAGCCTCCACCTCTGCCATACGCTGCTTCAACGGCAGAGTCCCTAACCACTCCCCTCGAATTTCAGGGTCTTCCGGATCAAGTTGATGCGCCGTGTTGAGCGCTCGACGGGATGTGGCATAGAGCGAGTTAATTCTGGCCAGGTCGGCCAGCAGGAGTTGAGTTCGCGGATTGCATGGGTCAATGGCGACTGAGGCCACGGCGGAGTCAGCCGCCAACCAGGGTGTTCCCTGACGGTATTCCACCTCGCCTCGCAGAGTAATAAGCGCCGCCGATTTGGGATTCGTTGCCAGGGCCACCTTTACGGCGTCCGCAGCCTCCTGCACTTTCTGCGCACGCAACAAGGCGTGAACCAGTCCGGTCGTTAACGCCGCATCGCCGGGGTGCTTCGCCAACTCAGCCTGGTAGAGGCCCACAGCTTTGGCAAAGTCTGCCGCCAGCAGAGCCTTGTCGGCGTCTGATGGCGCACCGTGCGAAACCACGCTGCAACTGGTCGCAAACAGGCACCGCGCTTGAATACTCAACAGCGCAATCAAAAGAACCACGCGAAAAAGAGGCCGGGAGACAGACCTCCCCGTAAACAATTGCCCGGTCATGCAAACCTCGACGGAATTATGGACAGAAGCCTACCACCAACAGGCATTTCCCCCCTGTGACAACAAGACGAGGTAAGGCCCATCCCAAGCACGCGAGTTCCACGCGCCAAGGCTTCCGTTTCAAACCGTCAAGTGCGCTTCCAGCACTTCAAGAAACTTGGCCAGCCAAGCCGGATGAGCCGTCCAGGCAGGACCGGTAACTAGCTTTCCATCCACCACGGCATCGAAGAAGTCCAACTGCACAAAGGTTCCACCAGCCAGTTCCACTTCCGGCGCGCAGGTAGGGTAGGCGTTCAGCTTTCGGCCCTTCAGGATGCCTGCGGCTGCCAGCAGTTGGGGCCCGTGGCAAAGCGCGGCGATAGGCTTGTCTGCCCTGTCAAAGTAGCGAACGATGTCAAGAACCTTGGCGTTGAGGCGCAGATACTCCGGCGCGCGGCCACCCGGAACAACAAGAGCGTCATAGGTGGCGGGGTCTATCTCGTCGAATGTAGCATTTAGCGTGAAGTTATGGCCCCGCTTCTCACTGTAAGTCTGATCGCCTTCAAAATCGTGAATGGCCGTGCGCACCTGTTCGCCCTTCTTCTTGCCGGGGCAAACCGCGTCAACGGTGTGGCCCACCATTTGCAAGGCCTGAAATGGAACCATCATTTCGTAGTCCTCAACAAAATCGCCTGCGAGCAGCAGCAGTTTTGCGGATTTCATTTGGAATTCCTCCGTCTTGAAAGTTTGCCACAACAGCCGGGTTTAATGCCCTAGAATCTCCGCATGGCCCATGCCCTTTCCCCGCTCGACTCCTTGAACGCCCGCATTGTTGCCTGCGAACGCTGCCCGCGACTGCGCGCCTACTGCGCCGAAGTGGCCCGCGTGCGCAAGCGCGCCTATGCGGACCACGAGTATTGGGGCAAGCCCGTGCCATCCTTTGGCGATCCGCAGGCCCGGATAATGGTGCTGGGACTGGCCCCCGGAGCCCACGGCTCCAACCGCACCGGCAGGCCGTTCACCGGAGATGGATCGGGAGATTTTCTCTATCCTGCGCTCTATGAAATGGGGTTTGCCTCGCAGCCCAAGGCGGTCTCCCTCCACGACGGCATGAAGCTTACGGGCCTATGGATCAACTCGGTTGTCCGGTGCGCTCCCCCGGCCAACAAGCCCACGCCTGAGGAGTTACGCAACTGTGCGCCCTGGTTGGACGAGGAGATGAGCCTGCTGGTCAATCTGCGGGTGGTGGTGTGCCTGGGGCGAATTGCCTTTGACGGCCTGCTCGCCTATGCGCTGCGGACGGGGCAGCTATCTTCGCGCTCGGGGTTCATCTTCGGCCACGGCGCGGAGTTCACGCTGCCCGGTGGGCCTGACGTAATCACCAGTTATCATCCGTCGCTGCAAAACACCAACACTGGCAAGCTGACGCGGCCCATGTTTCTTGACATCTTCAAGCGGGCGCGGCATCTGGCGGGATTGACTGCACACAACCGCTGATTGGATGCGTGTACCATGATGGAAAGCGGAATCCCTGGGCGATTAATCCGCAAGTAACATGGATGTGCTTTGAGGACTGGCAGAATGAAATTTTCCACAACGATAATTCCGGCGGCGTTCCTGCTGCTTTCCATGGGGGCCACACCACAAGTTATGACATCAGCACCGAAACTCGATCATTGGACTCCCGCGCAATTGCAGGAGCGTGCACAGCATCTGCGGCAACTTGCTGCACAAGGCGACGGCTCGGCCAGCGAAACGCTTGAGAAATATCCTCACCACTTCACCATGCTGGCATTTCGCAACCGCAGCGGCGGCGGCGAACTGCATCAGCATTTCGCTGACCTCTTCTTCATCGTCGATGGCCATGCAACCGTTGCTTCCGGTGGTGAACTTGTGGAAGCCAGGGCGACCGCCCCCGGCGAGATTCGTGGCGCCTCCGTAAAGGGTGGGTGCCGGCAGGAAGTGAAAGCGGGCGACGTGGTCCACATCCCAGCCGGAATGCCCCACCAGATGCTGGTGCCGGACGGCGAAACGGTTACTTACTTTGTGATGAAGATAGAGGAAAGCCAATAAGTATCCATAGGCAGAGCCGGAGGGTCTATCGCCGTTGGCCCTTCAAAAGGTCGTGAAAGTTATCCGCAGCAGTGCTTTCATCTTGCTCCACAACCTGGTTCTATAACAGTCGTCCACCCGCATAGCCGCAACGGGGGACGATGCGGGGCCAATTCCAAAACCACAAATTGGGTGCCCCCCATCCTTTTCATAGTCTCATCGTGAAAAGGGTGGGATACCTCGAACCTCAATCCCCCTCGTTTCGAGTCTTGTTTCTAAGGCACGACTTCAGTTCCCTTGCGCTCAGCTCTTGCCGCTCATCACATCACAGGCCCCACCGCCCCAATTACGTAAACTAGACCAATGAAGAAGCCTCGCTCCCCATTTTTTGCCACCACTCTAATTGCCGGAGCCTTCTTCATGGAATTGCTCGACGGCACCATCATCGCCACGGCCCTGCCGCAGATGGCCCGCAGTTTCCACGTCGGCGCTGTCAACCTCAATATCGGGATGACTGCCTATTTGCTCACCTTGGCCGTTTTCATCCCCATCAGCGGATGGGTCGCTGACCGCTTCGGCTCTCGCTCCGTCTTCGCCACGGCCATCGGCATCTTTACTTTGGCTTCGGTCCTGTGCGGCGCATCGAGCACACTCCACCAGTTCATCGTGATGCGCATTCTTCAGGGCATTGGCGGAGCGATGATGGTTCCCGTCGGCAGGCTCATTGTCCTCCGCACAGCACCCAAGGAAAAGCTCACCCAGGCTCTCGCCTATATCACGTGGCCTGCTCTCTCTGCGCTCGTCATCGGTCCTCCGCTCGGCGGCTTCATCACTACATACGCAAGCTGGCACTGGATATTCTTCCTCAATCTCCCGGTTGGCATCGTCGCTCTCGTTCTCACCTTGCTGTGGATCGAAAACTTCCGCGAAGACGAAGTGCATCCCTTTGATTGGATGACCTTCCTGCTCGGCGGTTTCGCCTCTGCTGGAACCGTCTATGCCATGGAGTCGCTCGGCAGCGAAGACGGCCAATGGCAGATTCCCGCCGCCATCCTCGCCCTAAGCCAGCTCAGCGGAGTCGTCGCTGTCCTCGTCGCCCGGCGCCACCCCGCGCGCTCGCTCATCGATTTCGAATCCCTCAAGTTGAAGACCTATTCGCTCTCCATCTATGGCGCCAGCGCCTTTCGGGTTGCGGTCGGGGTATTGCCCTTTCTGCTTCCACTCATGTTTCAAATTGCATTTGGGCTCTCAGCCTTCAAGTCCGGCCTTTACCTGCTCGCACTTTTCGCAGGCGATCTGTCCATGAAGGCCTTGATCATTCCCACCCTGCGCCGCTTCGGCTTTCGCCGCGTCATCATGGTTAACGGAGTTATCACCGCAGCGTCCATCGCCGTCTGCGCCACCTTCTCTCCCGCCACGCCACCGGCTCTCATAGTGGCCATCCTCTTCTTTCATGGCGGCTTCCGGTCGATGGAGTTCACTTGCACAACCACGCTCGCCTACGCTGACATCCCGCCAGAAAGAATCAGCCGTGCCAATGGCTTCCTCAGCGCAATCATGCAGCTCGGCTCGGGGATGGGAATCGCCGTTGGCGCCATCACCCTCCGCCTCGTCGCCCACGCCCGGGGCCACTCCGCAGTAGCGCCTCAACTCCATGACTTCCAATTGGCCATCTTGATCATCGCGGTCCTGGCCCTGGGCCCCGTCATCGACAGCATTGGCCTCCCACACAATGCGGGAGCCAGCACCAGTGGCCACGTCCATAGCGAATTCGAACTTGCCCATTGACGGCGCTCCACCATGCGCGGAACTATCGAGCGCCGGCTTACCCCTGCGAATGGAAGTGAGTCCGCAAGACCCGTATCGCCTCGCTCACCGGGTCACCGGCCGTCGAATGGTCCAACAGGGGCGTTACGGTAATCGCCATTGTTCCCGACACGTTCCGAGTTGGTCGGCGCAGCCAACTTCCTTGCTTCGGGTAACCCGCCCTTAGTCACCATACGGGCCATGTTGCCAATTGCACCTGTCAGGCGAGCGGAGAGGCTGTAGTCTGAAAATTTGCAGAGCCTCTCCGCGACGGCGCTAGACCGACTTTGCCTCCGACTCCCGCCCAATAGCAATCACAAAGTAGTTGGCGTTCGTCTCACCAACATTCTTGAGCCCATGCACTACGTTCGACGCGGCAAAGATTACCCCGCCCGGTCCCAGCCGCTCTAAGGTTCCGTCGTTGTCGAACTCAAGCGTTCCCTCGCGAATCATCATGAACTCCGAGTGCAGATGCTTATGCGGAGGGTGCGGCATATGTCCAGGCAGCAATGTAGTCTCGTGCATCTCGACAGACTCGCCCGTCGGCAGCACACCATGCACAACTGCCCGCGACTCCCCGTTCGCGGTCTTCGTGACTGGCAACCCCTCGAACAGATACACCTTCTGCACCGACAGTGCGGCCTCCCCTTGGGTAATCGGACCCGCCTGTCCCTCAGCAGGCCACGCGGCAGCCAGTGCCGCAAAGGATGTGAGTGCAACACAAAGATCACGACGGTTCATGGTCATCATGCGCAAAATATTACTCCGTATCGTTCTCTTTGTGAATTCGTTCCGTGATCGGTCTCAAGTTAAAAAGGAATATCGGCGAAGTGGGTGAGTCTGACAAGCTTGCATCATCATGCGGCCGGATTCCGCTCCCCGCATCATCCCGGCTCTTACACATGTCCCTCGTTAAGGACGAGAGCCACGGCGCCGCGCAGACGCGCATCTTCTCCGTTGTAACTCAAGTGAAGAGAAGGAACCTTGACCGTCGAGTTCCGTCGCATCTCGGCTTCCACAATCGGGCCGAATGTTGACCAGACTGACGTAATGGACCCTACAACAATAATCTCCTTGGGATCGAGTACGGAAGCGATCATTTTCATGCCCCGTCCGAGTTCAACTGAGACACGCTTGAGCGCAGTGACCGCCTCTGCGTCTCCCCGCTCTGCATGCTTCAGCAGAATGTCGAAGGATCGCACTCGTTGCTTGGGAGAGATTTCGTTATAGTAGCGAATGGCCGCCCGATTGGATGCCAAAGTCTCCCAACAGCCCCGCGACCCGCACGCGCAAAGAGCGCCAGTCGGATCAAGAACCACATGACCAAACTCGCCGGCCATTCCGCTATCTCCGCGAAGCAGGCGGCCATTGGCAATGATGCCGGTTCCCAGTCCTTCTGAGACATTCACCACAACGATGTCGTGGTTGCCGTCACTTCCGCCAAACCAAACCTCTGAAAGAGCACAGGCGTTGGCTACGTTATCCATCACTACCTTTATTCCCAGCGATTCTTCTAGGCGAGACTTGAACTTCGCGTGAGCCCATTTCAGATTCGGCGCAAAAGTCAATTCCTGAAAGTGCAGGTCCGTACGGCCAGGCAGACATACTCCTATGCCGACAAACGACCTGTCTTTATGATCTGAAATGAACTTGCGAATCCCCGCAATAATTGCAGAGAGAGCCCGGTTCCTCTCTTTGGGCAGTGCGATCGTGTCCCATGCAATAAAGTTTCCGCCAAGATCCGAAACTCCAATTGAGATATGCAAGGGATGAACGTCGAGGGCGATGATGGCGCGGCGACTGTCGAGTTCGAGGAATACCGGGCGGCGTCCACGGGGCAAACTGCCCGATGAACCTTCAACGATCCATCCATCTGAGATGAGATCTTCAACAATCAGTGAGACAGTGCTGAACTGCAAGCCGGAGTTGCGCCTCAGGTCGGCCCGCGATATAGGTTGCCGCGTGCGAATCAGGTTAAAAACCAGGTTACGGTTTATGCGGCGCGGCGTCCGGTTGGATGCTATCTGCGCATTTGTAGGAAGATGCTCTTGCATAGGCTATTCCGTTCAATTCGTCATCAACTTCAAACATAAAAACTGAGGCCTGGTTCTTAAAAATCCGCAGCACCAGACCGCAAACAAAAAAACTGAATGGCAACTTGGAATAACAGGACGCACCTGCTCAAAAGGGCGCACCTCAGATCACGGCCCTATCGATTCACTCTTGAGAAGGTCGTCATGAAACAGTGAATCTCCTCCCTTAACCTCCATCCGGAATATCGCTATTTAGTCCTTCATCGCAGACGTCATAACGTCCCTGGCTCGCCCTTTCCACTCCCTGCCTCATTCAGAAAAAGTCCATTTTCATAGTCTTTTCGATCTACTGATTCACTCCACTGGCTAGGAAACCTCCATCAACCACCAACGTTTGGCCAGTTACAAATGAAGATGCCTCGGAGGCAAGATAGATGGCGGCTCCAACCAGTTCTTCGGTCTTGCCGAACCGTCCCATCGGCGTCCGCATCAGTAACTCCTGGCCACGCGGCGTGCTGTCGAGCAGGGTCGCATTCAAATCGGTGCGGAAGACTCCGGGAGCGATAGAATTCACGGTGACGCCCTTCTTTGACCACTCAACAGCAAGCGATCGTGTCAATGAAGCGACTCCCGCTTTGCTCGCCGCATAGGCAGCGACTTCGCTCAGCGCAACAAAGCTGTTCAGCGAGGTGATATTCACAATGCGTCCGTAGCCGCGTTCCAGCATATGCTTGCCGAAGACCTGGCATGCGCGAAGCGTCCCAGTAAGATTCGTATTCAGAATGTCGGCCCACTCCTCTTCCGGCACATTTAGAGTTGGAGTGCGCTTGATTTTTCCTGCGCAGTTGATAAGAATGTCGACTTTGCCTAAATGATTGAGGGCAGCGGTTAGCACGGACTCCAGAGAAGAGCGGTCGCAAACATCAGAAGCCATGCGAAGGGTTTTGCGCCCACGCGCCTCAATCGCGAGCGCGGTTTCATCCACTTGTTGCTGGCGACGCGCAGTTGCAATCACATCGGCGCCTGCATCGGCGAGGCCAAGGCTCAGCGCGCGACCGATGCCTGAGGTACCTCCTGTAATAACTGCAACTCTGCCTTCAAGGCTAAGAAGATTCGTATTCATCTTTCCCTCAATTCTGATTTCCTTGCTCTGAACTTGGTTATGCTCTCACAAAAAAGACTTATTCAATTCCGGCGTAAATGGCTAACACTCGAATCCGTTTAACTCTGCTCTCCTCAACCAATCTCGGCACCTAAAGCCGATAAGCCTTCTTCGCTAGTCCGTAGGCTAGGTCATTCGCCACTTCGAACGCTTCGTCCTCAGCAAGCCGGTGTTCGGTGACCAGTTTCGCAAGAAACGCGCAATCGATACGTCGCGCCATATCGTGCCGTGCGGGAATGGAAAGAAAGGCGCGAGTGTCGTCGTTGAAGCCAACTGTGTTGTAAAACCCTGCTGTCTCCGTAGCCTGCTCGCGGAAGCGCATCATTCCTTCGGGGCTGTCCTGGAACCACCACGGTGGTCCCAACCGCAAGCAAGGGTAGTGCCCCGCCAGTGGCGCCAGTTCGCGGCTGTAAGCCGACTCGTCCAGCGTAAAGAGAATGATTGTGAGAGCGGGTTCGTTGCCAAAGCGGTTGAGCAACGGGCGCAACGCATCTACGTAATTTGTCGCCCTTGGAATATCGGCTCCCATGTCGCGCCCAAAGCGATCAAACAATTGCCGGTTGTGGTTACGCACGCTGCCGGGGTGGATCTGCATCACCAGGCCGTCTTCCAGGCTCATCTGCGCCATCTCGGTCAGCATCTGGGCCCGGAAGAGTTCTTGCTCCCCGGCATCGGCGCCGCCCGCGAGCACCTTGCGGAATAGCTCCGCTGCTTCCGAAGCCGGGAGATCGGCAGTCTGCGCGGTGGGATGTCCGTGGTCGGTCGCCGTGCATCCAAGTGCTCGGAAACTGGCGCGCTTTTTCCGCAGCGCATTCAGATAGCCCGTCCAACGCGTAGTGTCTTCGCCTGTCTGCTCGCCCAACTCTGCAATCAGCCCTGCGAAGCCAGTCATCTCTGGATCGACTACGGGGTCAGGGCGGAAGGTCGGTATAATCCTTGCCTTCCAGTTCGATTCTCTTATCGAAATATGATCTTGAAGTGAGTCCAGCGGAGAATCGGTCGTCGCAAGCACTTCGAGGTTGAAACGCTCAAATAAGGCGCGAGGCAAAAACTCCGGAGTCTTTAGCTTCTCTGAAATGATATCGTAGTAGTTGTCTGCCGTCCTCGCAGACAAAACCTCTTCCAAGCCAAAGAGTTTCTGAAATGAGAAATCGAGCCACATGCGTGTCGGTGTACCGCGAAACAGATAGTAGTGACTCGCGAAAATGCGCCAGACCTTCCTGGGGTCCTTCAGTTCCAACTGCCCTATCTCCAGTTCCTCCAGCGAAACACCCTGGCTATAGAGCATGCGAAAGACATAATGGTCGGGCTGCACAAACAGCTTCGCTGGATCGGGGAAGGGCTCATTCCTCACGAACCATGCTGCCTGCGTGTGCCCATGCGGGCTCACGAGTGGCAGCATCCGAATTTGTTCGTACAGTTCTTTGGCAATCCTGCGAGCACTCGGTTCCGCTGGAAACAAACGGTCTTCATGAATCAACATGGCGTAGCCCTTTTCCTTTTCTCATAACAACGTCTTTGGATGACGCACATCGCGTGGCCATGGCGCACATCGGGCCCACACAGCCAGAGACAGGAATCTAATGAATCCCATTTCATCAGCCCTTCCCTCCTTGGCCCTTGCGCAATTGGCTGAGGTTTCTCTTGTCCTTCAGCCGTGGGTAGTGAACCCCATGCCTGCCAAAACGCCCCGCATATAAGCAAAACTGCTTATTACGCCGGGCATCGGATCATCGGCATGTATTTCATACTCCAAATCCACAAACCCCTTGTACCTGGATGCTATAAGTGCTTCGAAAATTCCACGCACCGGCATAATGCCTTCACCCACAGCAACCTGGCTCTCTTTGCTCTGGAAACTCGTCAGGTCCTTAATGTGAATATTGAACAGGCGCTGTCCCGCCTCGTGGATAGCCTGGGCTACATCTGTACCAGCGCGTACCGTATGCCCCACGTCGATGCAGCATCCGATGCGCGGATCCATATTCTTCACTGCCTTCAGCACGTCCAGAGGCGAAGGAAACAACTTATCCTCCGGCCCGTGGTTATGGATAGCTATCCGGATGTCATACTCCTTCGCGAATTTCTCAATCCGTGGAAGCGTCTCCGGGGTCGGATCGCCCGCTACAATTACTGAAATTCCGGCGCGTTTGCAATACTCAAACTTGCCGCGAATTTCGGCTTCGTCATCTTTTGCGAAGTAGATGGCTCCGGCAGCGTGCAGTTCAATTCCCGCGGCCGCGTAGTCCTGCAGCGCCTTCGCCTCTTCTTGTGGATCAGCCGGAAGATGGTCTTTGACGTCCTTCGCATTCAAGGCAGACAGGTTGAGTTGCTTCATAAAACCGATCATCTGCGAATGGGTAAAATTGCGGAACGTATAGCTGGCCAAGCCCAGATGAATCGGCGATGGCTTTCCAGAAACCTGTGATGGCTCCGCAAAAGACGGCACTGCGCCCGCCGCCGCATATGCTGCAGCGATTAGTGCGCCTGATTGAACGAAGTTGCGACGCGAGAAAGATTGCTTCATAACGGGGGATTCCTCCTTGTGTCCAAAAACTTGCATTGCTCTTTTCAACAACCCTCGTGATGGGTTGCAGTGGCATCCACTAAATATGCGGAGCCCAGCCATTTTCATATTCACGTCCCCACATCTTCATGGCTTCAGCATCATTCTGGATTTGCCCATCTTTCGTATCAAGTTGCAGTTCCCGGTTCACTTCCCATGAAATGTTTGAAAGCTGAAGCATGGTGACAGCCACATTACCAATTGCGATAGGCGCATTAAGCTTCTCCCCCTTGCGAACTCCCGCGATAAAGTTCGCAAAGTGAATTACCGTCATCGAGTCGCTGCCCACCAGGTCGGCTGCCTCATTTGCTTTGCCGACCTTTACTTCGCTCGTCTTGTTTCCTTTCAGGTCATAGACCTCATAGCCACCCGGATCAATAATCATCGAGCCGGTAGTGCCCATAATTACCGACCCGCGATCGCGACCGAAATGCTTCATTCCCTGGCAGCATTTCCCGTCCCATGAGATCAACCTGTCGCCATATTCGAAGTTAGTTACAAGGGTGTCATAGAATTGCCAGTCATCTTTAAAATGGTATCTCCCGCCCGTCGCGGTAACACGTTGCGGAAAATCGACTCCAAGCGCCCACCGGCAAACATCAACTTCATGCGTACCATTGTTCAACGTTTCGCCGGTGCCGTAAGTCTTGAACCAGTGCCAGTTATACGGATGAAGATTGTCCCTATACGGAGTGCGTGGCGCAGGTCCCTGCCACAGGTCCCAATCGAGTTGTGCCGGAGCGGGCGCTACCTTCCCCGTCCCTATCGATTTTCTTGTGTTGCAATACCAGGCATTGGCGAAGTAAGCCCTGCCGATAAGGCCGTTGTGAATCTTGTCGATCGCTTCGATAATCGTAGGGTCTGAGCGCCGTTGCGTGCCCATCTGCACAAGCTTCTGATACTTCTGTTGCGCCTGAACCAGCATCGCGCCTTCGGCAGGGTTGTGGCTGCACGGCTTTTCGACATACACGTGTTTCCCCGCTTGCAGCCCGGCGATTGCCATGGGAGCGTGCCAGTGATCGGGGGTGGCGATGGTGATCGCGTCCACCTCTTTCAACTGGAGGATCTGGCGAAAGTCCCTATTCGTCGCGGGCGCGTATCCTAACTCCTGCTCCGTCTTTTCAGCAAACTTCTTCAAAATAGTGCTATCCACGTCGCAAACATGCGAGACGCGGGCGGTGTCCTTGTTCTCCTTGAGTGAGGCGAGATGCGCATAGGCACGGCTGTTGAGTCCTATCACGGCAAAGTTGACCCGATCGTTTGAGCCCAGTATCTGACCATAGCTCTTGGCAGTCGAGGCGATCGCCAGGCCTGCTGCTCCTGCAGCAAAAGTGTCGAGGAATTCACGTCTGGTTACCATTTGATTTCTCCTGTTGAAGTTCGGCGCTCGTCCTTCGTGATCGAAATTGCAGGTCTTCCCCCGCTTGGCTTAGCCTGGCTATATCCCGGTTGATTCCTGCAGGGCTTGCTTCATGCCCGCCCAACTAATCCGCGTCGATTCCTCCGGCGTGCCGCCTCCCTGCCAGTGCGTTTCAAGGCTGACCGCGTCGCGAAAACCGGCCTGCTTCAGTGCGCGGAACTGCGCGGTCCAGTCAATCAGTCCCTTGCCAACCGGAGACCATTCGATCTTGCCATCTGCACCCTTGACGGCATTCTTGCAGTGGCAGTGGTGAATCCGGTTCTTCGGTATCGCATCCCAGGCGGTGGGGAATGCGTCGAGTTCGCCGCGCATCACCGCGTTGCCGGGATCCCAGTTGAGCGACAGGTGCGGCGACTGGATCGCATTCATCGTCCGCGCAGACTCCCGGCCCGTCGCGGTGTTGCATGCGAATTCATTCTCCAGCACCATCAAGATACCCTGCTTGCCTGCGGTCTCGGCGGCCGAGCGCAATTTCTCGTCGATCGCAGCGCGGTAAGGAGCAACATCGTCCAGCCGCCAGAAGTCGAAGCACCGGACTTTATCAGTCTTGAACTGTTTAGCCAGAGAAATGGCCTTCTCAAGTATCTCGTCCTGCTTCTTGAACTCGGCCTCAGGCGCTCCGTGCAGATCCTCCTTGGAACTGGAGTGCGACTTGGGGGCGCCCGGCCAGTCGGCCTTGAACAGCGGACTGGCAATGTCAGTCACCCGTAAATTATATATAGCCAATATCTTCAGCGCTTCGTCGATCTGTGCCGCGCTCAGTTCCATCACATTCTTGCCCCACATGGAACGCAATTCAATCCAACTCATGCCAAATTCGCGCGCGGCAACATGGCAGGCGTGGTCAAAGTCCTGCGAGATTTCATCGTTGATGACGGCAATCTTGAATGGTGACTTCACAGCTTGAGCCATGCTGAAATACGGACGCGTAGCGCACGCTGCAGCCACAGCCCCTGCTCCAGCAATAAAGTCCCGTCTTGATGTGCCTGTCATGTTGCTCCCTCTCTCCGTGTCGAACCTGGGCCCAATGCTTTGACACAACTCATGTGAATGGCCGGCCTCGCGCTTAATGCCGAGGCCGGCCGGTTAAAGTGCAAATCACAATTCCCGTCCTAGAACTGGATCTTGAACGATCCCTGCAAGGTGCGGCCGCCTCCAACACCATTCACGCTGCCCTGGCCGCTGCCGAGAGTGCCGGTGATGGTGCCGAAGCCGGAAGCGCCGTTCGGTCCACTGCCGTTGGGTTGGCCAAATTGCGGTGTGTTGCTCAACTGGAATGCGTCGAAGCGCACTTCGAGTCCGGTTTCGTGATAAATGGAGAACCTCTTGAAAAGTGAGAAGTTGTCCTGCAGGTATCCCGGACCGCGGAACTGGTTTCTTCCCGTGTTGCCAAGGCCCGGGCTCGTGCAGGGCGATTGACCTGTGCAGCCAGTGGGCTGAGAGAACACCGTCGGATCAAACCAGGGCGTGCTGGATCCGATGCCGCCCAGCTTCTTGAAGCTGCCGGTCAGAGTTGCTGTTTGGGTGGTTCCCGGGGTGTTCAGCGAGCCGCCGCTCGCGGTCACAGTAAACGGCTGCCCTGAGACCACAGAGATAATTCCTGAGAGCTTCCAGCCGCCAACAACGGCGTCCCCAACAGCAGAGTTCATATGCTGGTGGCCGTGGCCGAAAGGTAACTCATACGTGAAGGTCTGCTCAAAATTCAGTTTGCGATCGAAGTCCAATGGTGCATAGTTCCTGCGCCAGTTTATGAAGAAGCTAAGACCGCCGTCGTCACCGCCGATGTAGCCCAGGGCTTTGCCCCACGTAAATGCGGAGGTGAACGTCAGCCCATGCGAAAACCTCTTTGTGAGCTGCGTCTGCAGCGACTCATAGTTGGATGAAAAGCCAAAGAAATACATATTCGTGGCTGCGGTCCGCCCAAACGTCAAATGACCGCTCGCGTCATGGTTTTCCGGTTGGGAAGAAGCGCCACCGCCATAGGTGCTCGGCAGGTTGATGTTCTGCGCTCCTGAGATATCCGTGCCGTGGTTCGCAACATAGGCAACCTGAAGCGACATATCGAACGGAAGAGCCTGCTGAACCGCGACATTCCATGAATCAGCGTATGGATTCTTGTAGTTCTTCGGAATGACTGTGTATGTCTGAGCTGTTAGCTGCTTCGAAATCGGAGTTGAGTCAACCGGTATTGTGATGATCCCGTTGGAAGGAATCGCCACCGGAACAGGCGCTGGAAAGCCAGCCCCGAAAGTGGATGGAGATCCGCTTGGAAGAACCGCGGGCGTATAAGCTGAAGTACCTCCCGGTTGATAGCTGTTGTTGGCGCGGACGGGATAGTTATACGCGTAAGTGTTATCCGGGAAAGGCGTATAGCTGATGCCGAAACCTCCACGGATAACCGTGTTGGGCCTGAGCCGATAGGCGAAGCCGGTGCGCGGAGCGAAGTACTTGTATTGGGTGGTCATACCCAAGTTGGAGGGGTTGCCGCCAATACCAGCTAGCACAAGGGAATTAGTGGTTGGATCATAGTTGGAGAAACCACCGGCAGACGGCGGAGTCGCAGGCGGATAGAAGTCCCAGCGAACTCCCAGGTCGAGAGTCAGCTTTGAGGTTGTCTGCCATTTGTCGCTTGCAAAGCCAAAGATCCACCATTGGCGGTAGCGTGGGAAAAACGTATTGAGGTCGCGTCCGACCTGGGCTGGTTGATCCAGAAGCAGGCTGGCGATGTCGTTGGCAATGTTAGTCCCTTTTGAGGTCGAATCAGAGGTCTGAGCATCTGCGAACATGAACACGCCGCGCGGACTGAATGTCTGGTCCTGGAGCAGGTCGTCGCGAACACGGCGAATGTCGGCGCCCCATTTGATGGTGTGATTGCCGAAGATCTTGGTCCAGTTGTTGACGAAATCGATATTTGACTCAGCCCTGATCCAAGGCAGGGAGTTAACGTAGCCCATCAGCGGGTTCGAGAAGGCATTCCCGCCATTGCAGCCGCTTCCGCCGGGGTTTGGCTGGGTTCCGCACATAAAGAGACCCACCTGGCCTGCGGTGAAAGGCTGTCCTGATATATTCACGCCCGGGACGCCGAGCGTGGTGGCGTCAGAAGTGCCGTAGTCGCTTGGTGTCGCGCTGTTCCCCAGGTGAGCGATGCCAAAGCGAGCTTCGGTAAAGAACGTCGGCGAGAAAACGTGATCGAAGTTCACTCCGGTGCTGAAGGAAATTTGATTCCCCGTTGCCTGGAAGCCACCTCCCTGCGGCCCACCCAGGAAGGGCCCAAAAGCAGGCGCCTGGAAAGTAACTGCCTTCTGATAGCTATAACGGCCGCTGAAGTGGTTCTTCTCGTTCACCGTGTAATCTGCCTTAATGTCAAAGCTGTCGGTAGTCTTGGTAAAGGGAAGGTTGGTGGTGTAGTTGTTCGCCGGGTTGGACATCGGCTTGTTGCCGTTCAGTTTCCCGTACTTGAGCGCGGCTGCATTCAACTGCGTAAGAATCGCGAGCGGAACCGTGCCCTTCACAAGGCTGTATGGAATCTGATTGTTAGTGAACTGTGGACGCGGATCTGCCGCAGTGCCGAGGTGCGCGGTGCCGTCCGTATAAGTTGTGGGATCAAAGATTTGTCCCTTCGTTCCGCTCATGGCACCACTTAGGTCGATACATCCCGCCGGGTCTGTACACCCCGTCAGTGGCGTCGCTGTCGGCGTGTAGTAGCGGGAGTCGGGGATAGTAAACGTGCTGGAGACCTTCTCATGATCGGTGGTATGCAGGTAGTCGCCGAAGATAAAGAGCTTGTCCTTGATAATGGGACCGCCAAAAGCGCCACCGAAGTAGTTATATGAAAGATGACCAAGCGGGCCAGCGAAGTAGGAGCGGGCGTTGACGGCATTGTTCTGGATAAACTCAAAAGCGGAACCGTGGAAATGATTGGTGCCTGATTTGAGTGTGACGTTGGTGACAGCGCCTGTGGCCCGGCCAAGTTCAGCTTCGAAGTTATTGGTTGAAATGTCGACAGCTGAAATAGCCTCGGCCGGAGGAATGATGATCTGCAAAAGGCCGGTGCGCTCATCGTCGTCAATGCCTTCAATCTGATACAGATTGCCTTGGCGCGGCAATCCGTTGGCTTCAGTCTGCAACGAACTCGCCGCGTTGAAGAACTGCGAGTGCTGGAAGACTGCGGGCGCAGTGCCTGGTACCAGGTTAAGCAGCGACTGGAAGTTACGATTGGTGCCCAGCGGCATGTCTACGACCTGAACTGATTCGATCTTCGTGCTGATGTCCGCGCGGTCTGTCTGCAGCAGCGGGGGCGCGGTAGTTACAGTAACGGTTTCCGTTACGTTCCCAGGCACAAGAGAGAGATCGACGCGGGTTGCGGAATTGCTCAGTACGTCGATGTTCTCGTGGCTTGCTTTCTTGAATCCTTTGGCCTCAACGGTCACGGTGTACGGGCCAGGTTGCAAACCTGGAAAAGTGTAGTTTCCGCTGTCATTGGTTGCGGACTCGTGAAGGGCGCCTGTTGAAGCTTCAGTGGCTGTGACCTTGGCATTTGCAACTGCCGCACCTGTGGCGTCAGTTACCGTCCCAAGTAGTGTTGCGCTAACTGCCTGACCAAACAGCACATGCGAAGATGCTAGGCAGGCAAGAGCAAGCAAAGACCCCAGAATGGGGCTCAATATTCGGCGAGAGAACATGTAAAGCCTCCAAAAGGTTGGTTCAGTTTCGCGAATGAAACAATAGAGATCTGAATTGCGGAAGGAGGCTAGAGGACCTTGCTGTGAATTGTCAAGGAGAAAATTCGGAGTTCGTATAAAATAGGCGCTTAGGCCGTCGGGTCCGGAGAAATCCTCAGCTAGCGCAAACAGAAAGCTATAGTCCCGATCAACGAAGCGGATGTAATGTCGAAAATGAGAACCTCGACTGATTCGAAACTGATCTCCCTTAGGGCCAGGCCAACGTGGTGCTGGGAAGCGATCACAAGTGGTTATTTTGGAGTGGCTTCTGATCGCCTCCGCACGGTCAAATACACTGTCTGCGATCGCAAAATTGCAGCAAAGCCAACCCATCCCTCCCCGTGTGCTTTGGTTGTAATGGAACTGACTCCTTATATGCTTCAACAGCAGTGGCGTATCGGTGAAACCTCAGCATTTAGCTGTGAATTCCCTACCCCGGTCAGAAATCACCGCGAGCCTCTTGCGTTGAGAATGGCGTGTAGCTGTAACCCGCATAAACAGAGGGGAAACACCACACTCGGCGCCATCGCAATTAGTCTCTTTGACTATTCGGGGCTGCATTGGGCTTTCTATTATCCATTTAAGTCATTGATAACTATACACTTCTACCTCCGAGAAACAGGCAATCTGCTTATCTATTCAATCAAGCAAGCCGAATTAAACAGATTCAACATATCTGCCTCACCCCTGGGCATTTATCCACAGCATATTCTCTGCAATGCTGCGTGGCGAACCATCATTCCATTTGCTCCACCGGGACCGTATAGAGGTATAATCCGTTGTAAAGCGGGAGTAGCTCAATGGTAGAGTAGCGGCTTCCCAAGCCGTTGGTTGCGGGTTCGATCCCCGTCTCCCGCTCCAGATTCAGAAGTGCCACGAACATCCTCCTACTGAAAATCTGAAAATCGTGTGCAGATCCATCCTGTGCAGATCCGGGAAGATTCTCAGCACCTCGCCTGGCAACGCTGTGGAATTCCGGCTCACATTCGAGTGCGAAATTCCGTGCATATTGAAGCTGGACAATCGTCCCCACAACTCCTCGCCTCTGCCCCGTCGTCATCTGTGAACCCTTCCCGGCACGGGGCCTTCACACCCATGTTCATTTGCGGCGCTATCGGATGATCGACAGCTTCGAGGAGCCGGAAGCCGAGACATTTAGCCGGTCGGTGAACTTGATCTGATGGTTCCCGGTCGAAAAACGGCCCGCGAACTTCCGCGTCTGAATGTGGAGGTTCGCAGGCGTTATTCATCGCTGGCTAAATCCTTAAGGGGTAGGCTTGCACGACATGGTGGTGCCGCTCCCCGTACACCATTGTTCGTAGTGCGGTGCATAGAAGCCCATTCCAAGCCAGTTGAGTAAAGCTGCAGGCACAGGCTCCGGGCTTCCTGCAACGAAGTTCCTGGCGTCATCGATGCTACCTGTCCCCGAGTACTTTGCCGTTAGCGGATAAGGAAAGACAGGACGTGTACGATCGGGCTTGGCGGCCGCGCCGGGCATCGGCATCCCCTGTGGCGGCAGACCGCCCGCCATTCCCGGAGGCGGTCCCATCGGCATACGCGCGCCCGGCGGCACACCCACCGGCGGGCCATCGTGGTCGCCGCCAGAACTATGAGAGGCCATCAATATGTAAGGAGCGTCGGCGCGTTCCGCCCAGGCCATGATGGCGCTGAGCAGATCAACGTCGAATGGTCCCTCGCCACCACCGCAGTGATAGCCGCCAGGGAACAGGTACAGCCGCGCAAACTTGTCCACCTCAGGCTGTCCCATCAGCTTTTCCATTGCTGTGTAATAAGCAATCGTATTTAGAGGAGAGATGTGCGGATCGGCCAATCCATGCCACAAGATCAGCTTGCCACCGGCATTCGCAAAAGCCGAGAGGTCAGGATCGGTGGCATCGTAGAGTGCGTGCAGTTTGGTGGTCGCGGCAAAGGTCTCGCGATCGAACTTCAAATCCGCAAGCGTATAACCAGCGGGCGGATTCTTTTCATAGACCAGATACTTAAGCGACCCAGTTGAGATCATCGAACTCATCACGCGATCCTGGCTGGAGCGGGGAATATAAACCCCTGCCCAGGCAAGTTCAGAGCCCGGCAGTGGCCCGCTTAGCACCAACTTGTTGCCATCTACGTCATGGGCGCCGGCGTAAATATCACGGGCAACTCTCACCTGCTCCGGCATCAGGCACGATGAAGGATCCTGGCCTGCCTTACACTCTGTGACCCCGGGATCAAAATGGCAAGCCAGCGGATTGCTGATCAGGCCGTCCTTCAATCCGTCATCTGCATCGCATTTTGCCACGATCGCTTTGTGCAGGATGGGCAGCTTGTCCGCAGTCAGAATGGGCTTGCCGTCCGTGCTAGTGTTCACGCGCGCATTCCACCCGTGATAGAAGGTGTTCTGCGTCGTAAAGTTCATGGCCGGTGCTCCGGCGGTAATCCCGTTGAAGTCGTTGGGAAAGCGCTGGGCTTCCATCAGCGCTTCGCGTCCACCGTCCGAACAGCCGGCAAAGTAAGAGTACTTTGGCCCTTGCCCATAGAACCTGGCGATCAGCGCCTTCGCGGCCAGCGTGGTCACATGCACGCCGCGGTAGGCAAAGTCGATGCGGAGCTGGTAGTTCTGTTCTCCGAACTGTCCTTCCATGCCGCCGGAGTGGCCCATGTCGGTGGATGCCAGCACCAGCTCGCCATTGGTTGCAGGCATACATCCTTCGTCGTTGCCGAGCCGGATATTCAAGTTGCCGCAAAGCCCTCCGCAGCCGGTCTGGACAAACCGTTGCGTCCACGCACCAACTGGCAGGCGCACTTCGAATTTGATGGCCGGTTCAACATAGCCCGTCACTTCGCAATACGGCGCCGGTTTTCCGTCTTGTACGGCGGTTGCTGAGGTAATGTGCGTGGGCGCTCCAACGGCTGCACTGATATCCGCCGTTGCGAGTTGGGCGCAACCAGCTACGGGCACAACGGGGGGCAACACAGCCGGTCCCGCTCGGAGACCGGGAACCGGTGGAGCCTGCGCTACCGAGACAGCCGCAGCACACAGTGTAAGAAACAACACTGATGAAGTGATGAACAACAATAACCTTGAAGAAGAAAACATAAGAATAGTTCCTCGTTGAATTGGCCTGCTGGCTTGGGCTTTGCATCGCTGCGGTTCAAGTTGCGCGCACAAAGCGGTTCATGATGGTTCTTGCCGTTCGGAGTTCTCAAGCGGCATAAATCGTGGCGGAGGCGACCCGCCACCATTCTCAAATCTTGCCCTGATTCTGTCCAATACTTTGTAGACGATTGAATGATAGGATTCGCCTATCATTTATCTAGGAATTTGCACACGCTCGCCAAGGGGAGAAGCCATGAAGACAACTTCAATGACCAGACGGGATTTTGTCCGACTTGGTGCGGGAGCAGCAGTGGCATCCACGCTGGTTAAATCGCCGTTGCTGGCAGCGCAGTCAGCGGCGGACGGGCACATGGTTCGCTTTGCGATTGTGGGCACGGGGATTCGCGGTTGCGATCTGCTGCGATCCGCGCGCAAGGTGTCCACGGGTGTCTGCGTGGGCGCGGCAGACCTTTACGTTACGCGACACCAAGCTGCCAAAGAGGCGTATGGAGCCGATTTCCACACTACCAGCGACTACCGGACACTGCTTGACCGCAAAGATGTGGACGCGGTTCTGGTGGCCACACCCGACCACCTTCATCGTCGAGTGGCACTGGATGCGGTTGCAGCGGGCAAAGACGTGTACTGCGAAAAGCCGATGTCGCACAGCGTGTCAGACGGATTCGAGATGCTGCAAGCGGTCGCAGCAAGCAAGCGCATCTTTCAGGCTGGCAGCCAGCGGGTAAGTTCGATTCTCTACTCCAAGGCAAGAGAGATCTTCGCTTCCGGGCGGCTGGGCGAAGTGCGCGAGATTGATGCGCAATGGAACCGGAATACACCGGGAGGCGCGTGGCTTTATCCAATTCCGCCCGACGCGAGCCCGCAGACGGTCGATTGGAAAAGGTTTCTAGTGGATGCGGTGGACCGGCCGTTCGATCCCCAGCGGTTCTTCCGTTGGCGCTGGTTCAGGGACTACGGATCGGGATTGGGCGGGGACTTGTTTGTGCACCTTCTGAGCGGCATACAGGTGATTACCGGGATGAACACTCCGGCCAGCCGTGCCTACTCGATGGGTGGAATCTACCACTACAAAGACGGCCGCGAGTTCCCTGACCTGCTTGAGACTCTGTATGACTTTCCTTCAGAGAACGGAGGCGTGCAGGTACATTTGCATTGCAACCAGGCCAACAGTGACGGCGGTGAAGGAATCAAGTTCTACGGTTCCACAGGAACGATGGTATTGACGGGCAAGACGGTCACCTTCACCCCGCAGGATGTGAGACCGAAGTTCGAACCTTATGGCTGGGGCGGAATGACGGAAGCGCAGCGCAAGAGGGGATTGGAGGAGTGGAAGGCGGCACATCCTGAGACGCTTCCGGAGCCCGGTGATGCTGAGACCTTCACGCTTCCGCATGGCTATGACGATACCGCCGCCCACATTGCCAACTTCTTCAGTGCGGTGGTCACGCGCAACCATGTAGTGGAAGACGAGATCTTCGGCAACAATGCCGCTATCGGTTGCCACCTGGCTAATTACTCTTATTTCCATCGCTGCGCGGCGACATGGGACGAGGCAACGAAGGCGATCAAGGGATAAGTTTTAATTCGAGCGATGCAAAAGACTTTCGCCCGAATTTTGCCGGCGAACTGATAGTTTCATCTTTCCCTGCAAACTTCGAAATTGGCACTTGGGGCGCGGCCTAGCCTGCATTAATCGGTATGCTTGCCTGCGACTGGTTTAGGTTGCGGCGAGTGGGTCCGGATCAAGCTGAAGCATCTTTAGGTGGGATAGGAAAACCTATCGTAAGCCGATTGCCGTCGCTGAGCGCTTCATGGGCTATCGAGCCCGCGAAACGATGCAGCAACCTTAAGCCATGTCCGCCTGGCTCAATCGATTCGAGGCTGGCAGGCTTTGCCGCGTTGTCTTTCGCACCCGGCTCAACCGGCACAAACGGCGGTGCCTTGTCTTCAATAGCAAAGCAAAGGTTGCCCCCCGAGACCGATGTGCAAATAACAATCGGGTGCCCCGGCTCATTGCCATAGCCATGCAGCACTACATTGGCCAAAGCCTCTTCAATGCACAGGTGGATTGAAAACCCGGCTTCTTCTGAGAAGCCGTACCGATCGACCACGGCCTCTACCCACGGCCGAACGCGGATCAGTTCCGTAAGCTGACTGTTTAATTCAAGCCGGTCATGCGACCTGTCCATAGGCATCTCCGAGTCGACACGTAACGAGTGAGCCTCTGGAATGCAAGAGTGCTGCGCAGTTAGCACAGCGCTGCAACAGCGGAATCGAGATCGTGAAAGATGGGAATGATCGTGTCGATGTTGCTGGCCTTCAGTACTTGTTCCACCATCGGAACCGGGCCGAACAGCACCACTTTGCCCCCGCGGCGGTGAACCGTCTGCGCCGGGATGACGATGGAACGAAGCCCCATTGAGCCTAGAAATGAGACCTTGCTCAGATCGATCAGCAGAAACTTGCTGCTGCCCGCCAGAACGTTCAGTTTCAAATCAATGGCGGCCGCACCCTGAATATCCAGACGCCCATCCAGAACAACCCGGGTAATATCACCATCCATGGATTCAGTCGCAATGATCATTCGAGCATTCCTTTCAGTATTGATGGAACCAGAGTGGTGGAATTGCCGATGGCACTCACTGATCCTATCCAGCCATTGTTAATGCGATGTTACACAGGCAGCTATCCTCCATCTGAACTTCAAGCAGTCTTGCCGGCGTGGTCCCCAGGCCGCCGGTAGCGGACCACCAGCAGCGTGATATCGTCGGACTGGCTGGTGCCTTCCGCGAACCGCTCGACGGTGCCCAAAATTCCGGCCTGAAGATCGCTCAATGAGGAATCCTGATGCCTGGCCAGGGCTTCTTCCAGCCGCTCAGTTCCAAACAGCGTTCTGTGTCTGTCCTCGGCTTCCGTTATTCCATCGGTGTAAAGCAAAAGCGTATCTTCTGGTTCAAGTTGGATGCGCGTGGCCCAGAACGACGCCTTCTCAACCAAACCAATGGGGAAAGATCCATCGGAATACAGTTCGCTCACTTCTCCTCGTCGCAGCAAATATGGAGATGGATGCCCGGCGCGAACAAACTCGAGTGTGCCATCGGGATCCAGCAACCCGTAGAACATGGTTGCGTAGCGACCCACCGATGCCCGTCCGCAAAGAAAGCGGTTCAGGTGTTCGAAGACCATTACGGGGTCAACCCCCAGGGTCATTCCTGAGATTGCGCCCTGCAGCATGGTTGTAAGCAGAGCAGCACCCAGACCTTTACCGGCCACATCGGCTATCAGGATGGCGATGCGCCCATCGGGCAAAGGAAATACATCAAAATAGTCGCCGCCCACTTCGTTGCAGGGCCGGTGAGTTCCTGTAACGGCGAGGTGGGGATAGTCCTGTAGCCCCTGCGGAAGCAGGGCCTGCTGAATCTCGCGCGCAATGCTTAGCTCCTGCTCCAGGCGCTGGCGTTCCCGTTCGCGCTCCACCAGCCGTGCGTTGTCAAGGATACTTGCGGCCTGCCCGCCAAGGGCATCCAATATCTGCCGGTCCAGCACCGAGAAGGTGGCCGTGCGTTTCGAATCGAGATACACCGCGCCCAGCAATTCACGCCGCACGGTTTCTATCGGCTGACCAGCGTACCCAAGCCGTGTGCCATAAAGCGGAATCACAACTGCGGAACGCAGCAGTTGCAGCACCACGCTTTGCGAAAGATCCTGGCTTAGATTCGCCACGTTCAAATCTTCGCTAATGACTGCGGATTCATTCTCGATGGCCCGCCCTAACACCGACCTGCTCGGATTCATCCTGTCGATTGGGAGAGTCTGGCCCGCCCGGCCGCGCGCCACCTTAACCTGCAATACGCCGGACGCGTCGGGCTCCAGCAGCATCCCGCGGTCGGCATGCGTGATGACAATAGCGTGATCAAGCGTTGCTGCCAGCACAGATTCCAGCGGAAGTTGTGAATGCAGCAGCGATGACGCCTCCAGAAGCAGCCTCAGGCCCTTGAGGTCGTCACCAGAGTCGACTTTCAGCGAGCCGAGAAGGCTCTGCAACTTAGTCACCGGCTCTTCCTGTAAAGGCGCTTCCGGCTCTTGGCGGAAGATAATCTGGCAGGCGTCATCGAGTCCCAGGCGGATTCGGTCGCCGTCGGCAAGCGTCCTTCCCGTCGTGGGTTGGCCGTTGACGAAGATGCCGCTGAGCTGACCGCGATTCTCGATGCGGAGACCGGCTGGTCCGGCATAAATTGCCGCGCATTTGCGCGAGATGCGCAGGTCATCGATAGACAGGTGGTTGTTGCTCTCGATGCCCCTGCCAATGTAGAACGGGAGTTCGCTTATTGAGACTACTTGCCTGGGACGATCGGAAAACACAACTTCGATATAAGCACGGACTGGAGAAGTGAGTTCAGGCATGGGTTTCAAGTTAGTGAATTCTAGCACTTGGGCGCGTGGCCCGGGTCTGACCAAAGCAATTTGCATTAAAGCCTCCTCGCGATTTGAGAATGTGCCCATCGCAAACGGGTGTTTGATAGACAGCATCTAGCCTCACACGCGCATAAGACCCGGTTCCTTGCCGCATCTCACGCACGGACAAGACTCAAAGGCCCGGATTCCTTCACGCAGTCATTCTTATTGTGGCTAACCAGGAGTAAAACTGATTTGAGGGAGAATTTTATGCGCTTTTTTAAGGAATTCACGGCGGTCGGAGCCATATGCGCGGTCGCGATAGTATCCTACACGGCCAGGGCCGAAAGCAAAATCGGAATTTCAGGCCCCGTGAGCACTGTCAGCGGACAGGTATCGGGAACAACCAGCAGCGATGGAAAAATAGAGATTTTTCGAGGCATCCGTTACGCTGCTCCGCCCGTGGGCGATCTTCGCTGGAAAGCTCCGCAGCCCGTGAAGCCGTGGAAGTCCGTCCAGAATGCCAATAACTACGGCGCGAGTTGTATGCAGCAATTGCAACGCTCACGTCTTCCGTGGTCCAAAGAGTTCATGGCACAGAACGAAGACAGCGAAGACTGCCTCACCCTCAACGTGTGGACCCCCGCCTCTTCTCCGGCCAAAAAGCTTCCGGTGTTTGTGTGGATCCATGGTGGCGGCTTCACTGAGGGCTCGGGCGAAATTCCCGTATACGAGGGAACGGAACTGGCCCGGACAGGCATGGTCGTAGTTACCATAAACTACCGTCTTGGCATATTCGGCTTTCTGGCTCATCCCGAGCTTACCGCCGAGTCTCCGCATCATAGCTCCGGCAACTACGGGCTGCTTGACCAGGTTGCGGCGCTGCAATGGGTCAAGAGCAATATCCAGGCTTTCGGCGGCGATCCTGAAAATGTCACAATATGCGGTCAGTCGGCAGGTGCGGCCAGCGTTCACGCGCTTGTGGCCTCTCCTCTTGCCAAAGGACTGTTTCAGCGAGGCATCGCGCAAAGCGGCAGCGGCGTCATCGGATTCCCCCAGGCTTCTTTGGCAGATGGCGAAAAGACAGGCGTTACGTTTGCTGCGGCCCGTGGCGCTCACTCCCTGAAGGAATTGCGAGCCCTCTCAGCTGAAGCTCTTATGGCGGCCCAGTCTCAAGGATCATCGCCCATGAGCCGGTTTCCACCGGTCGTGGACGGATGGTTCTATCCTGAGGACCCGAGTCAGATTCTCGCTGAGGGCAAGCAGAACGATGTCCCGTTCATTACCGGTTTGATGGCAAACGACAGCCGGTCACTTAGCGGGCCACCTCTCTCCGCGGAAGCATTTCAAAAGCGGGTGACGGAGCTTTATGGGCCCATGGCAGAGGACTTCCTCAAGCTATACCCTGCGGGATCTGAGCCGGAAGCGAATCAGTCTCAATTGGAAAGCGCCAGGGAGCGCGGCAAGGTCTCCATGTATCTGTGGGCATTGCGGCGGGCAAAGACAGCCAAAACGCCCGTCTATACCTACTTCTTCACACAAGCGCTGCCAGATCCGGCGCATCCGGAGTTCGGAGCTTTTCATACCGGCGAGGTCCCCTATGTCTTTCGCAATCTGGCCATCTTCGACAGGCCCTTCAAGCCCGTTGATCACAAAGTTAGCGATGTGATATCCACTTACTGGAAGCACTTCGCGCAAACAGGCAACCCCAACAGTGCGGATTTGCCACAATGGTCTGCCGCATCAGCCGAAAATGAATCAACAATGGAGATAGGCGAGCATACTGGCCAAATTCCATTGGCATCTCCCGAGAAAGTGCGCTTCTGGACAAGCTACTTCAATTCTCCGATAAGCAAGAAAGCGCCTTTGTTCTAGGGCCTGTTAACACTACCGGGGCGATAGCATCGCCACAGATTTAGACGCTTGCCAACTTGTTGCGGACCACTTCTAATTAGTTGTCCACCGGCATAACCAACCCACGGAGGATGAAACTGGAGCCGATTCCATCACCATCTTCCGTGCCCCGTCCTTGCGATTTATTCTTGTCGCAAGGGCAGGATAACTCGAACTTTAATCACCCCAGTTTCGAATCTGTTTCTTATAAGTGAAGGGGGCGGAAGTCGTTTCTTCAGCGCCACAGCAGGCACATAAGCCCATAAAACCCTGGCGTGGTGAACGCGAAGTTTTGTTGACTGTTTTCAGCGGCAATAACCTGCCGCTGGGTTTCCGGTCACGCGCTTGACTCCACTCGGAAAGACATGCGTTTTAATAAGTGCATGCGAGATATCGCATCAGGCGCTCGGCACTAATTGCAACGGTTAGAGGAGAGGGGCAATGCGGATACTTCTAATCCTGTTGCTTTTCACCGGAGGCTCTCCTCCGGTCTTCAGTGCGCGTCGACTCACCGTAGATCAGTTGGAACAGGTGTTGTCAACCGCTCAAGGCAAGTCAGATCAAAAGGTGGCCGACCAACTTTCCGAGTTGCAGCTAACTGAACGGCTGAGCCCGGCAAGACTCGCCCATGGGCAGGCGGAGTTACCCGGCCCCGCGTCCCGGCAATGCCTGCTAGTGCTGGCGGATGTTTCTGCTTTCCTTGATCTTCCACCATCGGAGATTCCCCTCAAGGACACGCCTGATCTTGCGGCTCAACGTCAAATTGTTGCTGAGGCAGTCACCTATGCTGAGAAGACAATCTCCAATCTGCCGAATTTCTTCGCAACACGAAATACGACTTACTTTGAGGACATGCCGCAAGGTCATAGGCTTGGAACATCGCTCATCCCTTATCAGCCTTTGCACCTCGTCGGCAGTTCCAGCCAGGTTGTGCTTTATCGCGACGGCAGAGAGATTGTGGATTCAGGAGCAAATAAGCATCAGCGGAATGATCTCGAATCACACGGTCTGATCACCTCCGGAGTCTTCGGCCCCATTCTCGGAACTGTGCTTGTAGATGCTACGCAAGGCAAACTGGTTTGGGATCACTGGGAGCAGTCCGCGGGTGAGCCGCTGGCAGTCTTCCATTTTGCAATTCCAAAGGAAAAGTCCCATTACCAGGTCCAGTTCTGTTGTCTTCCTGAAGTTCAAGGGACCGGTATTTTTCAGCGATTCTCCGGATACCACGGGGAGATCGCTATCGACCCGACAAATGGAGCGATCTTTCGCCTCACCCTGCAAGCAGACCTGCAACGGACCGACCCCCTCGTCCGGTCCAACATCCTGGTTGAATACGGCCCCGTCGAGATAGGCGGAAAGAGCTATATCTGCCCTGTCAAGAGTGTGTCTATCATGCTGATTTCGGCGCAGGCCTCAGCAATGGAGCGCTATCCCGGCGCAATGCCGGAACAGGAAGTCACGGCCGATCCTGAACAATTGCGGACTCTGCTGAACAATGTCGTCTTTGACCAATACCATGTATTTAGGGCCGAGTCGCGAATTCTCAACGAAGACAAAAGATAGCCCAGCGAATCCGGAAAGCAATTTCCTAATTACTTTATAGGCGACGCGTTTGGTACTTCGTCTGCCGGTTTGCCCTTCACCTGGGCCTGGTGAAGCTTCTTGAATACAGTATCGTCTGAAAGCTTCTGCAAGCTGCGCGTCTTTTCGAATTCCACTTTGGCTTCATCTTTCCTGCCGTTAGCCTGGTAAAACCTTGCCAGTCGCCAATGGATTTTGTCGTCGTCGGGGTTCAACTTTTCCGCAGTCTTCAGCTCTCTCAGAGCATCGACTTTGCGGGCCGCATCGGAATATAGAATCCCAAGATCAAGGTGTGCCAATTCGATCCCGCCATCAATGCGAATTGCTTTCTCAAGCAACTGCGAAGCCCCTTCCGATTTGTTCAGGCGCATGTTTGTGTCGGCTAGATAAGTCAGGGCCAGTGCGTGATCGGGATTGTTGTCCAGCTCTGCCTGGAATTCGCGAGCCGCATCTTCATATTGCATCAGCTTCCACAGCAGGTATCCGTAGCCGAAATGCACGTTGGGCTCTCTGGGATCCGCCTTGACTGCAGCGCGGAACTGCTCCGCAGCCCCGGCATCATCTTTCATTTCATCCAACGCCTCACCAGCCAGCATGTCCGCTTCAGCCGACTCTGCATTCAACGTGAGAATCTCGTGATACGTGTCGAGTACGCACGGAAATTGCCTTGACCGGAGACAACTGTGCGCCAATGCAAGTCGGAATGGGAGGTTCTGTTTGTCGCGGGCTGTGGCCTCTCTTAAGTAGGGAACGGCTGCTGCATATTCGCCCAACCCATAGTGAGCAAGACCGATAAGAGTCGTAAGGCGCAGGGCCTCCGGTGTAGATCGAGGCTGGCTCTTTAACAACGGAGTGAAGTTCAGAATCGCTTCTTTCAACGCGCCCGACTTGAACAGCGCCAGCCCCAGGTTCATCCGCAAGCCTGGCATTGCGGGGTTCAGCGCCAGGGCCTTGCGATAAAGCGGCACCGCCTCCGCATAGTGTTCTTGTCTGGCTTCCAGAAGCCCCAGGTGGGCGTAGGGTTCGGCGTCAGTGGAGTGAGTCTTCAAGATGGCGCGCCACGCCGCCTCGGCTTCTGTGTTATTGCCTTGATGCTCAAGAGCAAATGCCGCCTGCCGCTGATTGTCCTCGCCTGCAGTCGCCCGGCAAGAACCGTTGCCAGCCGCAATCGCCACGGCCATGATCAGTCGCGCAACTTGCTTCACGTCTATCTCCATCTGCATTGTCGCTTGCCGGCAAGGCCACTTGCAACACCGTGGCATTGGTTCACGCGAACAAAGAAATGGGCGCAGCGAGGTGGCCCGCGCTGCGCCCAGGTTATAGCGGGTTAAGGCTTAGAAGCTAAACTTCCCTCCAAGCTGCAGAGTACGAGGATCGTAGGTGTTCGTCACATGCCCAAAATTCCCGTCGTGGTTGTTGGTGTCAAGGCCCCCGAACTGGGTGTGGTTGAACGTGTTGAAGGACTCAAAGCGCAGTTCAATCTTCGGCCCTGAATCGTGCGAGCTGAGTGCGATGGTTTTGAACAGCGAAAGGTTCCAGTTGAAGAGTCCCGGTCCCACAACGGAGTC
>Ga0364900_10106_pt1 | contig 35989 bp, 36 predicted proteins | sample ExccelJu500002D3_FD_206974 | JGI IMG/M metagenome (GOLD analysis project Ga0364900, IMG submission 206974) | Enriched cells from Trout Bog Lake Hypolimnion, Wisconsin, USA - BchlTB.July09.5000.02.D3 | ecosystem: Environmental > Aquatic > Freshwater > Lake > Hypolimnion/Profundal zone | place: USA...
AAGAGCATCAATGTATTGATCACCTTTTTGAACAACCACCCCTTGTGGGGATAAAAATAGCGTCTCAGCACTCAATGCTTGAAGAATATCTAATGCCTCAGGGCTGCCCTCTTTTGATAAGGCCTGAACAACCTTAACTTTGGCATCAAAGTTATCACCAAATAGTGGCTTTAAATCGGTAACGCTGATTTTTGCAAAAGTAATCCCACAAGTCAGCACACAGATGACTGAAAGAATTAGTTTTGAAAAAAATGGTAGTTTCATAAATATTTAGAAAAGACCCTCCCTCAAATGAGGGAGGGTAATTCATTTAAAAATTACTGCACTGAATCAGGCTTACCTGCATTACCATCGATGTACTGGCTCCATGGCTTAGCTGGAATAGCTGTTGGAGTTTTGTAAATTACATTGAACTGACCATCCGCCTTGATTTCGCCAATCATCACTGGCTTAGACAAATGGTGGTTTGCACCCATCACCTCAAGATATCCACTTGGTGTATTGAGTTTTTGACCAATCATTGCTTTACGAACAGCATCAACATCAGTGGTACCTGCTTTTTCAACTGCAGCTTTCCACATCAAGATACCGGTCCGGCTTGCTTCCATTGGGTCATCTGTCAAAGGCTTGCTAGCCCCAGGTAGATTTTTCGCTTTAGAGTAAGCGGCCCATTGTTTTTTCCATTCATCATTTACCGGATTCTTAATTGACATGAAGTAGTTCCATGCGGCTAACTGACCAACCAATGGCTTAGTATCAACACCACGCAACTCTTCCTCGCCTACAGAGAAGGCTACAACCGGAACATCTTTTGCTTTCAAGCCAGCATTACCCAATTCTTTATAGAAAGGAACGTTTGAGTCTCCGTTGATTGTAGAAACAACTGCTGTCTTACCACCTTGAGAGAATTTCTTAATATTAGCTACGATGGTTTGGTAATCAGAAAAACCAAATGGTGTGTAAGTTTCTTGAATGTCCTCATCCTTTACGCCTTTTGAGTGCAAGAAAGCGCGCAAGATTTTATTTGTTGTACGTGGATAGACATAGTCAGTACCCAAGAGAACCCATCGCTTAGCGCCGCCGCCCTCTTTACTCATCAAGTACTCAACTGCTGGAATAGCCTGCTGATTAGGTGCTGCACCGGTGTAGAACACGTTACGGGACATTTCTTCACCCTCGTATTGCACTGGGTAAAAGAGTAAGCCATTAAGTTCTTCGAAAACCGGTAATACAGACTTACGTGATACAGATGTCCAGCAGCCAAAAACAACTGAAACTTTATCTTTGGTTAATAACTGTCGAGCTTTCTCAGCAAATAAAGGCCAATTTGAAGCAGGGTCAACAACTACAGGCTCTAATTTACGACCCAAAACACCACCGCTCTTATTGATCTCATCAATAACCATTAAATCCATGTCTTTGAGTGATGTTTCAGAAATTGCCATTGTTCCGGACAAGGAATGCAAGATACCGACCTTAATTGGTTCTTTATTTTGAGCCATAGCTAAATGACTCAAACCTGCAAAACTTAAAGCTGCTGCTAATGCGGATAGCTTCAAAATCGATCTACGTTTCATCTCTCACCTCTTGAGTAAATTAATCAGTTGGGCACAATTACATAAGGCCTGAAGTGATTAAAGAATGTTTCATGTTGGTGCAAGTCAAAGAAATCACTACCTTGGGGCTAATGCACCAGAAATGTGCAATTAATTCACCAATAAATGCACTAAACAGACTTAAGGGTAGTTAATAAAAAACCACCCCGAGGGGTGGCCCAAAAGTAATTTTGTGACGTCAACACTCATACAACCAGAAAGATGAGGAGACCTAATTACTCTGAAATAAAGCAAATCAAAACACAAGAAATTTTTTAATGAGTACTGGATGAGAAGATTTTTTTGGGGATCTTTTTCTACAGAATTTATTTACCCTAAATTTGCCCTAAATCGGTTTTATAGAACAAAGGGGCTTTATTTATATGGCTTTGATGGCTATATCGCCCCCATCCATCATGGGAGCAACCGCTAATCTCTTCTTTTTCTTATTTTCCACAGACACTTTTTATCGCTAATTTATTAGTGAACATTTTAGTTTGTTTTGGTTGAGGACCTAATAAAACCAAGAATTTGCAGGGCCCAAGAAAAATAATTTGACGTTGATTGACATGTTGCCTCCTCATTTGGAACTAGAGTCCATTGTAGAAATCTTGCGCTTACTCAGTCTGTAGTGTCTTGTATCAGCCGGTTGAAATCAAGGCCAAAAAAAGCCGGTCGACTGGCAATAAATAGGATCCTAAAAACATTTGGCGGCGGTCAAGCAGGCGCTAACTAATTCTGTAATAATCAAAAAAAATTAAATGGCAGTTTCTGACTTGAAATCAAAAAATATCCTCATCGAAATTGGCATAGCATTTGCGCTTTACTGGATTTGTTTGGCGTTGGTTTATCCCTTTGAGCTATTGAAAAGTAGTCCAATTACTTACTATTTATATCTTCCTGCAGGTATAAAGCTATTTACGATTTTAATTTTTCGATGGCGCGCAGTAATTGGGGTGGCTTTAGCAAGCTCAATTCGATTGATATACAGCGACCCCACCCAACCTTGGTTAGCTTGGATAGCGGTTGCAACTGCTGCCGCTCTGGCACTTTATTTAGTGGTAGAGATTGTACTGAGAGCGTTAAAAATCGATCAGGATTTATCTAACCTCGGCTACTATCAAATAGTGCTCTTGGCCGCTCTTACAAGCGTTGTCAATGGCTTTGTTTTTTCTTATGGCGTCAGTATATTAACTAATGCCAATCTTTCTGAGGATGTTTTTCATAGGAGCTTTCTTGCTGTTATTGGCAATTTCGCAGGCAATGCATTATTTGTTTGTTTGATGATGCTATTGATCAGGCATAAATTAAGCATCATCAATTTCTTTAAAAAAAACTATAGCTAGAGTAGTATTTTTTTATATGCACTTCGTGGTAACTTTTTAGGAATACATATATATGGTCACAATCAAAAATTCTTATATCCGATTTCTCAATTGCGTTAATGCGCTCGAGGTTAAGGCCGGCGAAGTAAAAATTGACTCCATGGAAGAGCAATTGCTTAATGCGGTAATGATGGGCTATTCGAATGGTCAAGAAATTTTAGTTGGCGACCTGCTTGTGCTCGGCAATATTGGTTCGCAGGCAACTTTGCACGGACGGTTAAAAAATCTTGTTTCAGCCGGCTATGTAAAGCTAGTGGTTGATTCGGTAGACAGTAGAAAAAAGAGGGTCCTACCTACAAAACTAGCAATAAGACATTACGAAAAACTATCTCAACTCGTAACTAAAGCCGTCCTTAGGTAAATATGAGCGACCTCGAATACTCTGGAAAAATTAAAGGTATGAAAACCTTTAAGCAGTTTATTGCCGAGAAAAGCGTGACCCCAGCCTCCCAGTTGCAAGCAGATAAAGACGAGGCAGCTAAACGAGCCGAGATTTTTACCAGATCAGCGCTCGATGAAGAAAATCACCGCAGAACCAGAGTCACAACTGAACCCGATAAGACGGTGGCGCATTACACCCGTGAACCTTTCGAGGAATGGTAATGGGATTTAGATTCCAGAAACGCTTTTCACTATCTAAGCTGATTCGCTTAAACGTTAGTAAGTCAGGCGTAAGCGTATCACTAGGGGTCCGGGGCGCAGATATAAATATTAGAGGTGACAAGGTGACCGGCAATATCGGCATCCCTAATACTGGTTTGAGCTATCGAAAGCGCTTAGATACGCCTTATGTCGAATCAGTAGAGCAAGCCAAAATTGTGCCGATGCAGACAGAGCAGAAATCATCATCACTTGGGACTATTTTCTTGGTGATCCTAATTCTAGGATTTGTATTTTTTCTAGGCTACTGGGCTGCTAAGTAAATCTTTATTAACAAGCCAATTTGTTTGACTGCACACGTCTTACACAAAAATCCCAGCAAACCCACACAAATACAACACTTTCAGCCCTATCCATCATGAGGGTGAAGTTAAACAGTGTTGTTTTAATTTTTTTCAGGCTCTCTTGCTAAATTGTTATTACCTATCATTTTGTTTTAAAGAAAAAATCTAAACAAAATTATGACGACCAATAGTTTTCATAAAAAACTTTAAAAGCTAGATGCCTTTGTTTGATTTTTCTTTATTGTAGGTTTTAAAGTCAACGCATTTTTTTCTATCAAATGCCATGAAAGATAGGCAATAAATACAGTAGGTATAGTCGCAAATATTATTGACGTTAGCACGCTAATTTTTCCAATAAAAAATTGTGCAATGATTTGTTGGATTGGGAAAGCATACAAATACACCCCATAAGAAATATCGCCCAACTTATTTAAGCCAGGCAAACGAACCTCAGACGACTCACCAAAGGTATTAATAAAACAAGGCAGAGCGAAAGCCAGCAATATATTAAAAAAGTAGTAATTAAAAGATGAAAGGTAATACACGCCAACTGTAAATATAAAAATACTAGAAGCCCATGCCAGCGGGATTACTTTACCACCCATGATGTAGCGCATAGCCACGCCAGCCATAAAAAATCTCACTTCTTTGGTGAGATTGAAGTCGCCTAAATATCCCCTTCTTCCCCCGCCCCCTAAAACATGTATCTGAAGAAAAGTTAGGGTAATGGATAAGAGTATGGTGATAATTGCAAAAATTAAACCATTTCTGCGCCCCTTAAATAATAAGATTACCGGGAGCAATAAGTACATCAGAAATTCAACATTTAGAGACCATAGCGATAAATTGATTTTTAAATGCTGAGGATTATTTTCGAACACCCCCGGTAGCGAAAGATGGAGGGATAAAAATATATTTTCTAAATAGGCATAGGTTTCGATACTAGTGAAATAATCCTTAAGCGAGATATTTGTTAATAGCGGACCCTAAAGAAACGTTGTCAACAGAACTAAAACAATTAAGGCGGGAAAGATGCGCAAGGATCGCCTAGCCAAATAACGCATTACCGAAGGATCCCGGATCCAACTTTCCGCCACTAGATAGCCGCTAATCGAGAAAAAAACCATAACGCCAAAAACGCTAATTTCTATCCCGAGAAAGGTTGGGATGTTATCCCCCATGACTATAAAACCATGCCCTACCAGAACCATCAATGCCGCAATGAGGCGAATCAAGTTAAAGTTATCTTGGTAGCGATCATTTAACATAAATGGTGAGTATTATTTTTTAAAAAACTACCCCGCCCCTTGTTGGAACGAAACCAATCTAGTTACAGTCCAGATCGTCAGAACAGCCAACAACACCCCGGAAAGCAAATCGATTAGGTAATGTGATCCCTCTGTGGGAATAGAGACAAGCATTGCTGAATTTAAAATCAATGCGAGTGGAAATACGATACGTGAAGTGCGTAGTGCATAGGTGATAAGAATTGCTAAAACAGCATGAAATGAGGGGATGGAGATAAGCCCTTGGGTGTTTATTAAATCCACAGTTTTCAATAAGCCAGAACGTAGTAATTCAAAATGCGTTAAAGCAGATAAATCTACCCCCTCTGAAACTGCGTAGTATTTCCATGCTCCAGCTGCGGGAAAAAACCCAGAAAACGCAATAGTAATTAAGGTTGAAATGACCAACATCAATACAAATTGGCTCAACTCTGCAAATCTGTTTGTAAATCCAAGAAAAATGACTGTGAAGACCATCTGCAATAACAGGCTGTTATAGGAAATTTTTAAAATTAAACCCATGAGGGGGTGGAGTTGCAACCAGTCGTAAAGTGAAACCCAATCAAAATTCATCCATTTATCTATTTGATCAAGCTGATGATCAACAAGCGGAAAATTAGTGCTCACCACCAAATAACTTAAAACAGCTGCGGCATTGGTGAACAAGAGAATTGCAATCAGTGAAGTGCAAGCGTTGAAGATTTTAGGATCACAGCGATATCGCTTAAAGAGCAGTAATAAGGCCGGTGCAGTTATCCCTAGAAATACCACTCGTGCCTGAGCAATTTCAAAGTTCCAGTGGCAGAGCAACATCCATACGGCGTCAATAAAGCAAATTCCCAATCCAATCAGAATCGTCCAGAATGTATTGGATGGCAACACATTACGCGAGTAAAGTTTCAAGAATTTCATTACGCTCATTTAGCAGGCAAACATATTCAGGCGCGACGCATGACAAATATTATTGCCAGTAATAAAACAATGGGCCCTATTTGTATAGACGTATAAAACGACACCAAAACCATCAGCACTGGAAGCGCCCATAAGATCGTCAACATTTGACGTTCAGCCGGCATCCAGTCATATTTCACCCCCTCTTTTGCAATTAGCGCAATTGGAAGGGCTAACAAAGTGAGGTCATAGTCCATGATATATGGGCTTGCAAGGACGCTGGCCAAGACCAAGATGCTCTGACGAATTGGCCATAATGAACAAGTGCGCCATATTTTCCAAACGGCTAACGCCACTAGAGCAGCGACAATAAAGTGACTGCTGTATGCAAGACTTAGAGGGGCCCCTAATAAGCGCATAAATGCAAAAACTGACGGGGAGAAATTCCAGTGAAATGGGTATGTCTCAAGAATGAGTCGCGCCATCTTTAGGCTAGTGAACCAATCTTGCCACACTCCAAAACCCCAGAAATAGAAAGTTGCAGTAACAAAGATCAAGCCCGTCGCAATAGCGATCAAAAGCGTTGACCAAGCCCCTATCGCCATTAATGCAACCGGAAACATCAAAGCTAAATGCGGCTTAATACACAACGCTCCAATAAAAATTCCAGCAATACGTGGCCTCTTAGGCAGTAGGAATAAGGCAAATCCAAACAATGCAGTAATGAGATAACCATTTTGACCCAATCGAAAATTACTCCAAACCGCTGGAAAAGCAATTAAGGCAAGTAAGACTGCATTACTCGGCACAAACTTTCTTAAAACTGCCACATATACCGTAAAGGAACTGATCAAATACAAAATACAAGCGGGTACCAATGGCAAAAGACCTAGAGGCGCAATAAGCAATAAATAGGTAGGGGGATATAACCAATAGAGGCGAACGGGAATGGTTGATGCATCATAAATACCCGTATTCACCATTTGTATATAAGGGTCCAGACTCCAACAAACCTGATTCAATATATTAGGATCATAAGCATCCGCAGCTTGACCTGAAATCGCCAAGTAAGCCGCAGACCATAGCGCCCTAAAATCAATCAGTGTGTAATAGCCCTGAGGATTTACAAAGTTTGAACCAGCAATTAGCTTAATACTCAAAAATAAAAATACAATAATCACACCCCAGCTATACACAACCAGCCTGGAGCGATCTAAAAAATAACTCTTTAAATTAGTGATCAATTGAATTTTGGGTGATGGAAAATAATTTTGAACGCACAATACCCATGCGATTTAAGCGAAATTCAATAGCTGTGAGCAATACGCCGACGCCATATATCACGCTACGGTGAAAATTAATAGAAGATGCTTCTTTAAAATATTTTGTAGGGCAAGAGATCTCACCAATACGGAACCCTGCGTATATTGCTTGGGCCAACATTTGATTGTCAAATAAGAAATCATTAGAGCAAATATTGATGGGAATACTCTTTAAAACCTCCACCTTCCAAGCTCGGTATCCCGTATGAAACTCTGATAATTTACTGCCCAGAAGAATATTTTCAACTGCCGTAAGTACCCGATTGGAGATGTACTTATACAGAGGCATACCGCCCTCTAAAGCGCCATTGCCCAATATTCTAGAACCCAGTGCAATGTCATAGTGACCAGAACCAATCATCGCCACCATTGCCGATATTAATTTAGGGGAGTATTGATAGTCTGGATGGAGCATGACGATGATATCGCCACCTCGCCTAATCGCCTCGAAATAACATGTTTTTTGATTGGCTCCATATCCAAGATTTTGACTATGTTGAAAAACAGAAATACCCAGCTCCCTGGCTAAAGAGCTTGTCTCATCGGTACTAAAATCATCTACTAAAATCACCTCGTCCACGATATGGCGAGGAATCTCAGAATAAGTCTGCCTCAAGGTCTTTGCCGCGTTATACGCAGGCATAATCACGATGACTTTTTTATTTTCAAACATTGCTTATTTCATTTGGCAGTTTTAAATAAATACTTTTCTGATCCTACACCAATAATTCATCTTAAAACATTAATATCGCAAGGTGGTTTAGAGATTGTGACCGCGCCAAATGACTCATGGGCCCTCCTTGACGAGTTAGTGAACATTGAATAATTTGGATGTTCTTTGGATAAATCAGAGCATTTTTAAAAAATATAGCTAATATACTAATGTGGCCTAAATATTTATTTAAAAATAGGTACTTCAATGTTTAATAAAACCGCATCAATATTCTAAAAAATTAGATATGCAAACAAGAAAAAGCCTCATTTCGATCGTTACCCCGTTTTTTAATGAGGCTGAATGCATTCCTATTTTTTCAAAATCCATTCTTGAGGTTATCGAACATCTTCCCCAGTTCGATTTTGAAATAATCTGTATTGATGATGGCAGTCAAGATACCAGCCTAAAAATCCTGCAAGATGTGGCTAGGCGCCATCACTGCTTTCGGATTATTGAGTTATCCAGAAATTTTGGCAAAGAAGCAGCTTTAACGGCGGGTATCGATTTTGCTGGAGGTGATGCTGTTATCCCCATGGATGCCGACTTGCAAGATCCGCCATCCTTAATCGCCCCCATGATTAAAGTATGGCAAGAAGGCGCAGAAGTAGTCTTGGCAAAAAGAGTGGCCCGTGAAAAGGATTCTGTTTTTAAACGCTATACCGCTCAATATTTTTATCGATTTAACAATCGCATTGCCAGCATCCCCATTCCTGAAAATGTAGGTGACTTCCGCCTGATCGATAGAGTGGTCGTTGATGCGCTTAAGCAGTTACCAGAGCGTCAGCGCTTTATGAAGGGGCTCTTTGCCTGGGTAGGCTTCAAAACACAAGTCATTGAGTATCAAAGAGAAGAACGGGTCAAGGGTGGAACCAAATTCTCCATATGGAAGTTGTGGAACTTTGCAATCGATGGAATTACCAGCTTTAGCACCCTTCCCTTGCGAGTATGGAGTTATCTCGGAGCAAGCATTGCCTTGCTATCCCTGTTTTATGCACTATTCATCATCACCAGAACATTGATACTGGGGATTGATGTCCCTGGCTATGCCTCCCTTTTGGTGGTCGTGCTTTTCCTGGGCAGCCTCCAGCTAATGAGTATCGGCCTGCTAGGAGAGTATGTTGGAAGGCTTTATCTTGAAGCTAAGCAAAGACCAGTCTATTTAGTACGAAAAGTTCATCAATTCACCAAAGATTCAGAGTAACTTATAGCAAGATGGCTATTCTGAAAACTACGAATCGCCCCTATTGGATAGCGCCATTAATCCTTGGCTTAGTGGGATTTTTCATTATCGCCAGCCCAGGCATTTTGGTTCCGACCAATATTGCATGGCTCCAAAATGGAGATCCCTCAACTTATTTTTTGGGTTGGGATTTTTTTAGATACAGTCCTTGGACACTTCCCTTGGGGCTAAACCCCCACTACGGGCTAGAACTTTCAAACTCAATCGTTTACAGCGATTCGAATCCTTTATTAGCCTTATTCTTTAAACCCTTTAGTGGATTACTACCAGCACCATTTCAATATTTTGGAATGTGGGTGCTGGGATGCATCTTGCTACAGACTTGGTTTGGGTGGAAGCTCATTAGCCTAGTGAGCTCCGATAAAAAAATTCAACTCATTGGCGCGGCATTCTTTTTATTTTCTCCGACCATGATCTGGAGACTCCATCCATATATTCTTCATCTCAATTTAGCAGCCCATTTTTTGATACTTTGGGCTCTTTACCTTACCTTTAAACCTAAGGCTAAGCATCGCTGGGGCTCTTGGTGCATCTTGATTGCATTAAGCACCCTGATTCACGCATATCTATTGGCGATGATTTTGGCGCTGTTTTATGCGGATCTTCTTGATCGTAGAAAACATCAAGAAATTACCCCCAACCAATCTCAAATCATCATATTGATTGTCTGCGCAATTGTTGGGTCACTTGCCTGGCTTGCGGGTTACTTTTCATCGGGCCGTTACATTGCGATGATCGGTTATGGCTCCGATCAAGTGAACTTACTCACCCTTATCGATCCAGGCAAAGCAGAGTATGGCTTGTGGTCTCGGCTTCTCCCTAACTTACCCGGTGAGGGACTTGGCCATGAGAGTTTTAATTATTTAGGACTGGGAATGATTTTCTTAGCACTAATACTTATACCTCGCGTTATTTTCCGCCCACCTGAATTTAAAAAAGCATTCCAAGAAAAGCCTTATTTTTATATTGTCATCATTCTCTTTGCCGTTTTTGCCATTAGCAATCACATCAGAATCGGTAACTTTGAGTGGGATATTCCTCTGCCAGAAATAATTGTGAACGCGGCTGGAATCTTCAGATCTTCGGCAAGAATGTTTTGGCCGCCCTTCTACTTTATGTATTTTTTTATTCTCTATGGGATTGTTAAATACTTCCCAAGCAAGTCGGCAACACTTATTCTTGTACTTGCCTTAGCAATTCAAGTGATCGATACCAGCGGCGGACGCCAGGTGATTAAAGAAGGCATGGGGGTTGAACCAAGCTCAACATGGAATAACCCCATGAAATCTGATTTTTGGAATGAAGCGGCGAAACACTATGAAAAAGTTCGCTGGTTAAAGCCTGGTCAACTGCATGAAAAATGGAAGCAAGTTGCTTACTATTCAGCGTTAAATCACAAAGCTACTGACTCTACCTACCTAGCAAGAATTGATCTCTCAAAATTTATGATTGTGCAGGCTCAAGCTGAATTGGCCATTGCTACCGGGAAATATGAGCCGGATACGCTTTACATCATCGAAGACTCTACAGTAGAGGAAGTTAAGGCACATTTAAATCAATCTACGGATTTATTGCAGAATATAGATGGTTTTAATGTACTGGCTCCCAAATGGTATTCCAAAACATCCAACAAACACTAAAAGTTTAGAGATAGGCTCATTTTGGATTTAAAAGAAATTGAAATCTTGGATTTCGAAGCTGAAGGTCACTGGTATTACGACAGCAAGGCTCTAGCATTGCTAAATTTTCTTGGGCCAAGAAAATTGCAATCAGTATTGGATATTGGCTCTGGATCATCCTTTTTTCCTAAATACCTGCTGGATCACTCTGCGATTAAAAACGCTACATGTGTTGATATCAGTTATCCAAAGAATTTCGATGAACTGTGGCATGGAAAATCCATCAGCTATCGCAACAGTATCGAATCCACACATTGTGATTTAGTCTTACTAATGGATGTACTTGAACATGTAGATGATGATCTAGGGCTTCTTAGTAAATATATCGCCATGGCACCAACAGACTCAGTGTTTGTAGTTACTGTGCCGGCGTTTCAATTCATGTGGAGTGGTCATGATGAATTTCTGGGGCATAAAAGACGCTATACCCTTGGAGAAGTGAATGCCTTATTTAAAAAGGCTGGTCTTGAAATACATTCAAGTGGGTATTTTTTTGCTTTGATTTTTCCGTTAGCTTTATTTAGCCGTTTCTTGGCAAAGTGGCTAAAGCCAAAATCTCAAAATACGCACAGTCAGTTAAAACGCCATCATCGTGCTGTAAATTTTCTACTAAAAATGGTGTGTAAAACTGAGTTATGGGCCATTGGCAAAAACAAACTGTTCGGACTGTCTGTCTTTGCCATTGGAACCAAAGTCTAAGTTACTTAAATCAAGCCTTTTTTCTTCAAATTGGCTAAGCGATTATTGAGGCTTTTTAAGGTGAGAAGATGCAGCTTTTCACCTTCGGACCAATTACTGCCCTTCCACTCGATACCTTCTTCGGTCACGCTAACGAATGGTTCTTTACCCTCATTTGCATAAGCCTCAAGAATTCCCATCAGTACCGCCCGGTCACTAGAACCTTCGGCATCTTTAATAGCATCCAGAATAGGTTTAGTAATGGAATCCTTGAAGATCTCTTTAGATTCTGATTTCTTGGTCGTCTTGGCGGCATCCGCCTGATATGGATGTGGCCATTCAAACACCATGCGCGCGGAGTTCTTCACTGCCTCAGGACTCACCATTCCATCGTTGATCGCCGGCTTACCTTCTTTAGGCTGCTGACCTGGCAAATTTAAACTCAAAATCCAGTTTTCAAACTCAAGGGTGCGGCTGTAATGATTTTCATCTCCACCCTTGCTATCCTCTTGTTGGGCCTGCAATAAGGTGACCCAGGCCCAGGCAATATCTTTTGGGGAAGCAAAATCCCGATCAAGAATCTCACTTGCTCGCTTGAGGATAGGTTTTGATGACAACTTTTTCATAACATTCTTTCTTTACTACTTGCATTTTAGGGTTCGAAACAAAGAGGGGTTCCCTCTTTATAGATTGATGAATCTAGTCAGATTTAGCGCTATTTTTTCATGCTTTTGGAATACACGCCCACTTATTGGCAAATATTAGGCAAAAGCGACCCTGAGAACCTGATTTTGGGTGTCTAAATCGCTGGCGCCAACTCAGCCCCTGTCGGAGTTTTATAGCGGTTATATGACCACATATATTGATTGGGTTTGGCAATGATCATTTGCTCAAAATAGGTATTCATCACTGTACAGGCCTCTATAAGGCATTCGGGATACTTCTGTACCATTACTTTGTGTTGAATTCTCCAACCCCTACCAAAGCTTAATCTTTCAGCACTCATGAACAAAGTGGTTGCCTCGGTATTGCGAGCCAATTTAATCGGAAATGCGCTTGTATAGGCGTACTGATTGAAAAATTTAGCCCAAATGCCATCAGCCACGCTGGGCACCTGATCAGCAACAATGCCGACAATCCCTCCATTGCTTAAGGTGCGCTTAATCTTTCGCACACCACCAAGATTAGCCTCAACAAACTCGACTCCAGGATGCTGACGACTTTTAACCATCAAAGCATTCACCCAAGTCTTTCGAGCAGGTTTGTACATATAAGTAGACTGCACGGTTTTGGAGAAAAGACGTGGCAGAATTTCAAAGCCACCAAGATGGGCCGTAAGAATAATTAATCCCTTGCCATTTTTAGACAATTCGATAATTTTCTCCATGCCTTCTATAGTTGATTTCTTTAGAGCACCTTTGGGGTGAGCCCAAATCCAAAGAATATCCGCAAACATCATTCCAGATTGCCTTGAAACCTTCCATGGTGCCGCAATAAAGCCAGAGGAGATTGCCGCACTCTGAAGGTTTTTATTCAGGCTGCGCCTATAACGTGGAGAAATTAGGTAAATTAAAATACCAGCGCAAGCACCGACAAGCTGTATAACAGCTAAGGGAAGAGAGCTAAAAAGTCTCAATATGAAATACATCTATCCTTAGATTTTTAAAATGAGAAGCCACCCGAAGGTGGCTTCAATATGAATCACTTGGCAAATATTACATTTGCGCAAATTGTGAATCCTTACTCAGCTGACTTTACTTCAGCAACAGCTTCAGGAGCTGTTTCAGCGTGTACTGCTTCAGTGTGAACTGGCTCAGCTGGAATAGTTTCTGGAGTAGTGTCTGGGTTTGGATTAGTTGCTTGATTCAATTGGATTACCTCTAAAAGATGAATTCACAAAATGGTGAATTCGCCCCTACCCTAACAGCTATGTTCAGACTGCGTAGGTTTAATTTAGAAAGTGGCTCTGAGCGCCCTCAATGGGCTTTATCGCCAATAACCTCAAGTTTTTAAGTCTATTGCTTAAGCTACTTCACTACGAGCGGCTTTGGCTATAGAGGGCATACCTATCCCTGCCTGCCTGCTTAGCCATGTACATTGCTTTATCGGCCATATCAATCAGGTCATCGGTTTGGTTCGACTCCATGACAACTGTTGATGCAATACCAACACTCACCGATATTTTCGGCCGTTTATTGCAAGGGAAGTCAAAGTGAATCGAGCGCACTGCCTCCATAATTTCATTAGCCAATGAGATAGCGCTATGCTCGACTGTATTGGGTAATACCACTGCAAATTCCTCGCCTCCCCACCGACAACAGATATCGAGTGGTCGACTCACGCTCTTCTGTATAACAGTGGCTACAGCCTTTAGGGCCTCATCTCCGCACTCATGGCCATAGTCATCATTAAAGACCTTAAAGTGGTCAATATCGATAAAGAGCGCACTAATAGGCTGCCTAGTACGCATAGCATCCTTCCAAAGCCTGGGAAACTCGACATCAAATGCCCGGCGATTTTTTAGCTGAGTTAAGGCATCCGTATAGGACATTTCCAGCGCAAGATCCATTTCCACGGCATTTCGGTAAAAACGCCACATAATGAGCGATAGAGAAATAAACACCAATAGAGTCGAAATGAGAAAGGCTAGGTTTTCTTTAGCAAATCCCAGGAGCACGTCTTTCTTACCGAGAATCACAATAGTTTCTAAGTCAAAGTTCTTAGATGTTGCATAGCTTATGTAAGAACTATCAGGCAGAGCCTTTGAGGGTTCAGTCTCGAGTACGCCAAATGATTGCTGATGAGCGAGGATTAACGCGTTTATATACAAACATATGCTTTCATCCGCCTCACTCTGTTTGCTCAGCTTAGGATAATTAAAGGCAATATTTCCACCGCCAATATGGACTAAGATTTGCGCGTCTGTGATGCCATCGAGCGATTTACCTAAGTTGCTCTCGATATCATTTGCCACTAACTGCTGAGCAAGAATCCCCCGAAACTTTCCGGCTTTATCTACGATAGGAACGGAAATATGAAAAGTTAACAGATTCGTTGTTCTTGCAAGCACTAAATTACCAATGGCAACCGTTTTCTTAGAATCGTTTTTTAACTTCTGAAAATATAATCGATCCGCTAAATCTATAGGCTCATCAAACACCTTCTCACTTGTTGCTCGCAACATTCCCTTCTCATCAATATAAAGTGTCAGCATAAAACCTTCATCACTGATAAATAGGCTAAGCTGTTTGCGATATGCCTGCAAAATCTGATACGCCGATTGATCGGTTAATTTACCAGCATTGAGGTCTTGCTCTATTTTAGGGAGCGTGAGATCAAGTAAATTTTTTGCATCAATTAGCGTCGACTCAATTTGAGTGTTAGTGATATTCGCTTCACGCACTAATTCTTTTTTACTTGCGATGTGTATTTTAAATAATTCGTATAAAACGCGAAGAGAGTGCTGCTCCCCACGCAAAGCAGTATTAGCAGATATAACGTGAGATATCTCGGCCTGAGATTGGCTGTAATCGAACGCCTGGGTTCACTACCGCTATACATTTTTTATATTAATACTTTCAACAATCGACTGATTTTATGATTTAAAAATGCTTATCGTTACTTATAAATAGTATTTTTTATTATTTATAAGTAATTAGACAAGAATAGTCTTATTTTTACAAAATCAAACCAATTTTCTACTCGTAGAAATACTAACTATTTATTGTGCGTGTTTTCCGCCGCCACAAAGTCGATGAATCCACGCTCCACATGGGTGGATATCAACTTCACTCGAATTAAGTGGCCAACCGTATAGCCTTGCGCATCACTAATCAGCCGACCTTCTACAGGCGGGTCAAAGAGCCTGATCCAGGTCCCTTTTTCATTCACCCCGGAAACGATTCCATTGAAATATTGCCCGATTCTGCTTTTCAGAAGTAAAGCGGCCTCTGACTTACGCAATTGACGCTCTACCTTCTTGGTGCTGTCTTCCTGAATAGTGCAATGTAATGCCATAGCCTTTAATTCGTCCACCGAGTAAGGTGGTTGCTGACCAGCTAGGACCGACTTCAATAGACGCAGCGTAATAATGTCTGGATAACGTCGATTGGGCGCTGTAGAGTGCATGTAATCGCTTACCGCCAAACCAAAATGCCCAATGGGCTTGTTAGTAGGCTTTTCAACAATGTATTCGCCTGAGCCCATCAGCTTAACAATTAAGAGCGATAAATCAGGAAATCTTACGGGATCCTCTTTATGCTGTTTGGCCAAGAAAACCTCAAGCGCCTGAGCATCGGGTTGATTGGGTAAGGTAAATCCATGATCCAGAGCTACCTTAACAATCCGCAGCCATCTCTCAGGGGATCGAACCACCCTTCTCATTGAATAGATGCCTGCATGCGCCAAAAAGCGCGAAGTACATCCATTTGTCGCAATCATGAACTCTTCAATCAGCTGGCGAGCCCGATTATGGGGTTGCTGCTTAATTTCAGAGATTTCGTTATCAATAAAATTCGCGCGTGGCTGAAAAATATCAAACTCCAGAGAGCCGCTTTCGTGACGCCTCACCCGAAGTTTCTGCGCCAACTCATCTTGAGCCCTCAGCTGTGAGGAAAGCTCAGAGATGCTTTTGCCGGCCTCAGAGAGTTCGGCATGCCCCTCTAACCAGTCAGATGTCGCATCATAAGCAAGCTGAGCTTGGTTGCGCACTAGAGCACGATAAATCGAAGATTTATTAAGCAAACCCGCTTTGGTAAAGTGCATTTCACAAACAATGGCCAAGCGATCCTCACCGGGATTGAGAGAACTTAAATTTGTTGATAGCTTTAGCGGGAGCATTGGAAATATTCGCGCCGACGTATAGACAGAGCGGGTATTGATGAAGGCGTGTTCATCAATAGGCGTATCTTTTTTTACCAAGGCATCTACATCGGCAATGGCTACCAATAGTTGATAGCTCGTGCCCGAGCTACCCTTTAAGACCGTCAATTGATCTAAGTCCCGAGAATCATCATTGTCAATTGAGCACCAAGGCAGATTTCTGAGATCCACAATGGCAGGGTCTTGCTCCTGAGCTGGTCCGTCAATCTCATTTAACTGATCGATCACAGCAGCTGGAAACTCAGGCTCCAGACCCCGCACAATCATTACTCCAACAGCGATACGAGAGAGCTCTTCCTTGTGATTCTTTTGATCACGCGTACGAAACGGGTACTTGATGCCTTTGTTCAAACCAATGCGCTTCCCTTATTGGCCGAGACCCAAGAAAGCAATCGATCCATCCAACTTTTGATGAACTGACGACTCCCCTCCCCGATATCTCCAGCCTCATTAAAAAAGCCGTCTTTCAACTGGAGAAACATTTCTGGTTGGCACAAAGTAGGCATATCCAATGTAGCAAGCACACAGCGCAGATGCTGTTGAGCCAACGCTGTACCCACAGGGCTTTGCGAAATTCCAATAATGGCTGCTGGTTTTCCCGCCCACACACTCTTTCCATAAGGGCGAGATCCGTGATCTAAAGCATTTTTGAGAACTCCCGGAATAGACCGGTTGTATTCTGGAGTCACAAATAACACTCCATCGCATTGCCCAATCTCTGCCTTCATTTTTTTAACAGAGTCGGCCTGATGGTCATCATCATCTTGGTTGTAGAGCGGTAAACCGCCAATATCCACAAATTTAAAGTTAGCGCTCTCAGGCACCAATTTCTCAATGGCATCGGCTAAGTGACGATTAAAAGACTCTTTACGCAAACTGCCTACGATGACAGCAATATTCAACTTATTCATTTTTAACCCCTAAGCAAAACTCAGTTTGTAAAAGGACTAAGATCCCCAGGCTTTCTAAGCATCTTATTGACTTCATCCAAATGCATTTCCTCTTGAACAATCAGATCTCGTGCGTATTCCTCCAAGAGCACAGATTGAACGCCTGGTAATGTGGGATGACTTCCCGTAGCAATTTTTAAAAGATCGTAATAAGCCGCTAGAGCAATCGTTTCATGCTCTAGACTTTCTCGTAAAATATCGCCAATATCATGCTGCTCGGTTTCCAACAGAGAGCCAATTTTTAAAGAGGGATGTCCGCCAAGCAAGGTCACCATCTCCCCCGCCCGATGTGCGTGGTCCAAGCTTTCCGTAGCATTACCTTTTAGCCAAGAAACGATCGGGATTCGGTTATAACCAAAGACCATGAGCGAATAATGGGTGTACTTCACAACACCCGCTAACTCGAGCTCCATGATTTTATTAAGAGCCTCTACAGCTACTTGATTTTTTTCATTGCTCATCATTTCCTCCTTTTTTCAAATCAGGATGTATGCTGATTTTTACTACCCCTTCTACTACCCCTTTTGCTACCCCTTCTACTACCTCTGTTTATTACTCTACTCTCATTAAGACTAAATTTACAGAGGATTATTAAGGGCATTTAGATCAAATTTTTTCGGCTGTACCCATGAGTCAAATTCGCTATCCGTAACAAATCCACTCGCTATTGCAGCCTCCAGAAGGGTGAGATTTTTTTATAGGCAGTTTTGGCAATAGCAGCAGATTTATCGCAACCAATATGCGGACTTAAAGCGGTAGCCAGCATCAGAGAGGCACTCATAAGCTCATCAATTCTGGAAAGGTGTGAGTCAGCCTCTTTAAAGCGGGAAACAAACAAGGCACTAATAAACTCAGACGGCATCTTTTCAGTTGATATATTGAACTGAAGCAATGAGCGCTGAGTCTGAGCACCCCACAAATTTTCATTGGAAACTGCGATGGACCCTACACTATCTCGCTCTATTCTTTTTTCCATAATGGAATCACTTTATACCCTGAAAATTAAAGTACAAGTCCAGCTTCAAGACGCATCACACAATGGGGAAGCAGCTTTCAAAGTAAGCACTTAAAAGACAAAAACCACCTTAAGAAAGGTGGTTTTTATTGAATCTTATAGGGCATAACTCTTGATGTCTTAGTTAATAACCTAGTAAGCGGTCTACCTACCAACTTACTCAGTCACTTACTCAGTCACCAACTAAATCATGGCTAAAGATTTGAATCTTGCCACCATGCGCATGACCCCTCAAAATCTTCTGCTCTGCAATCGACAAAAGTTTAAGCTGGTACTTAGCAAAGTGCTCTAGAGGATCCCCCAAAATAGTTTCGGGATCAACATCTTCGAGAACCTCATAACTAAAATGACACTCTAAATCGTTGCCATCTAATTTCGCAGGATAAATAACATCTTTATTGTCAGCCAGACTCGCAGGCCCTATAAATTCAATGTTCATAGCAATTGATCAGCCTTATAGAAAAACTTACGCGCAAACGCCATGATCTCTTTATCACTAGGATGATCTACCGTTTCAACACCGATAATTTTTTCAGCAACTTTAGGATCGTGATGGTGAGCATGCTTAATTAATTCAAGCTTTGCAGATCCAGGGCCAATGACCAAAATTTCTTTTGACTCAACCACTGCCTGAATAACAGAATGAAGATATTTTGAATCTAAGGCAACTCTGCCGCTACCGATTTCACCGCCCTTGTGATGCAAATGGGGGTGAGTAGACTTCGTTTTGATAACTTCAGCCTCGCTCGCCGTTTCGCTGAGAAACATGACATGAGCTTCTTTATGATCAATCCAGATTACGGCGTGATTTAATGACATTAACAATCCTTATAAATATTTATGAGATTGCTAACACCATACCCTATTTATTGCCGAAATTTAAGTTCAAAGCCACCGAAAGGCCAGATCAGCCCCATTTCTTTTGACATAAATCAAAATCTGGCAAAACCCAAGGAAAATTAGGGCTAAACCGCTAAGAAAATTTCTCCCATCTCCATCTTTTCCCACCAAATAAAAGGCAAAAGATAGACGGGGTTACCAGGTGACTGGAGGATTTCTAGAGCGCCATCGAGGGTCTTATTAGCATCATACTTTCCTGGAACAAGGGGTTGGCAACCACTATCGGTTCCATCATCGTGACGCATTCTGGCCTTGATCTTTCTCGTGATATAGACTTGCATGACACCCCCCTGTGTTTAACTTGATGACTGAATCAGATTGCGAACCACTGGATAAATCTGACTATCCCAACGCTTCCCGTTGAAAACGCCGTAATGACCCACTCCCGCTTGAAGGTGGTGAGACTTCATATAAGCAGGCAAACCACTGCAAAGGTCCTGAGCCGCTAAAGTTTGCCCAATACCGCAAATATCATCCCTCTCACCCTCCACAGTAAGCAAAAAGGTTTTCTTGATAAGTTTTGGGTTGACTAAGCGCCCTTGAAAAGTGAGTTTGCCATTAGGTAAATCCCGATCTTGGAAAACCTTCTGGATAGTTTCCAAATAAAATGGAGCCGACAAATCCATGATGGCAAAGTACTCTTCATAAAAATCATGAATGACATCCGCCTTTTCAGTTTCGCCATTAATACGGTAGTCGTAGAGCTTTTTAAACGACTCCGCATGACGATTGGGATTCATACTCATAAAAGCCATGAGCTGTAAAAATCCGGGATAGACACGTCGTCCCGAGCCATTAAATTGCTTTGGAATCACGCCTATCAGCTTTTCCTCAAACCAAGACATGGGCTTGCTTGTAGCCAACTCATTGACTTTGGTAGGGCTCATGCTGACATCAATAGGTCCAGCCATCAGAGTCAAGGTTGCCGGGGTACACGGATCCTTATCCTCCGACATGATGGCCGTGGCAGCCAAACAGGCTACCGTCGGCTGACATACCGCCATCAGATGTGTACCGGGTCCAATAACTTTTAAAAATTGGATGACGTGATCTACATAAGCATCAAAATCAAATTCCCCGCAGCTTAAAGGAATATCGCGGATATTGAGCCAGTCGGTAATATAAACCTCATGATCTTGCAATAAAGTTTTGACTGTTCCTGCCAGGAGCGTCGCAAAATGCCCAGACATCGGCGCAACCAATAATATTTTTGGCTGCCCTTCTACGCCAACCTTTTTGAATCGAACTAGGTTAGCAAAATGAGTAGATGAAACAAACTCTTCCTCGATTTTGTTTTCAATCCCAAAAGAATCTAGGACGGAATTAATCTTAAAGTCTGGCCTGGAATGCGTAAATCCCAATAAAGAAATTTGCTCATAGTGCGCATTTAATCTTTGCATTGGATTTGCGGAAAAATTTCCAAACCAATTATGAGATACACGCTCAGATGCCCTTGCGAATAAACGCACGGGATCATGTAAATTTGCAAATGTTTGGTAGGCCTTGTACATCATTAAAGTGTTCTGCTTTCTATATGTCGTAAGGCACGTTCGGAATCCTTTAAAGCCGGATCAAATACTCGTGTTAAAGCAACATCATTGGCAATAATTGCAGCAGTTTGTGCTGCTCGCGCAGCGGTAATCGATAAACTCACAAATCCTGAGACTTTAAAAGTTTTCAAAAGATTTTCTGACTCAGGCGTATCGGCAGAAAGCTCACCATTTTCAATTTTTTCGTAAAGAGAGCGATAGTAAGCTCGCAACTCGTCAACCTCTTCTGCTAGTCCGATAATTCTTTGAAAGAGCACGGCAAAGTCTGAAGCTAATGGCTTATCTAATTTCACTTGGGTTTGCGCATGACTTAGGCCCATGGCGTAACTCCCGGAACCTCCGCTGGGCCATGCTCTACCGGCACAGATCCAAAATTCGCAGGTCCAACAATTTCGAGATACTCCATGTCTGGAGAGTAATCAAATAGATAGTGAACAATTCCAGGCATTTGATGAACGACATCGCCTGCCTCAACCAAAGTAGGTTTATCACCATACATAAAACGCGCCCAGCCTTTAGTCATGATGACAATTTGAAATTCGGCCACATGGTAATGCCATCCCGTACCTTCAACAGGAGGTTTGTTTGCCTTCACCAAATGGGCAATGACTTTGCCATTTGTAGCGCTAGCGACACCTAAATCGCGATAGAGAAAGAAATCCCTTAGGCCACCCGGAAGAAACTCCGTATCAGCTGGCTTTATATGAGAAAAATTTGTATTGATTTTAAATTCAGCTGGCATTTTCATCATCAAAACTCCACTTCAAGTTCTTCAATATCATCAGGCTCCTCAAGGGCGCCCAACACCCATTCCTTCATTTCTGGTAAAGCCATCATGTGCTGGCAATAGGCTTGACAGTCTTTGTCAAGATCAATGCCATAAGTCAAAAAACGCGTTACGACTGGTGCAAACATTGCATCAGCTAAGGTTGGTGACTTACCAAATAAAAATGGTCCGCCGTATGTAGAGAGGCAGTCCTGCCAAATAACAATAATTCGATTAATGTCAATTTGCGCTTTAGACCAAACCTTGAATGAGTCAAACTTCCCCTTAATATTCATCGGCAAGGAAGCGCGTAGTGCTGAAAATCCAGAATGCATCTCACCGCATATGGATCGACAGTAAGCTCTTGCTACTGGATCGCTCGGCAATAGATGCGCTTTTGGCTTGAGTTCATTCAAATACTCCCCAATGGCTAAGGTATCCCATACCTTGCAACCATCATGATCTAAGCGCGGCACCAGAATCGATGGGGAGAGCAACAAGAGCTCAGCTCGGTTATCCACACAATCTGGGGCTACCTGCTCCTCTTGAAATGGCAAACCTGATAATTTGAGCATTAACCAGCCTCGTAATGACCAGGAAGAATAATTCTTACTGCTGATAGTTAAGGTAGTGCGCTTAGTCATGGCAACTTTCAAGTTAAGTTCAACTACAACTTATTCCCACTGGATGCGCTTTAATTTTTGAAATGCCCCTTTTTGACCCATCTTTTATCCATTTCTGGGCGTTTTGATTCTTTCGGCACTAATATTGTGCACCGCAATAATGCACTCAAATAGCGCACTTATAGACTTTAGGCATGTCTATACACGCCGCCCTCCACCACGTTACCGAATATCAATATGACCGCCCCGTTAAATTGGGACCACAGGTTATTCGTCTGAGACCCGCGCCACACTGTCGCAGTCATATTCTTTCCTATTCGCTAAAGATTGAGCCTGAGGGCCACTTTATTAATTGGCAACAAGACCCCTACTCAAACTATCAAGCGCGTCTTGTTTTTCCAGAGGCGACGACCAAATTTAAAGTGACCGTTGACTTGGTCACGGAGATGGCCGTTTACAACCCTTTTGACTTTTTCTTAGAACCAGATGCTGAACATTACCCGTTCAAGTACAGCGCAGATCTCAAGAAAGAGCTTCGCCCTTACATGGGCAAAATGCGCAACGCAGTTTTAAATAAATATTTCAAAACGATTGACCGTAGTGAAATGCGTACGATTGATTTTTTAGTCAAGATTAATCAACAAGTTCAAAACGATATTGGCTACACCATTCGGATGGAGCCAGGTGTACAGACCCCAGATGAAACCTTAGATCTGCGTAGCGGCTCTTGCCGTGACTCTGCTTGGTTAATGGTTAATCTCTTGCGCCTATGCGGCCTCGCTTCGCGCTTTGTCTCTGGTTATCTCATTCAATTAAAACCAGATGTTAAATCTTTAGATGGCCCAAGCGGTACTGAGGTGGACTTTACCGATTTACATGCCTGGTGTGAGGTATATCTACCGGGTGCCGGTTGGATCGGTATAGATCCAACGTCAGGCTTGATGGCTGGTGAAGGCCACATCCCTGTCGCATGTACTCCAGAGCCTTCTGGCGCTGCGCCGATCGAAGGCGGCGTGGATGAATGTGAAGTCGAGTTTGAACATACGATGGAAGTAACGCGCATCTATGAATCCCCACGCGTCACCAAGCCCTATACAGAAGATCAATGGCAAGACATTCTTAAGCTAGGCGAAGAAGTTGATAAAGAATTAGTAGCAGGCGATGTCAGACTCACAATGGGTGGTGAGCCGACTTTTGTTTCCGTTAACGGACGCGATGAGCGTGAGTGGAATTTAGATGCCCTAGGGCCAACAAAGCGCGCTTATGCTACTGATCTGGTCAATAAATTACGAGCCGAGTATGGTGATGGCGGCTTCTTACATTTCGGCCAAGGGAAGTGGTACCCAGGAGAGCAATTGCCGCGCTGGGCACTCTCGATTTATTGGAGAGCAGATGGAAAGCCGATTTGGAAAAATCCAAAGTTGTTTGCAGATGAGTCCCACCCCATCACTTACACCAGCAAAGATGCTGATCGATTTGTCCATACGCTCTCTAAGAATTTAGGCTTATCGGATAAATTTATTGAGCCAACTTACGAGGATGTTTTCTACTACCTCTGGCGTGAGTCTAAATTACCCGTCAATGTTGACCCGTTTGAGTCTAATCTCGATGATGAGATGGAACGTACACGACTCAAAAGAGTCTTTACCCAAAAGCTAGATTCAGTGATTGGTTACGTCTTACCGATTGAGGCAAGTCATGGTCAGGCTTATTTCGATACTAACTGGAAGACAGGTCCTTGGATCTATAGGGGTGAGCGCCTCTTCCTATTGCCAGGTGACTCCCCAATGGGATATCGCCTACCCTTGGAATCTTTACCTTGGACCAATAAAGCAGACTACCCATATTTCATTGAAGAGGATCCTTTTGCACCCAAACCGCCTCTTCCCAGTGCCCCGCCGATCCATCGGCAGTATTCTTCGCTAAAAAATGAAAAAGCCTCTGCCAGTAAGACTATTTGGAGTCAATCTGAAGATATTAAGCAACCTAAAAAACAAGAGTCAGCCTCAGGAACCACTCGTACTGCCCTTTGCGTAGAGACGCGTGATCCCATGCGCTCAAATGGACCCACCGCTGAGAATGATCATGGTGGTAAAAATGGCGCGTTATACGTTTTCATGCCACCACTAGAACGCGTGGAAGACTACTTAAATCTTTTAACGGCTATTGAAGAAACGGCTGAAGAACTGCAGTTCCAAATTGTTTTAGAGGGCTACCCTCCTCCACGCGATCCAAGACTCAAACTCTTGCAAGTCACCCCCGACCCTGGTGTCATCGAGGTCAACATTCACCCGGCGCATAACTGGAAAGAACTCGTAGAGCACACAGAGTTTTTGTACAACGCCGCCTTTGAATCTCGTCTTTCAGCTGAAAAGTTTATGACTGATGGTCGCCATACCGGCACTGGTGGTGGTAATCACTTTGTGATGGGTGGTGCATCGCCTGTAGATAGTCCGTTCTTACGTCGCCCAGAGGTCTTGGCAAGTCTCATTCTGTATTGGCATAATCACCCTAGCCTGAGTTACCTCTTTAGCGGCATGTTTATTGGGCCCACCAGCCAAGCTCCACGGGTAGATGAGGCTCGGAATGACCAACTCTATGAACTTGAAATTGCGCTCAAAGAAATTCATCAAAACCGCCAGAAATATGGCGCGAGCATGCCTCCATGGATAGTCGATCGAACCTTAAGAAATATTTTGGTTGATGTCACTGGCAACACCCATCGCAGTGAGTTTTGTATTGATAAGATGTATTCACCAGACAGTCAAACTGGTCGTTTGGGCTTATTGGAGTTGCGCGCCTTTGAAATGCCTCCTCATGCCCATATGAGCATTGTTCAACAGCTTTTAATACGGGCATTGGTAGCACGCTTTTGGGATAAGCCTTATATCGCCCCCGCTACTCGTTGGGGTACAGAATTGCATGATCGCTGTTTATTACCCACTTTTATCAAGATGGACTTTGCAGATGTCATTGAAGAGATGCAACGCGCAGGTTATGACTTTAAAGCCGAGTGGTTTGCCCCGCATCTGGAGTTCCGTTTCCCATTAATTGGTCAAGTAAAGACGATGGGTACAGAAATTACGTTACGTAATGCTCTTGAGCCTTGGCATGTGATGGGTGAAGAAAGCTCTGCTGGCGGTACGGCGCGCTATGTTGACTCTTCCCTAGAGCGCATTGAAGTACGCGTTACAGGTCTTAATCAAAGTCGTTACACAATTACCTGCAATGGAGAGCCTTTGCCTCTTCAACCAACAGGAGTTGCCGGTGAATTTGTAGCTGGCGTGCGATATAAGGCATGGAATCCCCCATCAAGTTTGCACCCGAGCATTGGGGTCCATGTCCCGCTCACTTTTGATGTCATTGACACATGGATGAAGCGCTCTGTGGGAGGCTGCCAATACCACGTAGCCCACCCAGGAGGCCTGAACTATGACACCTTCCCAATTAACGCCTATGAGGCTGAAAGTCGGCGCCTGTCCCGCTTCTTCAGAATGGGACATACCCCCGGGACTATTGAGGGGGTCCACGCCAATATTGAGCTACCCGCTAGCAAAGAATTTCCGTTCACGCTTGATATGCGACGGTGAGACAATAAGCTGTGGAACCTTTCCAAGCTGACGCTCCCCTGCTCAAAAATACCTCTCTAGCAGATGAAGTGGCTAAGCTTGCGCCTAAGGCGCAGGCTGGCCATTTTGATGAATTGCGAGACTCATCCAATAACCTGCTCAAACATTGGAAAACGTTTTTTGAGCAGTTAGAGCCCACGGGGCTTGCAGATCTGGATCAGCGCACCCATGAACTCAACCGCCAGATTCGTGAGAATGGTATTACCTATAACGTCTATGCAGATGAAAACGGACCACAACGTCCATGGTCGGTAGACTTATTTCCCTTGATTATTGAACCCCATGCCTGGGCTGAAATTGAGGCAGGGATTTCACAACGCGCGCGTTTGCTTGAGGCCATCATTTCAGATATCTATGGCCCTCAAAACTTACTAAAAGAAGGTTTAATTCCCCCCGCCCTTATACAAGGTCACCCGGGATATATTCGCTCTATGCATGGCGCCAATCTTGCGGGTGGTAAACACCTACATATCATTGCATTTGATTTAGCCAGAGCACCTGATGGCAAGTGGTCAGTTCTTTCCCAGCGCACGCAAGCTCCCTCAGGATTAGGTTATTTACTAGAAAACCGCAATTTGATTGCAAGGCAATTTCCTAAAGCCTATGAGACGATGCAAATCTCTCCGCTGATCAATGCTTACAGAGAGTTAATTGATTCCTTAAAATCACAAAGTCCTGCAGGCCCGAACGCGCATATTGCTTTACTTACTCCAGGTCCTTATAACGAAACCTATTTTGAGCATGCTTATTTAGCGCGCTACCTGGGTCTAACCTTGGTAGAGGGTGGTGATCTCACCGTTAGAGATCAGCATCTATTTTTAAAAACAGTGAAAGGCCTTGAGCCTGTTCATGTTTTGCTAAAGCGCCTGGATGATGAATTTTTAGATCCACTTGAACTCAGATCAGATTCCACTTTGGGCATACCAGGCTTGCTCCAATCGATTCGCGCAGGCAATGTGATCTTGGCAAATGCACCAGGTTCCGCCTTCTTAGAATCTCCTGCTTTATTGGGATTTCTGCCAGCCATCAGCGAGCGCTTATTGAATGAAAAAATTCAATTACCAGCAATGGATACTTGGTGGTGTGGAGAAAAAGCGGCTTTAGATGCGGCGATTCCAAATTTAGACCACAGCGCTATCAAGCCAACCTACCCCTATTCGCAGGGTCACGAATATTACCAATCCATCTTGGGTGGTAGCCTCAGCCAACCCCAGCTTGATGAATGGGTTGGACGCATTACCCGCCAACCAGATGAGCACACGGTTCAGTCCTATATTCCCTTGGCGCAAATGCCAACCTGGCTCAATGCTTTCAATGTAAATAATGCATCTCTGATTGAGCCCCGCTCTTATATGTTGCGGGTATTTGCCTTAAGCAATGGAGCCGATAGCTGGCAGGTTTTACCTGGGGGTCTCGCGCGCATCGCGACAACTGATTCCGGGATTGCCTCGATGCAACGCGGAGGTAGCAGCGCAGACGTCTGGGTGCAGGCAAACCCCCTTCAATTTAATACCCCCCTTCAGCCACAGACTCAGTCACAGACTCAGTCACAGTCACAGACCCAATCACAATCACAATCACAATCACAGTCTCAAACTCAGTCGCAGATACAGCCATTAGCCAAGCCCTTGATTCAACGCAAACGCATGGTAACAAGCCGTGCAGCTGAAAATCTCTACTGGTTTGGAAGATACACCGAGCGCAGTGAAAATCTCCTACGCCTTGCAAAGCTTTATCTAGAGAGCATTAATAATGAGTTTGTTCCATCCAAGCAACTTTGGATTTGGCTGGAAACACTGTGTACTCAATATGGCTTAGTGCCAGAAGGTGTGCCCACCAATTTCGACCATAGCGATACACGCCATCGGGTCTTTGAAAGAACTCTGATCGATTCCCTATCTAAGAATGATCATGTCACCAGCGTAGGCTTTAATCTCAATCAGATGCAAAGGACTGCGTCCAATATACGGGAAAGACTCTCAACCGAGCAATGGAGCACCATCAATTACTGTATTGAGAACTTTAGATCGGGTTGCCACAAGGCCACTGCTTATCAAGACTTTTCCTCATCACTTGCAATCGAGGCTTTAAACAGAGCCAACAGCTCTCTAGCCGCAATCACCGGAGCGCAAACTGACCGTATGACTCGGGATGATGGCTGGCAACTGCTTTCGATTGGTCGACATATTGAACGACTATCATTCTTAACGACGGTTCTAGACTTAGCTATCAGCACTGGCTTACTGAGTAACCCAAATAAAGATAGCTCTGGTTATATTGCCTTGCTGGCTTTGTTTGACAGCACCATCACCTTCCACGCCCAGCATCAGCAAAGCCGAGAAATGGAACCATTAATTAGCTTGCTTGTACTTGATGATGAAAATCCACGCTCTTTAGCCTGGGTCACTAAAGCATTAAAAGCCCGACTCTCTAAACTCGCTGGAACAGAACGCAACAACCCCGATAAACTCACTCGTAGTGTCGCCAATCTTTCAGACTATGAGTTAGAACAGTTATGTACAGCGGATAGATTTGGTAATTTAAATAATCTCAGATATTGCCTGCAAAACGTTTCTAACTCAGCTTGGAATGTTTCCGATGAGATTAGCGCGCGTTACTTCAATCTCATTCACCAAAACGAATACGTCGTCCAGACCTAAGAGCCTTATGCTACTCGAGATCATCCACGACACGCACTACACTTACGATCCAAATGTTGAGATCGCTCAACATCTTACCCACTTAAAACCTCCACAAACAGGGACACAGTCCGTCTTTAAAGCGGAGATTTGTGTGAGTCCAAAACCCTCTTGGCAGGAAGAGACTATTGATAGCTATGGCAATATTTGCACTTTCTTCTCCCTGCAAAATCGACATCATGAGTTAGTTGTTACTGCCAAATCTCTTGTTGAAACAACCTCTAATCGTAGTCAGACTTTTGAACCCTCTCATACACCCCCCTGGGAAGATGTCCGCGAATACTTCCGGTATCACTCTAAGACCCACTGGGACCCTGCTTCAGAGTTTTTATTTACCTCTCCCTTTGTGACCCTGGGACCAGAATTTGTTGAGTTTGCAAAAACAAGCTTTACCCCTAACAAACCCATTCTGGAAGCTGCCATTAGTTTGATGAAGCGGATCTATACCGAGTTTCGTTATGTGAGTAAGAGCACCGATATCGATACGCCCGCTTTAGAGGCGCTAATCAAGCGTGAAGGGGTATGCCAAGACTTTGCGCATATCTTGATTACGGCATTACGTAGTATCGGCCTTCCTGCTAAATACATCAGCGGTTATCTTCTGACCAACCCTCCTCCCGGAATGCCAAGACTTATTGGGAGTGATGCCTCTCATGCATGGGCATCTGTTTATATTCCCAATGTCGATGAAAACGGTAAGCCCTGTGCTGGCGTATGGTGCGATCTTGACCCTACCAATAATCGCTGGGGCTATGGATCCCCAGGTGAAGACTATATTTATCTGGCGCAAGGTAGAGATTATTCTGATGTATCGCCTGTAAGAGGTGTCATTCATGGTGGCGCAGATCATGTCTTAGATGTTGCCGTGACAGTACGTCCAGCCAATTAAGCGCTCCATTTAGCTCAATTCGTTCAATCACTTAATAAGCCCTGGCAAGCTAAGCGCCTATACAATGAGGCAAGAATTACCACGCCCCGATTGGCGCCTTACCAATTCCCTATTTTTTAGCAAGTTCCATTAAAAATGTTTGATCTCTCATTCTTAGACGTTAGCCTACTGGTGTCTTGCGCCGTCATGGCTGGATTGATTGATGCGATTATTGGTGGCGGGGGAATGATTCAGGTTCCCGCATTATTTTCGGTGCTCCCCAGCTTTGCCCCGGGAAATCTCCTAGGCGTCAACAAAATTGCATCCGTTATTGGCACCACTGGATCGGCCATTCAGTATGCGCGGGCCAACAAAAGCCCTTGGCGACTGGTGACCATCTCTTGCATGGCAGCGTTCTTAGCCTCAATAGGTGGTGCCTATTTAGTCACCCAAATCCCCAATCAATGGTTACGTACCGCACTGCCCTTCTTTTTAGTGGCCTTGCTGATTTTTAACATCAAATCCTCCTCGGGTTTGATTCATGCGCCACGTCATAAGCACCATAAACAAAGTGCCATTGCTTCGGCTGGCGCCGCCTTAATTGGTTTTTATGATGGCTTTCTAGGCCCTGGAGCTGGAGCCTTTTACAAGCTGTTTTACACCCGCGTTTTAGGGTTCGACTTCTTGCGCTCCGCTGCGCCCTCCAAGTTTTTAAATGTCGCCTCCAATCTTGGGGCTTTGTGCGTCTTTTTCTACACGGGATACGTTGATTGGAAGCTCGGTCTTTTAATGGCGGCCGGTAACCTGACAGGCGGACTAATTGGTAGTAGGATTGCTATTAAGCATGGCAATCAATTTATTCGTAAAGCCTTCTTCATTACCGTTACCGTCTTAACCATTAAAACCTTTTATGATGCATTTCTTCACTAAATGATCGCTGCCTTTTTTTCTTCAGTTGCCCTTGTCATCTACCTGATTATTCGTCGCCTCTTATCTGGCTCAGGCGTTCGCTCATTAGTCGATAACTACGGTTTAGATGGCCACAAACTCAAGAGCCTCAAACCCGCGGAATTAAAAGCGCTCAATCAACAAATCTCGCAACTGCGTAAGCAAAATAATGCTTTTGGTCTTGAAGATTTGCTAAGGAAGTTTCGCCCTTAATTGCTGGCACTAGGGGTGTTGGTAAAGTAACGCCCTTTGAACCATAGCGCCACAGTGACCAAACCTATCATGATGGGCACCTCTACAAGAGGTCCTATTACTGCCGCAAAGGCTGCCCCCGAGTTCACCCCAAACACAGCAATCGCCACGGCTATGGCTAGCTCAAAGTTATTGCTTGCTGCCGTAAAGGACAAGGTACAACAACGTTTGTAATCAATACCCATCTTCCCGGTTACGAAAAAGGTGAGCAAGAACATGATTAAAAAGAAAATCAACAAGGGTATCGCTATCGTAATGACATCCATGGGTAGGCTGAGGATCAGTTTTCCCTTTAAGCTAAACATCACCACAATAGTAAAGAGCAAAGCAATCAGAGTGATCTTGCCAATACGCGGTACAAAATGTGCGTGGTACCAATCCTTAGATACAAATTTGAGCATGATGAAGCGAGTCAAAATGCCTGCGATACAAGGGATACCAAGATAGATAAATACACTCTGAGCAATCTGCCCCATACTGACGCTAACACTAGAACTAGCTAACCCAAATATGGGTGGCAGTACATTGAGAAAGAAATAAGCGTACACACTAAAAAAGAGTACTTGGAAGATCGCATTAAACGCAACCAAGCCAGCAGCATATTCCGCTGAACCCTTAGCAATATCGTTCCAGACGATGACCATCGCGATACAAGGCGCAATTCCGATAAGAATAAGGCCGGCCATATATTCTGGTTGATTGGGCACAAAAGTAATTGCCAAAAAGAACATTAAAGCCGGGGCAATTATCCAATTCATTAAAAAAGAAATTCCAAATACTCTCTTATCCTTAAAGACATCTGGCAAATCCTCATACCGTACTTTTGCAAATGGGGGATACATCATGAGGATCAAGCCCATAGCAATCGGAATATTGGTGGTGCCTACCTGGAATGTATTTATAAAACCCTCGATCCCAGGATACAAGTAGCCCAGACCAATACCAAACGCCATCGCTACAAAAATCCAAACCGTAAGGTAGCGGTCTAGAAATGACAGTTTCTTAGTTAGCAAGCTCATAGCGCCGATATCGCTCATAATTTTGTGTGAATTTCTTTTAAGCTTAAGGAATCTAAAGTCTCAAGCGGTAGTTGTGCCAGAAGATCAAGGCGTTGTTTCAGGCCAATCTCAACGGCCCTAAATGCCCTCTTCATTTCTTCAACCGATCCCTGCACTTGAGAAGGATCTGAAAATCCCCAGTGAGCGGTAGATGGCTTTCCAGGCCAATAAGGGCAAGCTTCACCCGCCGCATCATCGCAAACCGTAATGACGAAGTCCATCTCTGGCGCATTGGGTAATGAGAACTCATCCCAGCTTTTACTTCTCAAGACGGATAGCGGGTAATCTAGCTCACTAGCAATTTCAAGGGCAATAGGGTTAATCGCGCCAGCAGGAGACGATCCCGCCGAATACCCGACAAACTTTCCACTCGGATGAGTCGAAGCCAAAACCTCACCTAGAACAGAGCGGGCTGAGTTATGGGTGCATAAAAAGAGAATGTTATATTTTTTCATTAAACCTTTTCCGCCTGAGAAGTTTTGGTTGGGATGCATGCTTTACCACCACAGCAGTTATCCAATAGAAACGCACTTAAGTCCTGAACAAGCTGTGCATGGGGTCGATAAATGAGATTACGGCTTTGGCGCTCGACCAACAATAAGTTTGCTTTGACCAATTCTTTTAAGTGAAAGCTTAAGGTCGCATTGGGTATACCGAGCTTTTCAATAATTTCTGAAGGAGTCAGGCCGAACTCTCCACGCTGAACAATCAAGCGGAAGATATTAAGCCGGGACTCCTGCCCTAAAGCCAAGAAAGCCTGCAAAGCATCGGTATTTTTCATATTTCCAATTATATGGAAATATGAATGACATATTGATGACAGCTCTAAAAATGTATTTTTTATTGCGGCGGAGAAAAAATGAGTCTTAACTTTTCTCGAAGACCGTTTTTTTGAGATGCCTTAACAATTAATTCGCGCCAAACATGAAAAACTACCTTAACAGGATTCTTCGAATAGTTAGGGTGCGTAAGTCCATAAATAATCTGAACACCCTCTTCTTCTTTTGCATAGGTATTAAAGAATCGATCAAAGATCATCAAGATGCCGCCATAATTTTTGTCAAGATACTGAGGATTGCTAGCGTGATGTACTCGATGTGCGGAAGGGGTGTTCATGACACCCTCCAGAATTCCTAACTTATCAATTAACTTAGTATGCAACCAAAATTGGTACATTAAATTGATAGAGAGCATGGTGAAGACCGCGATTGGAGAAAATCCAATAAAGACCAGCGGCAGAAAAAACACCCATGTAAAAGAGAGAAACGGCATCCATCCCAGGCGATAAGCCGCAGAAAGAGTCATCTCATTGGGAGAGTGATGGGTGCTATGCGTAGCCCATAATAAAAAGACTTCGTGGGAAGCACGGTGGTACCAGTAATAACAAAACTCAAGACCAAAAAATAAGGCGGGATAAATCCACCAAACCTCTGGCATTGTATAAATACGGTAATTCCAGACAAAGCTGGCCATCACTCCTTGGATTAGCAACCTATTAACAATACCAGTGAGCTGATGACCTAAGCCCACCCCCAAGGATGTTCCGCTCTCTAACCAAGGGTAAGGCTTTTTGTAACGCCTTTTATAAAGAACGGACTCTACCAAGATCGCCACCACAATGAGTGGGATAAAAAAGAGAAGTTGAGGGTTACTTAGAAATTGCTCCATGTCGTGCAGTCTACTTCTTTAATTTCCCAAACGCAGCAGCCATAGCATTATTCACAGGAGGAGCTGAACGCCGATCATCTTGAGGTCTTCTCGCTTCCTGAGTTCTTGGGCGATTTTGCGCGCCTTGCTCAGACCTCTCTCTAGGACCCGCCTTAGGTGCTTCATCTGATAAACGCATGGTTAAGGCAATGCGCTTGCGCTTCTCATCAACCTCTAAAACCTTCACCTTTACTACCTGACCAGCTTTCACCACCGTATGAGGATCTTTTACAAAAGAATTCGCCAAAGCAGAAATATGTACCAAGCCATCTTGGTGAACGCCGATATCCACAAAGGCGCCAAAGGCGGCAACGTTGGTCACAACTCCCTCTAAGATCATATCGACCTGAAGATCGCTGACTTTTTCCACTCCATCCTTAAAGGTTGCGGTCGTAAATTCAGGCCTTGGATCGCGGCCAGGCTTTTCTAATTCCTTCAAAATATCCGTCACAGTCGGTACGCCAAATTTTTCATCGGCATACTTTTCTGCTTGCAGAGTTTTCAAGAGGGAGGCATCGCCAATCACTTCTTTCACGCCCTTCTTAATATCCTTCAGAATTTTTTCCACTAAAGGGTAGGACTCGGGGTGGACAGCGGATGCGTCCAAAGGGTCATCGCCATTCATGATGCGCAAGAATCCCGCTGCTTGTTCAAAAGTCTTTTCACCCAAACGTGGAACACTACGTAAATCAGACCGGGACTTAAATGCGCCATTGCTATCGCGATAAGAAACGATACCTTCGGCAACAGTTGAAGATAAACCGGATACGCGCGCGAGCAAAGGTGCTGAAGCGGTGTTCACATCAACCCCAACCGCATTTACGCAATCCTCGACAACAGCTACAAGAGATTTGGCTAACTGGGTTTGCATTACATCATGCTGATACTGCCCCACCCCAATCGACTTAGGATCAATCTTCACCAGTTCTGCTAATGGATCTTGTAAACGTCGCGCAATAGATACCGCGCCGCGTAAAGACACATCCATTCCTGGTAATTCTTTTGAGGCGTATTCAGAGGCCGAGTAAACCGAGGCGCCGGCTTCAGACACCACAATCTTTGTCAGACCTAGTTCTGGCCTTGCCTTAATCAGATCTTGCGCCAACTTATCCGTCTCCCGCGAAGCGGTACCATTGCCAATGGAGATGAGCGTGGCTTGGTGTTTTTCGGCTAGCTTTGAGAGGGTGTGCAATGAACCTGCCCAATCATTTTTTGGTTGGTGAGGGTAAATTACCTCGGTATCCACCACCTTACCCGTTGCATCTACCACCGCGACTTTCACGCCAGTACGCATGCCAGGATCTAGACCAATAGTCACCCTAGGACCCGCTGGGGCAGCCAACAATAAGGCCTTTAAATTGCGCGCAAATACATTGATCGCCTCAGTTTCCGAGCGCTCTCGTAAGGCGCTCATTAATTCAGACTCTAAATGCAATGAGCATTTAATTCTCCAAGTCCAGCGTACCGTTTCGGACAACCATTGATCTGCCGGACGGCCATCATTTTTAATCTTAAAGTGATTGGCAATACGAGATTCACAAGGGTTATGGGGCGCATCCCATTTGGGCTTTTCTTCTTCGCTATCTAGACGTAAATTGACCATCAACATCTGCTCACGGCGACCCCTAAATAATGCCAATGCACGATGCGATGGAATAGCCATAATAGGTTCAGAGTAATCAAAGTAATCAGCGAACTTTTCACCCTCCTGCTCTTTTCCAGCAATCACTTTGGATTCCACGACACCATGATCCTGCAAATAAGCACGTAATGACTGGACTAAAGTAGCATCCTCAGCAAAGCGCTCCATCAAAATCTGCCGCGCACCTTCCAGAGCGGCCTTAGTGTCGAGTACACCAGGATTTTCGCCCTGCTCTGAAGTAAAAGCTTCTTTGATATATTTAGCAGCCTCGATCTCTGGATCAAGGCTAGGATTTTGTAATAAGTCATTAGCCAAAGGCTCAAGACCCGCTTCAAGAGCAATTTGAGCTTTAGTGCGGCGCTTGAGCTTGTAAGGAAGATATAAATCCTCTAAACGGGTTTTATCCTCTGCCAACATGATGTCTTTAAGCAGCTCTGGAGTCATTTTGCCCTGGTCTTGGATCGAAGAAACAATCGCTTTACGACGATCTTCAAGCTCTCGCAAATAACTTAGACGCTCTTCTAACAATCGAAGCTGAATGTCATCCAAACCACCAGTCACCTCCTTGCGATAACGCGCAATAAAAGGTACGGTAGCGCCCTCATCCATAAGGGTGATTGCAGCAGCTACTTGAGCGGGTTTTGCGGAAAGTTCTAGGGCAAGTCTTTGTTCGATTGAGGGCAGCATAAATACTTCTTAAAGGGAAAAATGGGGGTAAACAAACGCGAAGGTTAGAGCATAAACTATCGAACATGAATCATTTATC
>Ga0364900_10111_pt1 | contig 35374 bp, 29 predicted proteins | sample ExccelJu500002D3_FD_206974 | JGI IMG/M metagenome (GOLD analysis project Ga0364900, IMG submission 206974) | Enriched cells from Trout Bog Lake Hypolimnion, Wisconsin, USA - BchlTB.July09.5000.02.D3 | ecosystem: Environmental > Aquatic > Freshwater > Lake > Hypolimnion/Profundal zone | place: USA...
GCGCCGCTTGAGGCTGTTTTGCCGGGACGCCAACTCGTTCATCAGGGCATCGGCACTCTCGTGCTTCACGAAGCCGCTCGGCGGCTGGAATACGTCATCCGGCAGGGTCTCCAGCCGGACCTTGGACAAGGTAAGAGTGAACGCGGGGCCGTCCGAGGCGCGGGTGATGCGGACCGGGAGCCCGTTCAAGTCCGTCGCCCGCCAGACGCGGTAGCCCGTGATGGACCCGTCGCTGGCGCTCACCGTGGCTTGCGCCGGTTGGCACGGATGCCCGGAGATCTTCTCAGGCGCGCTGCCATTCGGGACGCTGCCCGTCGTCAGGTTGGTGAACTGGCGGTTGGCGAGGATGGGCGCGTAAGCCTGCATGGGGTCGTTGAGCAGATAGCCCTGGCCGGCGGGGATATCCCAAATGAAGCCGCAGCCCCGCAGGAGTGAGCGCTTGCTGCCGGAACTGCTTGGCGCGGGTGCGAACATCAGTTTGCCGCCCTGGCTCATCAGCTCACCCTCGGTCACCTCGACTGGCTGCGGGGCGGCGCCGCTCTCGAGCACGACGTGCGCTCGGAATCCGTGCGCGTTGGTCAGCAGCAGAACGACGGGGCCGTTGAGAAAGGCGGGAGTCCGGGGAGCGGTAGAGGCTTCAATCGCGCCGCCGTGGTGGTCAGGTTTCTGTTCGTGCGCGCATCCCCCGGCCAGGGCTGCGATTAGCAGCAGGCAGACGGTTGGCACTCGGATTCCGGCCCACCGACATTCCGGCCCAGTCCCCAATCCTCGGTTTGTAATCAGCATAACGCCGTGGAATATACCCCAGCCGCTGGAGCACGGCACGCCCAAAAACGACCGCGCGCGCAAGGCGGAAGCGGGCTCCGGTGGAGTGCGCCCGTCCCCGGGCGCAGCAATGTGCGAAAGCGAAGGAGTCATAGTGCAATCGCGCGCGTCAGCCTATTCGAGGCTTGCTGCGCCCGGGGACGGGCGCACTCCGCTGGCGGCGCCGTATTCCGTGTTGAAGTCAGGGGCCCGGTCCACTAGCTTAGTATCGTTTATGACTTTGACAGAGACAATACTTGCCCGCGCATCCGGCAAAGCCCGGGTCGAGGCCGGAGACAATGTTTGGGTCCAGGCCGATGTCCTGATGACACATGACGTCTGCGGGCCGGGGACCATCGGCGTGTTCCAGCGCGAGTTTGGCAAGACCGCCAAGGTCTGGGACCGCAACAAAGTGGTCATCATCCCCGACCACTACATCTTCACCGCCGATTCCAAGTCGAACCGGAACGTGGATATCCTGCGGGACTTTGCGAAGGCGCAGGGCATCACCTACTTCTACGACGTGATCGATAATCCGAACGGGCACTGGGTCTTCGACGCGGCCAAGGGCGCGCTCAAGCGCCAGCATGGCTCGCATTACGCGGGCGTGTGCCACGCGGCGCTGCCCCAAAAGGGCCACACCCGCCCGGGCGAAGTGTTGTTCGGCACGGACTCGCATACCTGCATGGCGGGGGCCTTCAACGAATTCGCCACCGGCATCGGCAACACCGACGCGGGCTTCGTGCTCGGCACAGGCAAATTGCTGCTCAAAGTGCCGGAGACCATGCATTTCCGGCTCGAAGGCGAGTTGCAGCCCGGGGTCATGGCGAAGGATATCATCCTGCACTGCATAGGGGAGATCGGCTTTGACGGCGCTACCTATCGCGCGATGCAGTTCGACGGGCCGGGCGCTACCGGCTTGAGCATGGACGACCGCATGACGGTCGCCAATATGGCGATCGAGGCGGGAGGCAAGAACGGCATCTTTGAGTTTGACGCCCAGACACAGGCCTACGTTGACTACCGCTGCAAGCTTAACGGGACGAAGGAGGCTTACGAGCCGGCCATCCCGAGCAAGAAGCAGAAGTTCGTCTACGAGCTCGTGCTCGACCTGTCCAAGCTCGAGCCCACCGTGGCCTGCCATCCCAATCCCGGGCAGCGCAAGCTGGCCAAGGAGCTCGGCCATATCAAGCTCGACCGGGCTTACATCGGCTCCTGCACCGGCGGCAAGACCAGCGACTTCCTCGAATTCGCGCGCGTGCTGCGAGGCAAGCGTGTCGCCATCGACACCTTTGGGGTGCCGGCCACGCCGGAGATCGTGCACGATCTGCAGACCGCCCGGTGGGGCGACCAGACCCTGTGGGAGTTGCTCACGGCCGCCGGGGTGCAGATGACGGAGAACGCCGGCTGCGCCGCGTGTCTCGGCGGCCCGGTGGATACCTTCGGCCGGATGAACGCGCCGCTCAAATGCATCAGCGCCACGAACCGCAACTTCCCCGGCCGCATGGGCCATAAGGATTCGCAGGTGTTCCTCGCCTCACCGGCGACGGTGGCCGCGAGCGCGGTGACGGGCAAGATTACCGACCCGCGCGAATTGCTACCCAAAGGCTGATGAATCGCGAAGCCTGGGATCGCTGGTGCGAGCGGGGCATTCTCGCTCTCGTGCTGGCTATCCTGGTCTTTGGGCCGCTGGCCATCGGCGCGACGCGCCCGCTCTCGTTCCTAGCTCTGCAGGGGCTGACGCTCGGCGTAATGCTGCTTTGGGGCGCGCGCTTCTGGCTCAGCGCGCGGCCGCAACTCCTCTGGCCGCCGATCTGCTGGGCGGTGGTCGCTTTCGTCGCCTACGCCATTGTCCGGTATCTCAACGCGGACATCGAATACATTGCCCGCCAGGAACTCATCCGCATCCTGGTTTACGCCTGCCTGTTCTTCGCCGTCCTCAACAATTTGCACCGGCAGGAATCCACCCAGATCATCAGTTGCACGCTGGTCTTTCTGGCAATGGCCATCGCGGGCTATGCGATCTTCCAGTTCCTCACCCACTCCAAGCGGGTGTGGTATTTCCCGGTGAACCATGATCTGGGCGCGTCGGGCACCTACATCTCGCGGAATCACCTCGGCGGATTCCTGGAGCTGCTCCTGCCCCTCGGCCTGGCCTACACCTTGACCAGCCGGTTGAAGCCAGTGACCAAGGTTGTCCTGGGCTACGCCTCGCTGGTCATCCTGGTGGGCATTGCCGTCACGGTTTCGCGCGGAGCCTACGTCTCGACCGCGCTGGCGATGCTGCTGTTCTTCGGCGTGCTGCTCTTTCATCGCACCTACCGGCTGCCGGCGCTTTTGTTGCTGGTGGTGATCGTCGGGGCCGGTATCTACTACCTGCCGAGCAGCCTCCCCGTGCAGGCGCGCGTCGGACGGATGTTGGCGGGGGAGGGCAATATTGAAGAGGACTGCCGGACACTGCTCTGGCAGTCGGCCGTTCGGATCTGGCAGGAGAATCCCTGGTGGGGCGTGGGGCCCGCGCATTACGACTATCGCTTCCGCCAGTTCCGGCCGGCAGAGATTCAGTTGCGGCCAGGCTGGGCGCACAATGATTACCTTAATACCTTGGCCGAATGGGGCGTGGTGGGCGTCGGGCTCGTGGCCTCGGCGTGGGTGCTGCTGGGCCTGGGGGTCTTAAAGACGTGGCCCTGCGTCCGTGGCAAACTCAGGGATCTCGGGAAAGAAAGAAACAGCAACAAATTCGCCTTTGTGCTCGGCGCGTCGCTCGGCCTAACGGCGATTCTGGCGCACTCGGTGGTCGATTTCAACATGCACATTCCGGCCAATGCCATCCTGGCGATCACGCTGATGGCCCTGTTGAGCAGCCATCTCCGCTTTGCCTCCGAGCGATACTGGGTCACCGTGCCGAATTGGGGGAAAGTCCTGGCCAGCCTGGTGGTGGTGGCCGCGGTGGGTTACCTGGGGCAACAAGGCTGGCGGCGGGGGAAGGAGAATGTCTGGCTGGACCGCGCCGCCGGTGCGCCCAGCTTCTCAGCCGTGCAGGCCGGCTACTTGAAGAACGCGTTCACGGCCGAACCGATGAACCCGGAGACCGCCTATGCCATCGGCGAGGCGTATCGCATACAATCCTCGGAGGGCGGTGAGAATTACCGGGAACTGGCGGAGCAGGCGATGGAGTGGTTCACGCGGAGCATCAAGCTGAACCGGTGGGGGGGCGATGCCCATATGCGCTACGGCTGGTGCCTGGACTGGCTTGACCGAACCGCCGAGTCGCCGCCGTCCTTCGACCGCGCGGTCCAGCTCGATCCGAATGGCTACTCGATGGCCTCCAATGTCGGGCTGCACTACGTCCAATCCGGGGACTTTGCCGCCGCGAAGCCCTGGTTTGAGCGTTCGCTTCGCCTGGAACAGCGGGACAATTACATCGCCCGGAACTACCTGCAAATTGTGCAAAACAGATTGATGGAGGCGGCGACCAACGAAATCAGCGCCAAACTCAATTTCCAAGTCCACTGACTGCGCATTGGCCTGAATACTGCTCCTCAACGGCTCGATGGGTGTCGTTTTGGGCCGGATTGGGGGGTTAAGAAGGCGTCCAAATACCTGTAAATATTCCGTTGACAACCCCCCTCGAAACTTTAGAATGACAACAAGACTGAATATAGTGTCATTGACCAGGAGCAAATATGAAAGAAACTCGAAGTTTACTGAATAGCTTGGTTGTATGCGGAGTTGCGCTCGCGATGGTCTCCACGCTCGTGGCGCAAACAGTTAACCAGGGCGCCGCGAAGGTTGTGCGCCTCAAGGGTGCCGCCCGATATTCCACAGGCAATAACGTCTGGCAGCAGCTTAAAGTGGGCGATGTGGTTAAGCCCGGCACCGTCATCCAAACGGCCGCCAAGTCCAGTGTCGATCTGGTCTTGGGCGATGGCTCGGCCCCCGTGAATCGCCCGGTCCCCGGTGAAATGATTTCCTACCAGCCCACCGCCGAGCAGAATATGATCCGGCTATGGGATAATACGCTTCTGAGCGTGGACAAGATGACTATATCCGATACGGGCGCGGACGCGGTGACCGAAACGCAACTGGATTTAAAGGCAGGCCATATCTTCGGCTCGGTGAAGAAGATGTCCGCGGCTTCGAAGTATGAAGTGAAGATACCGAATGGTGTTGCTGGCATCCGCGGGACGATCTATGACATTAGCGCCGAGGGTCTGGTCAAGGTGTTGGTGGGCTCGGTCGTGCTGGCCTACGTCGGACCTGATGGCACGGTGGTAACGCAAGTGGTTATGAGCAACCAGCAATTCGACGCTCGCACCGGCGCGCTGTCGCCCTTGGCGAATTTCGACAAGACCGCCTTGCAGAGGGTGGCACCAAAGGTGCAGTCAATCCTTATTGCTCCGCCGCCCCCGTTCGTCTCTCCGCACTAGCAGCGGGAGGCTCGGCTGACCGCCGGGCTATTGAGTTTCTAAAACCAGAGCAGCCTTGTGCTGCTCTGGTTTTTTTGTTTACCTCGTCGCAGTGAAGCGGCAGCCCATCAAGCGCACTCCTGTTCTGATCGCCTTGGGCGTCATCGTGCTCATCGGCCTGATTCAATGGCGGCATTTCGCCTTTCTCGACAGCCTGGAGCGGATTACCTATGACCTGCGCGTCCGCCAGGCGCTGGAGTATGCGCCCCCCGCCGCCACAAACCTCGGCTTTGTTTTCATCGATGATGCCAGCATCGCGTTCGTGCGCACCAACCGGACCCTCGGCTACCGGTTCGGGTTGTATTGGCCCCGGCAGGTTTACGGCCGGTTAGTCGAGGAGCTGGCTGCGCAAGGGGCGCGAGCGGTGGCCCTCGACATCATTCTGGGAGAGCTGCGCCCCGATCCGATGGTGCGCATGGCCGACGACCGCCTGCTGGAGTCGGATGATTTCTTCGCGCTCCAAATGCGGCACGCCGGCAACGTTATCCTGGCGGTGCCGCCCGACCTCACCCCGCCGCCGCTGTTCCTGACCAACGCGCTGGCCCTGGGCGATATTGCGACGCATAAGGACTATCCCGACGGGGTGTTGCGGCGCGCGCAGGCCTTTCGGGTTTACCGCAAATGGCATTCCGCTTTCCGACAGGTGGAAGCGGACCCGGAATTCGGGGTCGATTTGCGCCAGGCACGCCTAGAACCTCGGCAAGTGGTCCTGCCCCGCCCTGGCGGCGACGACATCAAAGTGCCCCTGGACCAGGAAGGCAATTTTGATCTGGCTGATTTCGCGGGCGACAAGCTGCCACCGGGTGTGGCGCGGAAGGCCAAGCCCTTTACCGAGGAACGTCTGTGGCACATGGGCATAGTATTGGCGGCCCAGGAATTGGCCCTCGATCTAGCTAAGGCCGAGGTTGACCTCCAGCGCGGGCGGATCACCCTGCGCGGCGCCCGCGGCATGGAGCGGGTCATTCCCGTCGATGCCGAGGGCTGCTTTTGCATTGATTGGTCGCTGCCCCCGAACCACCCGCGGCTGACGCAGGAGGCAATCCAGGAACTCCTGTTGCAGGACCGCCTGCGCCTGGACGGACGCACGAATGAGCTGAAGAACCTTTGGAACGGCAAGCTGGTCGTGGTCGGCTCCAGCGCCACGGGCAACGACCTGACCGACCGTGGCGCCACGCCGCTCAGGGCGGATACTCTGCTGGTGAGCCAGCACTGGAACGTGGCGAACTCGGTCATCACCGGGCGCTTCATCCATCAGCCGCCGCTCGCGGTCGAGCTGGCCTTGATTGCGTTACTGGGGGCCGTGACGGCGCTCCTCACCTGGAAGCTGCGTGTCCTGATCGCCTCCGGGTTGGTTGCGCTTCTAGTCGTGGCTTATGTTGTGTTTGCTTTCGTCCTCTACGTGCAGACCCGCTGCTGGCTGCCGCTGGTCTTGCCCGTGGCCGGGGCTTTGCTGATGACGCATGTCTGCCTCGTCACGTGGCGCGTAGTTTTCGAACAGGCCGAGCGCCGGCGGGTGAAGTCCATCTTCTCCCGGATTGTCTCGCCCAAGATCGTGAATGAATTGCTGGCCGCCGAGACGCTTTCACTCGGTGGCGCGCGGCGGGAGACCACCGTGTTCTTCGCGGATGTCCGCGGCTTCACGGAGTTCACGGATGCCAGCCAGGAGCGGGTCGCCGAACGGGTGCGGAAACAGCATCTGACCGGCGCCGCGGCCGAGGCCTGCTTCGACGAGCAGGCCAAAGAAACCCTGGACACGGTTAATCTCTATCTGGGAGTGATAGCCGACACGGTGATCAGGCAGGACGGCACGCTGGACAAATTCATCGGCGATTGCGTGATGGCGTTCTGGGGCGCGCCGACGCCCAATCCCAAACACGCCGTGGCCTGCGTGCGCGCGGCCATTGAGGCGCAGCAGGCGGTCTATCAGTTGAACCGGCAACGCTCGGAGGAGAACCGGAAACGCGAATTCGAGAACCTGGTCCGCGTTGCCGCCGGTTCGCCGCCGCTGCCCCTGCTGCCGATTCTGCTCCTGGGCAGCGGCATCAATACTGGCATGGCCACGGTCGGCCTGATGGGGTCCGCAGTCGAGATGCAGAATTACACCGTCTTCGGCCGCGAAGTGAATCTGGCCAGCCGCCTGGAGAGTGCTTCCGGCCGAGGACGTATCTTCATTGGCCAGACCACCTACGAACAGTTGCTCCGTGATGATCCCGCCCTGGCCGCGACCTGCGTAGAGCTGCCGCCGCGCGACCTCAAAGGTTTCCGCGCCGCGGTGAAGGCCTATGAAGTGCCGTGGCGTTCCCCCGGCACACCGCCCCTGGAGGAGGAATTCCCGATCACGGCGGGCACTGACACCACCTCCGTCACCGGCTTCATTCAACGCGGCGGCGGTTGACCGCCCAGGAACGCAATCCGAAACCGGCAAGCGGATGACGTAGTTCCGGGATTTGACGACCTGGGCTGCCTTCTGCTTGTACAATGTCCCGCCTATAGACATTGCCAATCGCCAACGGCTTGCAGCGCTGGCCGCGCAATTCATCGACTTAACGGCGGCCCACACCCGTCAGTGCCAGTCGGCTACTGCGCAAAAGAGAGGTTCTGCACGGCTTTCCATGGGCCGCGTTTGGCGTTAGGCCCCTCAGCCATACACGCCCATACCCCGGTAGTACCTCCGTCCTACCTCCGTTCCACCTCCGTTCTACCTCCGCAAGGCTTGCGGAGGTAGGACGCTGGCTTTACGCGGGTAGAACGGAGGTTGAACGGAGGTACGCTAGGGAGCGGCTGGTGGGAGGCAAGGGTGTGGGATGCGAGTGCGGGGGGCAGACCTCAGTGGAGGGGGCAGAGCCTGAAATCGGCAGGAAACGCGCGGCAGTTCGGGCGCGAGGGTCGGTTGTTCGCCTGCGCGCGGGCGTGACGGGCTGTGGCGGTGTGAGCGGTCCGGTCACGGCGAGACCCAGGGCGGGGTTCGGCGCCGTTTCAGGCCTGGGGAAGGCTGCCGGGGCGGGTCAGCCGGCGGGAACGAAGGCGCTGGCGGCTTTCGGCAGACCCGTCCAGCCGTCGGTGTGCTGACATCCTACTAGCACTGCTGCTTCCGATTTGTTGCGGCGGGCCGCTGCAACCGCCAACACGCACCCTCGAATGCGCCGGTAAAGACGGCCGGATTTGGCCAGGGAGCGATGCCAACGAGCTTGCGCACAACAGCCCCCAATGGTACATACCCCATTCCCTCTGTGGAAACATACGCATTTTGACTCATTTGTCAAAAAGAGCGCGGAAGATTGCGACCCCAAATCCAGACGAGAGGGTGGCTTGTGGTTGGCTTGTGGTTGGCTGGATACGCGCTGGCAACACGCTTGGCGGCCTGAAAACCGCAGAAAACCAGCCAAAAACGGCAAGAAGCGAGCCTCAAGCACTGAATATGCCAAGTGGCTAAAATAAAAGTGACTTTATTTCCTCCAAACCATTGACAGAACAGCAGGCAGAGCCCGCGGCGAATTAGTTGTGAATTAGCTTGTTTCTGGCTCAGGGGGGGGTAAAACAGCCGCCAGTAAGTACAGTTTGGCAGAAGGCTTGAGAACCACCGTTATGAGGAACCTATGAAGCGTGTCACAAATGCAGCTCTTGGAGTTGTCTCCTCTATGTTGGCAGCCGCAAAATCGCATCCTCGCAGCGCGGCCTTGCTCATCCTGGCTGCCGCCTGCCTCGTTGCCGGCGTGGCCGTGAAAGCAGCGACTGTTCCCGGTGCCCGAGCCTCAGCCCGCACCCTCGCAGCACAGCAGCTACAGATCGAACAGAATCCCCTGCCGGCGGACCTGGCCCCGGTACAATTGAGTGAAGCGCCGGGCACGGTGAGGGGGCTCTTCAGCCTGAGCCACTGGCCCTTTTGGCCGCCCCTCCCGCCCGGCTGCTCGTCCGAGTATCCCGGCTCGGACTTCTATTTCTCGGCCAGCCTCAACGCCCTGTTTGTCGATGACCGGCAGAACGAGGTCCTCGCGATGGCGGCTGAAGCCTCGATTCCGCCCCTCCCGGACGGGACCAACAGCTTTGGAACCGGCGAGGGCTCAGGAACCGACTTTGGCCCCCTGATAGACCCAAACGACCATACGAATTTATATCTGATCATACTCTCTGCCACCAACGGCATGGTCCAATTAGTCCTGCATAATACCTCCAATGCGGTTCCCTACGAAGTCATCAGTTCGGTCTCCCTCACCAACCGGCTGACCAACTGGACCTCGGAAGGTATTTGGGTCGGGTCGTCCACCAATACACCCGCCAACGTTGCGATCGGCTTGCGCACCAACCGGCTCTTCTTCCGGGCCCATGCCTGGGGCGGACAGTTCGATCATGGCGTGCCCACCAATGGCCAGCTTTTCCTACAGGCCAATACCAACTTGATTTACGTGGTTACCAACGGCGTCACGACAAACCTGACTGCGTTCTACAGCAATTGGTTCATGCTCAACCCGCCGCTCTATCAGGTGAATCTTGGGTATGGGGCCAACGACGCGGGGTTCACGAACGCCTGGATACAGCCGTTCCCCGCGCAAGGAATCAAGAAACTGGTAGGCTTCTCGACGACGTGTTCTAACCTGTGTCTGTGCACGAATCCTATAGAATCCTCCCTGGATGTGTCGGGTTGGCCCGCGCTGCAGGACCTGGAGTGCTGGCAATGTGCCAGCGGCGGCGGCCTCTACCACGTAAACGTTACGAACTGCCCCAATCTGGTCAGGGTGTGCGTTGAAAGTTGTGGCTTGTGGTGGTCGATGGACTTCACCGGGTGCCCCAAAATTGCCGATATCCGCGGAGCTAGTAATGCAAACATGCACGGGGTGGTAATTCCAAGTGATTGCAAGTCGGCGGTTTGGCACCTCTGCATCCACGACGATACTGGCTTTGATGACAAGGGCTCCGACTTGACGGGCTTTCCGGCCATGCGGCAATTGTGGGCATGGAATGACGGCTTTACGCATCCGTTGAATTACCCCGCCCTGGGAACCCCAACGAAGCTGGAATCGGTTCAAGCTTATAGGAATGCCATCGGCTATGCGGACTTCAGCGGGCAGACGAACTTGCAGCTCCTGGAGATTTACGATGGTCAGGCGCTTACAAACCTCAATATGTCAGGCTGCAGCAGCCTGGGGCTGGTGAAGCTCTATAATGAGAAGTTGAGCCAGGGTGCAGTGGACCACGTGCTTACCAACTTGGTGCTCACGGGAATTACAAGCACTAACTATTTGACTAACACTGCGGGCGTGCAATTTACGGCCTACGTGCACATAGAGCAGAATTCCGCTCCGTCCTCTAATGGCCTGGCCGCCATCACAATGCTCAAGGATCGCGGGTGGACAGTGTACTATGATGAGCCACCAGTTGTCCCGAATACAAACTGTGTGACGGGAACCGCTGCGATTTGGTTTACCAATACATCGTCGACTGTGCGAATGCAGGTGCAGGTGAGCACGAATTACAACGCAGTTACCTGGTATTTGGGTGACGGCACAAAGATTTGTGGATCATTCGACATCAATGTTGCGGTGTTACCAGGCTCCTCTAATGCAGTAGTGGTGGACCCTCCAAGTGCGTTGTTGGCCTTCGGAGTGTCGGGTCCGAATTGCGTTGCTGGAACGGGTTCTCAGTTGACTAAATTGAGCTCAGTGTGGGGTCTCACCAACTACCCCAACTTGCAACAGCTCTATCTTTATGGCACGGACCTAAGTTATGTGAGTTTGGCAAAGTGCACCAACCTGACGGCGATTGCGTTGACAGGAACCTCCCCCGCTTCGACCAATGTCATCAGTGACTGGTTTACGGACTTGTTGGCAGCGCAGACGAATACTACCATCGCCAACGTGAAATGGTTTGGTTGTGATTACACCGACGCTAAGTATTTCTACTACCCCGCCACCCCCGGTTTTAACACGAACGCAGCAAATGCCCTGGTGCCGTTGCACGATCCGATTGGGTGGAACTTCTGGCACCCGACACCGTAGTACAGGCGTAGAATCCTATGCGAACACAATTAATAGCTGCAGTCGTGAGTCTCTATGCCGCGAGTGTAGTTGCACAGGGCACCCTTCTCTTCACCTGGCACGGCACTCCCACCAGCAGTGGGTTTGACTACCAGGCATCATTCATGGTGCCGTATGAGGTTATGAGCTTGGGGGCGCCCAATAACGATTGGCCCGCGAGTGATCAAGCAGTCATGGCGCAAACGATAAACGTGACGGACTCGTGGGGAGGTCACTTTTCTCAGACAAGTTGTGATGTCCTGGTGAATGGCCGGGGGGGCTGGGCTAACTGGTCGGTTGTTTTTGGCCTAACTGATTCGAACACGGGTATGACAGTGACTTCGGATTATGTTTACGGGCAGGGAGGGGAGTGGGACACCACCCTGCCGGGAGTGGGCACCGTGTTCTATGAACCAGGGTATTGGGACTTCGATTTGGTCCCGGAGCCAAGTGCGGGTAGCTTGCTCCTTTTAGGAGGTCTGGCGTGGGCATTGAAAGAACGCAGAGCGAAGATTTCCAACCTGTGTGGCGTGGCTGATCGATGCGACTGAAGTGGACATTGCTGATGGTGAGCCTCTGTGCGAACAGCGCAATTGCGCAGGGCACCTGCTATAGCTTTGATTGGCACGGTTATTCAAACCAGTTCCAGGCGTCGTTTACTATCCCGGAGTGGTCGAGGGATCCGGGTGTGGATTGGGGTACGAATATTACGGATGAAATGAGCCTGACGGCCGTCATCAAGGGTCCATCGGGTCAGAGCTACTCTTACGCAAACTCGGATATTATGGCGTCAGGTGGAGTGGGAGTGTCGACTTATACTAGTTGGGACATAATGATGGTTGACTGGGACACGGGATTGTACGTGTATGCGGTTGGGACTGATAATCCAACTACATCCAGAGGCACTGTTACTGAGGCCTTATGGGGAGTATCGGACCCGGGGATAACGGAGCGCGGCTACTGGACAATCACGCCAAAAGTGCCCGAGCCAGGAGCCGGTAGCTTGATGGGCCTTGGCTTCTTAGCGTGGGTTGCCGCTCGCATTATATGGCGATGCACTAAGTAGGTGCCCTTTTCAATCGGACTGGTATTGCAAGCCCCCCCGGATTTCGGGTGCCCCTTTTGCGGCCGTTTGCGGCTTCCGGCCCTTGCGGGCGGGCTTGGCGGCGGCGACAAGCGGGGCGGTGAGTTGCTCGTAGAGGGCGAAGAGGTATTCGACGCGGTGGCGGTCGCTGGGGAACGGCTCGGGCCGGTAACAGCGGTCCACCGCCCGGTCCAGTTGCTCGTGCGCCTGGAGCAGCGGCGCAGGCATCAGCAACGGGTCGTACAAAGGACATTAGCACCCGGTCGGCACAAGCGCAAAGCAGGCCCGCGCTCCAGACTTTTTCCTGCTCGTCATCTGGGGTGTATCTGCTAGAGTTTAGTTTATGCGTACGGCGATTTATCCGGGAAGTTTCGATCCCATCACGAACGGCCATCTGGATGTCCTCCAGCGGGCGACCAAGTTGTTCGACCGCGTGATCGTGGCGGTGGCCAAGAGCGATAGCAAACATCCCCTGTTTACGTTGGAAGAGCGCGTGCAGATGGTCGCGCGCGCGATCCGCCATCTGCCCAACGTGGAGGCGGATTCATTCAAAGGGTTGTTGGTGGATTATGTGGAAAGCCGCTCCGCTCAGGCAGTTGTGCGCGGTTTACGGGCAGTATCCGACTTTGAGTTTGAATTCCAGTTGGCTTTGATGAATCGTAAACTGAACGAACGAATCGAAACCATCTTTATGATGCCAAAGGACACCTACACCTTCCTCAGCTCCCGGATCGTCAAGGAGATGGCGCAGTTGGGCGGTGACGTCAGCGCGTTTGTGCCGGCACACGTGCGGACGGCCCTGGTTAGCAAGTTCAACCTCAAGCCGGATTAGCCGGAGCTTTATGCCATTGGTCATCAATCTGCGCCATGTGGAGGCGCATAACATCCGTCTGGCAGGCCACTTACCTGTCGAAGAGCTGGACATCGATCCGCACGACGAGGTGATTCAGGTCGGCCAGCCGCTGGAGCATGATTTGGAGGTCCAGAAGCTCGACGACGGCCTGCTCGTGCAGGGCCAGTTACATCTGGTCCTGGATTGCCAGTGCGTTCGCTGCCTCAAGTCTTTCAAATACCGCCTCGAGATTAAGGACTGGGCCTGCCATTTGGCGTTGGAAGGGGAGGATTGCGTGACGGTAGTTAACGATTGTGTGGACTTGACGCCTTATGTGCGGGAAGATATTCTGCTGGAGTTTCCGCGACATCCGTTGTGCAATCCGGATTGTCGTGGTTTGCCAAATACGTCTATTGGCAAGCCAAGAAACACCAGCGGCACCGGCAAGTCCGAAGTGGGCTCGTCGGCATGGGCCGAGTTAAACAAATTGAAACTCTAGAGAATTATGGGTGTCCCCAAGCGAAAACCGTCGCGAAGTCGTCAACGCATGCGCCGCGCATATAACAGCGTGCTGGCCCTGCCTCAACTCGGTGTCTGTCCCCAGTGCGCAGCCCCGTACGTGCCGCATCGGGTTTGTCCCGCGTGCGGCTATTACAAGGGACGCCAGGTCATTACCGTGACCGCCGGAGCCTGAAGATTCCACAACGCGGAGGCGCGTTTCGCCGCCTCCGGTCCGTTTATGCGAATCGCAGTGGATGTCATGGGTGGCGATCACGGATGCGGGGTCGTCATCGAGGGCGCCAAGCGGGCTTTGCAGGCTGACCAGCGAATTACAGCCCTCTACCTGGTCGGCAATCGGAGCGAAATCCACGCCGCTCTGCCCCAGCGCGGGTTTCGCGACCATCGCGTGCGCGTGGTCCACGCCAGCGAGGTCTTAACGATGGCCGACAAGCCGGCGGCGGCCTTGCGGAAGAAGAAAGATTGCTCGATTGCGCGCGCCGTCGAATTGGTCCAGGAGGGCAAAGTCGATGCAGTGGTTTCCCCGGGCAACACCGGCGGGATCTTCGCCGCCGCAACTTTCAAACTGGGCCGGATTCCGGGCGTTGACCGGGGCGCGATTGCCACGGTTATTCCCACGCCGGACAACGAATTCGTCCTCCTGGATTCCGGCGCCAATATCGAGTGCAAGCCGATGCACCTGGCCCATTTCGCGGTCATGGGCAGCATCTACTCCCGGGAGATTCTGGGCTACAAGAATCCCCGCGTCGGCATCCTGAGCATTGGCACGGAGGACACCAAAGGCAATGAATTGACGCTGGAAGCCTTCAAGCTCTGCAAGCTGCTGGACCTGAATTTCATCGGCAACGTGGAAGGCCACGATTTGTTCAGGAACCATGTGGATGTGGTTATTTGCGACGGGTTCGTCGGCAATATCGTCTTGAAAACGTGCGAGAGCCTGGCCCTGGCCATGTTTTCAATGCTTAAACGCGAGCTGACCGCGAATCCCCGACGCCAGCTTGGCGCGTTGCTCGCCCAAAACGCGTTCCGCACCATCAAGCGCCGCATGGATCCCGAAGGTTTTGGCGGGGCGCCCCTCCTTGGCTTCAACGGGACGGTGATGAAAGCCCATGGCTCCGCCCGCGAACGCGCCATCGCCAACGCCATCCGCGTCACTAGCGAGAACATTCAACATCACGTCAATCAAACCATCGCTAGCGAGATCGCGCGCGCCAATGAACGCTTGGCGGCCGACGAAACCGTTGTCGCGGCCGTCCTGTCGCAGAATTAGCCTTGCTATGCCTGTGCAGGAATCAAGAGCCGGGAGCTGGGAATTCCGGCGCTGGGCTTTGGGCCAATCCTGTCTCACGCTTCGTATGTTCCAGCCCTCAACCCTTAACTCCACGACGCCGGCGCCAGCATGAGCCCATCACCCACTTCCAAGTTCAAGAACCCGCGGGCCAAGTATAACTTCCAGGGGCGAACCTGCTCCATCAGCGGCGTGGGCTCCTATGTCCCCGAGAGAATCCTCACCAACGCGGAGCTGGAGAAGATGGTGCACACTTCCGACGAGTGGATCACCACGCGCACAGGCATCAAGGAGCGCCGGCTCGCTGCCAAGAACGAATTCACCTCGGACCTGGCCGCCCAGGCGGCTCTTCGCGCCATGCATCGCGCTGGGGTTACCGCGGAGCAGATCGACCTCATCATCGTCGCCACGATTACGCCGGACATGCCCTTTCCTTCGACCGCCTGCCTGGTGCAGCGAAAGATCGGGGCGCACCGTGCGGCGGGCTTCGATTTGGAAGCGGCCTGTTCGGGCTTCATTTACGGGCTGGAAATCGCGCAGCAATTCATCATGTCGCGCACCTACGACACCGTATTGGTCATCGGCGCGGAGAAGCTCTCTTCGATTGTTGATTGGAAAGACCGCAACACCTGTGTGCTGTTCGGCGACGGCGCGGGAGCGGCGGTCTTGCAGAATCGCCCCAACGCACATGGTTTGCTGACGGCGGTGATGGGCGCCGATGGCCGAAAAGCGGACTTGCTCTTTATGGCCGGGGGCGGCAGCCGTTGCCCGGCCACGGCGGAGTCGGTCGCCGCCGGCATGCATTACCTGCGCATGGAAGGCAAGGAGACCTTCAAGAATGCGGTGCAAGCAATGCAGACGGCGGCGGAGGAGGCGTTGCGGCGCTGTGAAATCGATATCTCGCGCATCAAATGCATCATCCCCCACCAGGCCAACCGTCGCATCATCGACGCCGTGCTGGACCGCCTCGGCGCTAAACCCGAGCAGCTCTTTGTCAACCTCCACAAGTACGGCAACACCTCCGCTGCTTCCGTGGCTATCGCCCTGGACGAGGCCGTCACCTCCGGCCGCATTCAACGCGGCGACTTGATCCTGATGGTGGTCTTCGGCGCTGGTCTGACCTGGGGCGCAGCAGTGATTGAATGGTAATCGCTTATGCTATTATTTGGAGCGGCTAATTTGACGATTTCCCAATACATGTTAGTCTGATGGTGCTGTATGAGCGCGAGAAGCATTGAAAGCACTGGTTCGTTCCAACAAGTCACGGTTGAGGCGCGGCAAACCCGCTTGACCCTCTCCCCGGACTCGATGGTCATTCACAAGAATGGCATAGAGTTTCGCAGCGCGACACCCTTCTCCGAATGGACGGAGATGACCATGACTCTGCGCTCGCCGGGTGACGGCGGCAAAGTCCATTGTTCGGGAGTCGTGATCGCTTGCACCGGCAACAAGCATGCCGGCTATCACGTCTCGATGGTTCTCACCGGCCTTTCGAAGCAGGCGCAAGCGCGGTTAACCACAATCGCTCACACGCAGTTGGGGTAGCTGCTGCGCTTGCATTCAAAGCTCTGAGAGTTGGAGGCCGGACCTGAGCCGAGCCCCTGCCCCGCAACGCAGCCGGGAGATATTATAGCGTTTCGTCCTCTTGCGTTTTCATCTTTGGTTCCTCATTCCGATTCGGTAGTCTGGCAAATATGGAAATATTTCATCGTATTTTGAAGACGGCGGTTGAAGGCGGAGCCTCGGACGTCCACCTGAAGATGGGCACTCCGGTCATCTTCCGTATCAACCGTCAACTGATCGCCATCGAATGCCCGTTTCCGACTGAGGAGTGGATGAACAATGTTGTCCAACAGATTACGCCGGCCCATTTGCGCAAACGGATAGAGCAGGAACGCGAAGCGGACTTCTCCTACTTTGTGCCCGGCATCGGGCGATATCGCACGAACTTGTTCCAACAGCGGGGCCAGTGGTGCCTGGCCATGCGCCACGTCAAAACGCATGTGCCCAGCTTCGAGGAATTGGGCCTGCTGGAACAGACCAAGAGGATCGCGGAATCGCCCCGCGGGATTGTGCTGCTGGCCGGCTCGACTGGTTGCGGTAAATCAACCACCCTCGCGGCGATGATCGAGCACATCAATGCCAATTTCAAGAAGCACATCATCACGCTCGAGGACCCGATCGAATACGTGTTCGAGGACAACCAATGCGTCGTCGAGCAGCGCGAAGTCGGTTTGGACACGCTTTCGTTTCATCACGCGCTCAAGCACGTCCTGCGGCAGGACCCGGACATCATCATGATCGGCGAAATGCGCGATGCGATCAGTTTCACCTCGGCCATGAGCGCGGCGGACACCGGCCACCTGGTGCTCTCGACCCTGCACACCACCAACGCCTCGCAATCCATCAGCCGCATTCTGGACTTTTTCAAAGCCGACGAGCGCGAGCAGATTCGGCGCCAGCTCGCGGGCACCATGCAAGCGGTGGTCTGCCAGCGCATGGTGACGACGCTGGCCGGCAGCATGACCCCCGCGCTCGAGATCATGATCAACACGCCGACGGTGCGGAAGCTCATTGAGGAGAATCGGCTTGATAAACTGCCGGCGGCCATTGAGACCGGCGTGGACGACGGCATGATCAACTTCAATCAAGCGTTGTTTAACCTCGTGAAACAAGGGAAAGTGAGCGAGGCGGAAGCGCTGAGCAAAGCCTCCAATCCTCAGGCGCTCGAGATGAACTTCAAAGGCATCTTCCTCGACGAGGGCCGGCGCATCCTGTCATAGCGAAACGCGGGGAGGCCTGCTGGCGCGCCACGACTCACGCGGCCGGCTGGGCCGATCCGGCGGCATTATCCCGCGGCCGGCCAATCATGGAAACCGGTCAGGATATCGCCCGCTAGTCGCAAGGTGCTGGACGATCATATCGACTGTTCGGTCAATGGCGCCAAGGTTCTCCTGAACGACTCTGAGCGCGTTGCGACCCAGGTGCTCGCGGCGCGCTTCGTCGGCGAGAAGCTCGCCCAGGGCCTTTTCCAGCTCCGCCGCGTCGTGCACCTGCACCGCGCCGTTCTGCTTCAGAAGATCGCGCACCACCTCGGCAAAGTTCTGCATGTTGGGGCCGAAGACCATGGCTTTGCCCAAGGCGCCCGGTTCAATCGGGTTTTGACCGCCTTGAGCGGCCAGGCTCTTGCCAACGAAAATGATCGTGGCCTGCTCGTAGAAGTATTTCAGTTCGCCGGTCGTATTGACCAGCAGGCAATCGATTTCGCCGGGCTCAAACCGGGTGCGGGCCGTTAGTTCGCTGCGATAGGCGAACTTCAGACCGCGCGCTTCCAGTTCGCGACCAACCTCCCGGCTGCGTTCGAAATGGCGCGGGACCAGCACCAGGAACAAGTCCGGAAAGCGGGCGCGCAGGCGGAGGAACTGCTCGGCCAGGATCGCCTCTTCGCCGGGATGCGTGCTGCCGCCCACGATCAGGCGCGCTTCGGGTTTCACGCCGGCCAGGCGCAACAGGGCGGGGACGTCCACCATGCGGCGCTCGTCGAGTTTGGCGGCGTCGAATTTCAAACTGCCCACCAGGCGAATCGCTTCCGGGCGGCAACCCAGTTCGCGGAGCTTGGCGGCGTCGGCCTCATTTTGCGCGCCGACGCCTGCCAGCGTGGCGAACAGCGGTCTAAACAGGACCCCGAAGCGTTTATAGCCGCGATAGGAGCGGTCGGACAACCGGGCGTTTACCAGGAAGACCGGTATGCTCATGGCGCGCGCGCGCCAGAGGAAGTTCGGCCAGATTTCCGCCTCCACCAGGACGATGGCTTCGGGGCGGATGGTGTTCAGCGCGCGGGTAACATAGAGGCGGCGGTCGATTGGATAATAGATCTTGCCGATGTGAGTCGGCAGTTTGCGGTGCAACTCGCCCATGCCCGTGGTGGTGGTGGTGGAAACGACGATCTTGAGGTTCGGCAAGCGCGGTTCCAGCGCGCGAATGAGCTGGGTGCAGACCCCGACCTCGCCAACGCTTACCGCGTGCATCCAGAGGGTGTCGCGGTTGGTGATGGCCTGCTTGAGTTTGGTGTCGTATCTGCCAAACCGCTCGGCAAAGCCCTTTTGCCAATTACCACGCCGCCGCATCCGCACAAAGTAGTACGGCGACGACAAGATGAAACAGACCGCAAATAGGATGTTGTAAAGGGTGCGCACTCCGCTTTTCACCATCAGATCACCAGATTAGCTTGGAAAATCCCCGTCAGGGACGCAATGATATTCTTCGCGCCAGCCCGGCGCGGTCAGCGAAAGAAGAGCAGCCAAATCAGGATCAGCATCGGTCCCAGGCAAGGCACTGTGTACTGGAAAATCAATCCCAGGAAGCCCGGCGTGCGGACCTTCTGTTGGTCGGCGATAGCCTTAACCATGAAATTGGGGCCGTTGCCGATGTAAGTGCTGGCGCCGAAGAAGACCGCACCGATGCTGACGGCGAGGATATAATGGTTGTAACTGTGATTGCCGAGCAGGAAGGCGATCTCGATCTGCTCGGTGCCCACCTGGCCGCCGGCGAGAGCGGCCGCGTGGTACTTTTGTAGTGCTGCGAAGGTGTGGCCAATCAGCTCGGCGTGCGGGCCGGTGGCGATGCTGGCCAGGTCTGCGCCGGGGTGCTGGATCAGCCACTGCACTTTGTCGATGATTTCGGGATCGACGAACAATCCAAAGGCCGCGCTCAGGAAGCTCAAGTAAGTCGGCGCATTGTCCAGGAGACTCGACATCAGCCCGCTCCCCCAATAGAACAAGGCCGGACTGGGCCGGCCCATTTGGCCGGCATTGATTTGCAGCCAATCCAGCGCGGGCATCATCGTGGCGAAGATGCCGATAAACAGGATGGCCACTTCCTGGATCGGATGAAAGTTGAAGTGGTTGGCTTCGTGCACTTGCTTCCGGGTGGTGAACCAGGACCCCAACGCCGCGGCCAGCATTAAGGCCTCGCGCGCAAACCGCGGGCGATCGAGGAAGATCGCGCCCAGGATCACCGCCAGAAATGCGGTATTCCACAAGCCGGCGAAGTGCCAGGGTTCGGGCGTCTCCGCCGGTTGGGCGCGGATCTCCCGGGGCGTGCGTCGATAGTTGGCTGCGTCGATACAGTAGAACAGGGCCAGCAGGAATCCCACGCCCACCGCCCACATTGGCCAGCAGTGTTCGGCCACCCACCAGAAGGGAATGCCTTTCAAATAGCCCAGAAACAGCGGCGGGTCCCCCACTGGCGTGAGGCAGCCGCCCACGTTCGACACGATGAAGATGAAGAAGGCAATGTGGTATCCGGCGATGCGGGACTGGTTCATTCGGATCCAGGGCCGAATGAGCAGCATCGAAGCCCCCGTAGTGCCCAGGAGGTTGGCGGCCAGGGCGCCAATCAAGAGTAAGAGCGTGTTGCCGTGCGGCGTCCCTTCGCCTTTCACTCTAATATGGATGCCACCCGAGACCACGAACAGCGAGCCGATCAGCAAGATAAAGCTAACATACTCCTGTGCTCCATGAAGCACGCGCTGATAGGCATGCAGGCCGAAAAGGTAATACCCGAGCGTGATCGCCCCGAGCGAATACGCAACTTTGGCATAATGCCTGGCCCACCAGCTCGGGAACCACATCGGCGCCAAAGCGATGGTCCCCAGCAGCAGCCCGAAGGGCAGAATCATCCAGGGATTCGGCTCGATTAAAAGGTGGCCCATCCCAGGTACCCTACCGGCGCCCCGAATCCGGTCAACCAGATTTGGGGCGTCGGCCTCCGCTTGCGACCGGAGGCCGCGGCGAGGAACCGTTTGCACCAGCGAGACAGGACGTCGTTCGCTCGTGGAAACGGTTCCCCGCAACGCGGCTTCCGAGGTTAATCGCTATCGGCTTCATACGGCCAGCAGTTCACGGCTGCGTTGGCGGACTTGCTCCTGCCGCTCCGCGCGAAGCAAAGCCACCGCGGCCTTCTCTTCAAAGAGAGCCGGGAACACGAGCAAGGGATACCGCGTCACCCACGCCAAGGCTGCCGCTTCGTCGGCCGCCCGCCGCAACTGGTCGCCGAACTGTGGGTCCTGGCGTGTCTCCAGCCACTCCGAGAGCGACCGTGCCTTGAGCCGTTCGAGTTCGGCCTCCTGCCATGCCCGGAACGGCCCGGGCGCAGCCGGCTTCACCTCGAACCCTGTTTCGGGCCCGAATCGGGTCGGGACCCGTCTGTAGTCTGCATTCATATATATGTGTCTTTCTCTAAAGCCGCCTACCCGGCGGCAGGGTTCAACAAAAAACCCGCGATTGACTGGCAATCGCGGGTTATCTGGGAAATCGATTCTAACGGTTAGCTGTTCCCTCCCGCGACGCCGGTGCAGCGATGATACAAGGGCGTATGGCCCTTGACTCGCTGGTCACGCAGGCAAATTGTTAACGTGCTAATCATGTTCTGACGCGCTCATAGAACACCATCAAGCGGGGTTTGTCAACCAATTCCCTTGCGATTTCAGCGCCGGGCAGCATCGACGGTGCGGTCATAACCTATTGGGAAGCCGCAGGTTACCCAGGGGTACCCGGTCAAGGCGGCGGATGCCGCGACGAGAGAACTTGTCGCGGGGGCGGGTGGTGCTACACTTGAGACGTAATGAGCGCGAGTGATAAGCCGTTGAAAATGGTCACCTGCAGTGGGTGCGAAGCCAAGGTTTTCATTCCGGGGGACCTTCCGCCTCTGTCCACCGAGCCGTGCAAGCGCTGTGGCTACCCGATCATGATGCCGATGCAGTTGCGGCAGTTTGAACTGCGCAGCAAGATTGCCTCGGGCGGGCACGGGAAAGTTTACCGGGCATTTGACACCGTTCTAGAGCGCATGGTGGCGATCAAACTGATGCGCAAAGAGCTGGAGAACGATCCGGTGGCCCTGGAAGCTTTCTATCGTGAAGCGCGGGCCTGTGCCTCCCTCAACCACACCAATATCATTCATATTTACGCCTTCGACGAGCTCGAAGGCCAGCGCTACCTGGTGATGGAATTGGCGGACCGGGGCAGTCTGGATACGCGCATCGAGAAACAAACCCGCCTGGGCGAACTCGAGGTGCTGGACATCGGCTACAAGATCGCTTCCGCCCTCGACATGGCGCTCAAGCACAACCTGCTCCACCGCGACATCAAGCCCGGCAATATTCTCTTTAACGCCGATGGCGAACCCAAGCTGATTGATTTCGGCCTGGCGCGCAGCGCCGAGGCTGAGGTCGAGTCAACGTCCGTTACGGAAGGAACCCCTTACTATGTTGCGCCGGAAAAGATCAAGCGCGAGCGCGAGACCTTCCTGTCCGACATGTACAGCCTGGGCTGCACTCTTTACCACGCGTTGACCGGCCACGTGCCGTTCGAGGCCCCGAGCGTGGAGGAATTGGTCGCCGCGCACGTGAACACCCCCCTCACTCCACCGAACGCGGTCTTGCCTGAAATCACTCAGCCCACCAGCGATGCCTTGGCGAAGGTGCTGGCCAAGAACCCGGCTGATCGGTTTTTGAGCTACGACGAATTCTGCGCGGCGCTGGAGATGGCGCGCAGCCACCTGCTGGTTCAGCAAGTTACCCAGAACGCGCAGGGCAAAAGCGTCAAGAGCAAGACAAGCTGGTGGCGGCGGTGAGGAGCCGCCGCGAGGACGCGGCCGGCTCCCAGACGATTGGGCTGGCGGGTTACTTCTCTGTCTTCTTCTTCTCGCCGGCTTTGTCTTCGACCTTGGCCCCAAAATGCACGGTGGTCGCGGTCATCTTCCCGTCCTCGCTCGGCTTGGCATAGCCGCTGACCGCCTCGCCCACGACGCCGTCTGCCAGGGTGGCTGGCTTGCCGTCTTTGGTGATCTTGGTCTCGGAGGTGATCTGGTAGGTTGACTCGCCCAGCTTGATGGTTTTGGCGACTTTGTCCACCGCGGCTAGCTTCCCGTGGAAGGGATGTGCGGCTTTCTTCTTGGTTGTGGACTCTTGCTTGGCGGCGGGCGCCTTCTTGTCCGCCGCGGGCTTATTGGTGCTTTGGGCCAGAAGCTGCGTAGGCGCGGCGGCGATGGCGGCAGCCAGGACACTCAAGGCCCCGATTCTTAAGATAGATTTGATCATAGTGATTAATGGTTTTGGTTGTTCGATACGACGGGCCATTGCTACCACATTGCCAGAGGCAGGCAAGCCCGTTTTGCTCACAATCTCCGTTCTTCCCTTTCCTCGTGCTCCGATGCCGCTTGCCCTGCTACCGCCGGAGAGGCTATAAGAGGTGCTAGAAGATACAGAACAGAGAAAGGCTTTGCTATGTCACACACCAGTCGCCAGTCCGCCAACACCAGCAATGTGCTTTCAGTCATCATGGGCGGCGGGCAGGGCACGCGCCTGTTCCCGCTGACTAAGGAACGCGCCAAGCCGGCGGTGCCCTTAGCCGGCAAGTACCGCCTGGTCGATATCCCCATCTCCAACTGCATCAATTCCGGCCTGCGGCGCATTTACCTGCTGACCCAGTTCAACTCCGCCTCCCTGCACAAGCACATCTCGCAGTCCTACAAGTTCGACCACTTTACCGGCGGATTCGTCGAAATCCTCGCCGCCGAGCAAACCTACGCCGACACGTCGTGGTATCAGGGCACCGCCGACGCCGTCCGCAAAAACCTGATTCACTTCATGAATCATGAGTGGGACTACCTGCTGATCCTCAGCGGGGACGCATTGTACCGGATGGACTTTCGCCGCATGATCGACCAGCACGCGGAAACGGGCGCCGACATCACGGTGGCGACCATTCCGGTCGGACGGCGCGAAGCGGGGTCGCTGGGGATCATGCAGATCGATGCGGAACGCCGCATCACGCGCTTCGTGGAAAAGCCGAAGGACCCTGCGCTGCTGGATCAGCTTAAACTGCCGCCGGCGTGGTACGCCCCGTTGGGAATCAAGGGGGAGGGCGATCTGTTCCCGGCCTCGATGGGCATTTATGTCTTCAACCGTGACATCATCCGCCGCCTGCTGGACAACACGCTGACCGATTTTGGCAAACACATCATCCCCAACGCCATCCAGAATCTGCGGGTGTTCTCTTACATATACCAAGGCTATTGGGAAGACATCGGAACCATTCGCGCCTTCTTCGAGGCCAACCTTGATGTCACCAACGAACTGCCGCGCTTCAACTTCTTCGACATGGCCGCGCCGATCTTCAGCCGCCCGCGCTTTCTGCCCGGCTCGAAGATCAACGGCGCCCAGATCGATCATGCGGTGATTTCCGACGGCTGCATCATCAACCGCGCCGTCATCACCCACAGCATCGTCGGCCTGCGCACCATCGTCGGGTCCGGCACGGTGTTGAACCGGGTGATCGTGCTCGGCAGCGATTACTATGAATCGATCGAGTCCATCGTGGAGCACGAGAAAGCCGGCAAGCCCCCCATCGGCATCGGCACCAACTGCCGCATTGAGAATACCATCGTGGACAAGAACGCCCGGATCGGCAACAACGTGGTCATCTCCCCCGCGGGCAAGCCCGACAAGGTGGACCACGCGAATTACTTCATCCGCGACGGCATCGTCATCATCCCCAAGAACGGCGTGATCCCGCACGGGATGGTGATCTAGGGTTCAGGGACATTTACATTCACCGCCTCGGCTGGTAAAACCTTGGTGTGCTTAGTGAATCTGCCATTTGGAAATCCCTGAACACGCCGGGCCGGCTGATTCTAATCGCCGGGCCCTGTGTGATCGAGAACGAGCGTCTCTGCCTGCGGGTGGCGTCGGCCCTGAAGAAACTCTGCGACCGGCTAGGCGTTTTCTACGTATTCAAGGCCAGCTACGACAAAGCCAATCGCACCTCCGCCAAGTCCTTCCGCGGGCCCGGGCTCGAGGAGGGACTCGAGGTGCTGGCCAGAGTTCGGGCCCGGGTTGGCGTTCCCGTGCTCACGGATGTCCACACGGAAGCCCAGGCCGCTCCTGCGGCACGGGTGGCGGACATTCTGCAAATCCCGGCCTTCCTGTGCCGCCAAACCGACTTGATCGCCGCCGCCGTCCGCACCGGCAAGATCGTCAACCTCAAGAAGGGGCAGTTTCTCTCCCCGGAGGAAATGGGGCAGGCGCTGGACAAGGCCAAGAGCGCCGGGGGTAAAAGGCTGCTGTTGACCGAGCGCGGCACAACCTTCGGCTACCACAACCTGGTCGCGGATATGCGCTCGATCCCAATCATGCGCCGGTTTGGCTTCCCGGTGATCTTCGATGCGACCCACTCCGTCCAGCTTCCCGGCGGGGGCGGGGACCGCTCGAGCGGCCAGCGCGAGTTCGCGCCGGTGCTTGCCCGTTGCGCCCTGGCGGCGGGAGCTAGCGGCATCTTCCTCGAAACCCACCCCAACCCCGACCGGGCCTTGAGCGACGGGCCGAACACGATTCCGCTGGCCGAAATGCCTGCCTTGCTCAAGAGCCTGCTGCGGGTCTATTCCGCTGTGCAATAAAATGCCTCGGGCCGCAATCGAGAGTCGGCAATCGGGCGTCGAGCGCCGGAAGCTTGAGCGTGGCCGCTCCGCCCGCGGCTCACGGTCCACAGCCCTTGGAGCGGCGCTCCGGCGCGTCCGGTTGTTTCTCTGCGATGTGGATGGCGTGCTGACGGACGGCTCTGTGTTCATCGGCGGCCGGGAAGAGATCAAGCAATTCAGCATTCAGGACGGCCTGGGCCTGGTGAAGCTGCGACGCGCGGGCTTCAAGGTGGGCTGGATCTCCAGCCGGCCATCGCCCGCCACCACGCGGCGAGCCCGGGAACTCAAAATAGATTTCCTTAGGCAAGAAAAGGGCAGTAAAGTCTCCGTCGTGGAACGCCTCCTGGCACAAACCGGCTTCGATTGGGAGGAAGTCTGCTATATGGGCGATGACATCGTTGACTTGGGCGTCCTGAACCGGGCGGGCGTGGCGGTAGCGGTCGCCAATGGCGTCGCCGAAGCGCGCGCTGCGGCTGATTATATCACCCGGGCTGGTGGCGGGCATGGGGCGGTGCGGGAGGTGGTCGAGTTGATTTTGAAGGCACAGAATAAGTGGCGGCGCATCGTGATGGAATGCAAAGTATAACCCAGAATCGGAGCCTCTCGGTTGCGGCGCTGGCGCTCTTCGCGCTCGGCCTGGCGATGTTCCCCGGGCACGCGCAACCGGTTGTGGGCGTAAAAGGGTTCAAGGTCCCCGAGTATTTTGAGCCCCCCCACGAGACCCAAATGAAATCGCTGCTCGAAGGCGCCCGGGCCGAGCGCCAGCCGGATGGACGGTTCCTGGTCGCCGAAGCCAAATGGCGAACCTTCCGCGTGACCGGCGAGGGCGAGATCAGCGTGGAAACTCCCCAGTGCTTCTATGACCCGGCCCTGCGGACAATCAATTCTCCCAGGCCGCTCCACGTGGAAACCGCCGATGGGACCTTCTCCATTGACGGAGAGGGGTTCCGCTACCAGCAGACGAATTCCACCCTCCTGGTCTCCAACCGCGTCCACACCATTCTCCACCCTGCGATGTTCGGGCCGCAGCCCGCTCCTCCCCGCACGAACACGCCGGCGGTGGCAGCCCCGGGCATTGACATCTTTTCCGACCGGTTCGAATACGCCGAGGAATCCGGTCTCGGCGTTTACCAGGGGAACGTTCGCGTTGCCGGGACGAATCTGACCTCAACTGCGGGCCGCCTGACCATCGTGATGGTGGTGGCTGAGCGCCGGCTGCAAAGCCTCGTGGCCGAAACCAATGTGGTTATCGATTACGAAACCATCCACGCGACCGGAGAGCGGGCAGTTTACTCGGCGGACACAGGGCTGATCCAGATGAGCGGCCTGCCGATGCCGACCTGGCGGATCGAGGAGAAAGACGGGAGCGGGGACGAGCTGGTGTTCGACCGGACGAACAAGGTCTTTCGGGCCACCGGCCACGCCCGGCTCCGGCTGCCCGCCCAAAGCATGGGCGCTTCCGGCTTCCTGGCACGGCCCGAAGCCGCCTCCCCCCAGAGCACCAATCAGTTCGTCGATGTCCAATGCGACAATTACGTGCTCCGCACCAACCTGGCGGTCTTTCGCGACCAGGTGCACGTCGCGGAACGCCTCGGCGATCAACTCCAAGGGGAAATGAGCTGCCGCCTGATGACGCTCACCTTCACCGGCACGAATGAGTTTCAGAAGATGGTGGCCGAGGACAAGGTCGTCATCAGCCGGGAGGACAAGCAATTCCAGGCGGAGCACGCCGAGTACCACGGCACCAATAACATGCTCGACCTGACCGGGAACCCCGGCTGGCGGGCCGGCCTCCGCAGCGGCCAGGGCGATCTGGTGCGGGTCAACCTGGCGCATGAGGAAATGTTTGTGCGCGGGAACGCCTTCGCGGAAATGCCGGCCGCCGAGCTGGGCCAATCCACTCTCACCGAAATGGGCACGGCCAAGTCGGGGAAGCCGAAGGGCGAAACCAACGCCTTGGCCAGGATCTTCTCAGAGGAGTATCTGCTCACGCCGGAGCAAGGATTGTTTCGGGGCGGCGTGCGCATCGAGCATCCGCAGATGAAATGGACCTGCGATGAACTCACCCTGCTCTCGCTGCCCGAGTTGGGGAAGACCGGCCGCATGCTGATCGCCGAGCCGGCGGTGGTATTCGACGTCATGGATGACCAGGGCCGGAGTTTCCACGGCACCGGCGAGCGGGCCGTCTGCACGCGCCGCGTCACCGCCACCTCGACCAATGACCTGATGGTGCTGACCGGCAATCCGGCGGTGCTGCAATCGACCAATTACCTGGGCCGCAACAACATCCTCACCCTGGACCTGACGAGCCACAAGGTGCTGGCCACGGGAAAGTATTTCATCCGCGGCGCCCTGCCCCCCGAGGGCACGAACACGACTCGGCTGCCGAAGAAACGGAAGGGCAAGACCACTTGACGCCTGATTTGAAAACGACTCCGCGAGAACCGTCCGCCGCCGCCCAGACCGACGGCAAGCTGCTCGCCACGGAAAAGCTGGTGAAAGAATACCACCAGCGCCGCGTGGTCAACGGCGTCTCCGTCACGGTGGCCTCCGGGGAGATTGTCGGCCTGCTTGGCCCGAACGGCGCCGGTAAAACCACCACCTTTAACATGGTCGTCGGCGTCATCAAGCCGGATGACGGCGTGGTGACGTTCCAGGGACGAGACATCACCCGTCTGCCAATGCACCTGCGCGCCCGTCTCGGGATGGGCTACCTGACCCAGGAACCCTCCATCTTTCGCAAGCTCACCGTCGAGCAGAACATTCTCGCCATCCTCGAAACCTGCCGCCTGAGCCGGGCGGAACGCGCCGTGCGGTTGAAGTATTCGCTGGACGAGCTGGACATGACGGGGCTGGCGAAAAGCATGGCCTACACGCTCAGCGGCGGCGAAAAGCGGCGCCTGGAAATCACCCGCGCCCTGGTGACCAGCCCCAAGCTGCTGCTCCTCGACGAGCCCTTCAGTGGAATTGACCCGATCGCCGTCTATGAAGTCCAAAAAATCGTGCGCCGCCTGAAAGAACGCAACCTGGGTATCCTGATCACCGACCATAACGTGCGTGAGACGCTGAAGCTGATCGATCGCGGCTACATTATCCACAAAGGCCAAGTGCTCGTGGAGGGCACGGCCGAGTTTTTGGCGAACGACCCCAAAGCGCGCGAGATCTATCTCGGCCCGGAGTTCAACTTATGAGCCGGTTCTGCGACAGCATCCCCATAGCCCCGAGGCCACTCCCCGCAACCCGCAACCCGGAGCCCGGAATTTATGCAACGTGACGCCATCACCGTAGAACGGTTCTACACCGAACACGCCAGCACCCTCGAACTCAACCTGGTCGCCGGCGCCACCGGGCTCAAGCGGATCATTCGCGAGCCGACCGTCAATCGCCCGGGCCTGGTGCTGTCCGGGTTCACGCGCTACTTCGCCAACAAACGCCTGCAGGTGATCGGCAATGCCGAGGCGTTCTTTCTGAAATCCCTCCCCCATGAAGAGCAGGCCAAACGCTACGAAACCTTCTTCTCCTACAAAGTCCCCTGCGTCGTTTTCTCCCGCAACTTCCATCCGAACAAGCTGTGCATCAAAGCCGCGGAGCAGGCCCGGGTGCCGATCTTCCGGTGCCCGATGGTGACGATGAAGTTCATCAACCTCGCCACCCTTGCCCTGGAGATGATGTTCGCCCCGCGCGGGACCGAAATGGGCAGCATGGTCGATATCCTCGGCGTCGGCGTGATTATCCGCGGCGAAAGCGGTATCGGCAAAAGTGAAAGCGTCCTGGCGCTCATCGAGCGCGGTTACAGCCTCGTCGCCGACGACATCACCAAGGTCACCCTGGTGGATGGCCGGGAAGTCGTGGGCACCAGCGCCGAGGTTACGCGCGACCACATGGAGGTGCGCGGCATCGGCATCATCAACGTCGCCGCCATGTTCGGCGTCAAGAGCATCCGCCACGAAAAACGGGTGGACCTGGTCATTACTCTCCGGGCCTGGAACGAAGTGTCCGATGTGGACCGCCTGGGCTTGGAGCAGGAATACGTCAAGATCCTTGGCATCGACGTCCCGCATATTACCATTCCCGTGCGGCCAGGACGCGACCTGGCGCGGTTGATCGAAGTGGCCGCCTTCCAAACCAAACTCAAGGCCACGGGCTATAACCCGGCCAAGGAACTCAACGACCGGCTCATCTCCCGGATGGCGGCGGCGGCCAAGCTGTAGAGTGATAGATTCACGCTTTAGAATTAAGTGGCGCAACCGGGCTTATTCGGCTAATTGTACCCGAAAGACCGAATGAGCGCGAAGGTGATAAACGATGGTAGTTCCATCATGACCAGAGATTTCCAGGTCTTGAACAAGCTGGGCATTCATGCCCGGCCGGCCGCCATGTTTGTCAAAACGGCCAATCGCTTTAGTTGCGATATCTTTGTGGAGAAAGACGGCGAAAAGGTCAACGGCAAGAGCATCATGGGCCTCATGATGCTGGCCGCCGGGCCCGGCAGCAAAGTCACCGTCTCCGCCCACGGCCATGACGCCCACCAGGCCCTGGCCGAAATCGAAACCCTCATTAACCGCAAGTTCGACGAAGAGTGACGAGCTGTGCAGCACGTTTCACCTTTCACACCCCCAACCCATGTCCGCAGTCGAAATTGACGTAAAGTATGTCGCCCACCTCGCCCGCCTGTCCCTCTCCCCCGAAGAGGAGCAGAAAATCAGCGAGCAATTGGGCAATATCCTCGGCTACATCGAGAAGCTGAAGGAAGTCGATGTCAGCGGCGTGGAGCCGACGGCCCACGCCTTCCCGCTGGTCAACGTGACCCGGCCGGATGAGGTTCGCCCGTCGATCAGCCAGGAAGACGCCCTCCGTAACGCCCCAGCCCAGGCCAACGGCCTCTTCATGGTCCCCAAGATCGTCGAGTAAGTCCCGCCCCCAGGACCGGCGAAAACCACCGGCCAAGCGCACCCGTCGGTCAGCCGACAAACAGTAGAATAAGCCCCTCACTTGAGGCTCTTCGCGGCATTCCCGGAAGTGGCTTTGGCCTTCGGCCCCCCAGCCATACACGCCCCTACCCCGGTAGTACCTCCGTTCTACCTCCGTTCCACCTCCGTTCTACGTCCGCCAGCTTTGCGGAGGTAGAACGCTGGTGATACGGAGGTGGAACGGAGGTAGAACGGAGGTACCCTGGGGAGCGGCTGGTCCAAGTAAGGGTGTGGGATGGGCAAGTGCCACCGGGCGACAACTGTGCCATCAGAAGTGTGCCACGGCCCCGATAACTGTGCCAAAATGGCACTAATGGCACACTTATTCAAATCCACGAGAATGTGCCAATGCTTATCAAGTGGCTGTAAATATTACACTTACAAAAGAAAGCCCACGATGGCACCAGCGCTGCTTAGTGGGTAGAAGCTTTTTGTATCCAGGAACTATTCTATGGCAAAAGTAATTGGCATTGATCTAGGCACCACGAACTCCTGCATGGCGGTCATGGAGGGTGGGGAACCCGTCGTGCTGGAGAATTCTGAAGGACGCCGGGTCACCCCGTCCGTCGTGGCGTTCACCAAGACCGGTGAGCGGTTGGTCGGTGATGCCGCCAAGCGGCAGGCCGTCACCAACTCCAAGAACACCGTTTATTCGATCAAACGGTTCATGGGGCGCAAGTACACCGAAGTCGAGGAAGAGCGCAAGCGCGTCCCCTACAAGGTCGTCGCCGCCGCGAACGGCGATGCTGCGGTCGAGATCGAGATCGACGGCAAGGCCAAGCTGTACACCCCGGCGGAAATCTCTGCCATGGTCCTCGGCAAGCTCAAGACGGACGCCGAAATGCGTCTGGGCGAGAAGATCACGCAGGCCGTGATCACCGTGCCCGCTTACTTCAACGATTCCCAGCGGCAAGCCACCAAGGACGCCGGCCGCATCGCCGGCCTGGAAGTGCTGCGCATTATCAATGAGCCCACCGCCGCTTCGCTCGCCTACGGGCTGGACAAGAAGAAGGACGAGAAGATCGCGGTGTATGACCTGGGCGGCGGCACGTTCGACATCTCGGTGCTGGAAATCGGCGACGGCGTCTTCGAGGTCAAGGCCACCAATGGCGACACCCACCTGGGCGGCGACGATTGGGACAACCGGATCATGGACTGGATCCTGGACGAATTTAAGAAAGAGCACGGCATGGACTTGCGCAAGCAGGCCGACGCCCTGCAGCGCATCAAAGAGGAATCCGAGAAGGCCAAGATCGCGCTCTCCAGCTCGCAGGTTTACGAGATTAACCTGCCGTTCGTCACCGCCGACGCCAGCGGGCCCAAACATATCAGCATGAAGCTGACCCGCGCCAAGATGGAGCAGCTTTGCGACGATCTGTTCGAGCGCACCATCGGCCCGGTGAAGCATTGCCTGAGCGATGCCGGCCTGGAAGCTAGGGTCATTGATGAACTGGTGCTGGTCGGCGGCATGACCCGCATGCCCAAGGTGGTGGATACCGCCCACGGGCTGGTGAACAAGGCGCCGCATCAAGGCGTCAACCCGGATGAAGTGGTCGCCGTCGGCGCCGCCATTCAGGCCGGCGTGCTCAAGGGCGAGGTCAAAGACGTTCTGCTGCTCGACGTGACGCCGCTGTCGCTGGGCATTGAAACGCTGGGCGGCGTGTTCACTCGCCTCATTGAGCGCAACACGACCATTCCTACCCGCAAATCGGAAATCTTTTCGACCGCCTCGGACAATCAGCCGGGGGTGGAGATTCACGTCCTCCAGGGCGAACGCCAACTGGCCCGCGACAACAAGACCATTGGCAAGTTCCATCTGACGGATATCCCGCCCGCCCCGCGCGGCGTGCCGCAGGTCGAAGTGACCTTCGACATCGATGCCAACGGCATCCTGCACGTCAGCGCCAAGGACCTGGGCACGGGCAAGGAGCAGAAGATTACCATTACCGCCAGCAGCGGCTTGAGCAAGGATGAGATCGAGCGGATGCGCAAGGACGCCGAGTCCCACGCCGAGGACGACAAGAAGCGCCGCGACGAAATCGAGCAGCGCAACGAGGCGGACAGCGCCGTCTACCGCTCCGAGAAGATGCTCAAGGACAATGCCGACAAGATTTCCGGCGCGGACAAGAGCAAGATCGAGGAGGCGGTCAAGGAAGTGAAGGAAGCCATCAAAGGCTCCGACGCTGCCGCGATCCGCACCGCCAACGAGAAGCTCAACGAAGCCTGGCAGGCCGTTTCAGCTGAGCTTTACAAGGCGGCCGCCGAGAAGGCCCGCGCCGACAAGGCGCAAGCCCAACCCGGGCCGGGACCGGAAGCCGGCGGCGAACCCAAGGGCGAAGGCAAGAAGGGCAAGGACGAAGGCCCGATCATCGACGCCGAAGTGGTGGACGACAAGAAGTAGCTTTTCCCGCAGCGTGTGCGGCGGGATTTTGATTCAACGCATAATCATAAACCAAAAGAACAAACACAAACTATGGCATTAAACGTAAAACCCCTCGGCGATCGCGTTCTGGTTGAACCGGTTGAAGAGAAGGAAGTGAAAAAGGGCGGAATCATTATCCCTGATACCGCCAAGGAAAAACCGCAAGAAGGCATCGTGCGCGTGCTCGGCACCGGCAAACTCGACGACGACGGCAAGAAAGTCCCGTTCGAAGTCAAGGTCGGCGACCGCGTGCTCGTCAGCAAATACGGCGGCACCGAAATCAAGCTCGACGGCAAGGAGTACAAGCTCCTCGGCTCGGACGACCTCCTGGCGATCCTCGAATAACTAACGGTTGAGTCAATCAACTATAAACAATCGACTATTTACTAAATTATGGCAGCAAAACAATTACTCTTTGATGAAGCCGCACGTCAGGCCATCCTGCGCGGGGTGGCTAAGCTCTCCCGAGCTGTGACCGCCACGCTGGGCCCCAAAGGCCGCAACGTGGTCCTCGACAAGAAATTTGGCTCACCCACCGTGACCAAGGACGGCGTTACCGTCGCCAAGGAAATCGAGCTGGAATGCCCGTATGAGAATATGGGCGCCCAGATGGTGCGCGAAGTCGCCAGCAAGACGAGCGACGCCGCGGGCGATGGCACCACCACCGCGACCGTGCTGGCCGAGGCGATTTATCGCGAAGGCCTGAAGTTCGTGACCGCCGGCGGCAACCCCATCGGCATTCAGCGCGGGATTGGCAAGGCCGTCGAGGCCGCCGTCTCCCACCTGGACAAGATCGCCAAGAAGGTGAAGGACAAGGAAGAGATCAAGCAGGTCGCCACCGTTTCTGCCAACTGGGACACCACCATCGGCGAGATCATCGCTGACGCGATGGACAAAGTCGGCAAAGACGGCACCATCACGGTCGAGGAAGCCAAGTCCATTGAGACCACGCTCGAAGTGGTCGAAGGCATGCAGTTCGACAAGGGCTATCTCTCGCCCTATTTCGTGACCAATGCCGAGACGATGGAAGCCAAGCTCGAGGACGCTTACATCCTGATCTTCGAGAAAAAGATCAGCAGCCTCAAGGACATGCTGCCGTTGCTCGAAAAGGTCGCCAAGGTCGGCAAGCCGATGCTCATCATCGCTGAAGATCTCGAAGGCGAAGCGCTGGCCACCCTCGTGGTCAACAAGCTCCGCGGCACGCTCAACATCGTCGCCGTCAAAGCCCCGGGCTTCGGCGATCGCCGCAAGGCCATGTGCGAAGATATCGCCATCCTCACTGGCGCCAAGTTCATCAGCGAAGACCTCGGCGTGAAGCTCGAGACGGTCGAACTGAGCGACCTCGGCAAGGCCAAGAGCATCGTGATCGACAAGGAAAACACCACCATCGTCGAAGGCGGTGGCAAGAGCTCTGACATCCAGGGCCGCGTCAACCAGATTCGCCGTCAGATCGAGGAGACCACCTCGGACTACGACCGCGAAAAACTGCAGGAACGCCTGGCCAAGCTCGCCGGTGGCGTAGCCGTCATCAATGTCGGCGCCGCGACCGAGTCCGAGATGAAGGAAAAGAAAGCCCGCGTGGAGGACGCTCTGCATGCGACCCGCGCAGCCGTCGAAGAGGGCATCGTCCCTGGCGGTGGCGTGGCACTGATCCGCTGCCTCGAAGCCATTGACAAGGTCAAGGGCTCCAACGAGGACGAGCGCATCGGCGTGGATATCGTCAAACGCGCCATCGAGGCCCCGACCCGCGCCTTGGCCAAGAACGCCGGCATGGAAGGTTCCGTGGTCGTCGAAGAAGTCAAGAAGCGCAAGGGCAACGAAGGCTACAACGTCGCTGACAACAGCTACGAAGACCTCGTCAAAGCCGGCGTGGTGGATCCCAAGAAGGTCACCCGCACCGCGCTGCAGAACGCCGCGTCAATCGCCGGCCTGCTCCTGACCACCGAATGCCTCATCACTGAGCTTCCGGAGAAGGACAAGAAGCCTGCGATGCCGGGCGGCGGCATGGGCGGCGGCGGCATGGGCGGTGAGATGGATTATTAATCCTTTCGCAGCGTAGGGCAGGCGTCCCGCCTGCCCCGGCTGCCGTTCCGGAAGGAACGAAGAAATCGAGCGAGGTTGGTTCACGCCAACCTCGCTTTTCTTTTGGGCACTCTAATACTCCGACACTCCGTGCCCATTTCGCTTCCCGCTTGACCCTCAGCATAATTCGGGCGATGGTATACACGTTGCTTTCGGGGGCGTACTGGTTTCGACTTGGGAGACGCGCCAGAGGCGGCATGCCGAGGATGGTTCGTGGGCCTCGTTAATAATCGGACCGAAAATTAATTGCTAACCAAGAATTAGCTCTCGCGGCCTAAGTGCTGCGACGTTCGCCGGTGGACACCTGCTACGCTGGACGAACGCTACAGCAGGTTAGGTCAGGCGCGGAGTCCGCGCGCGTCTGGCTGAAACTCTTATCATGCGGGCTAGGCTGGGCGACTCGGTGTCAGGCCGCGA